>Ga0257107_1000257_pt1 | contig 20537 bp, 20 predicted proteins | sample LP_taG_2_FD_190178 | JGI IMG/M metagenome (GOLD analysis project Ga0257107, IMG submission 190178) | Marine microbial communities from Northeast Subartic Pacific Ocean, Canada - LP_J_2011_P26_500m | ecosystem: Environmental > Aquatic > Marine > Oceanic | place: Canada: Northeast Subartic Pacific...
TAGAGAAGCCGGATGATGGTCTGGTGTAGTGAATGAATCTTCTACGATATAGTCTGCTTGATCAAAACCCTCTTCAACATTCCCTCTTGCCTCAACTATGGGTCCTCCATTAACTACATTTCCTTGGGTATGTATCTTAGGGTTTCCTTTTTTCATAGAAGTATCCATATTCGTTGAGAATGGTAATACCTCATATGAAACCTTGATTAAATCTATGGCGGCATCGGCCTCATAGACGTTAACTGCCGCAATTACCGCAATCTCGTCTCCAACAAATCGCACTTTGGTATCCAAAATTGGCACATCAGGAGCTACCTTGCCTCCACCTACATTAAATGGGGTCAAAACATCGTAAACCCCCACCATGTTCAAAGCCGGTTGCACATCAATACTCAAAATGTTGGCATGGGGATGCGGGCTCCTAAGCACCCGTGCGTGAAGCATATCTGGCAAAGATAAATCCGCTGTATATTTGGCAATACCTAGTACTTTATCTCTCAAATCTGCCCGCTGAAAAGAAGTGCCTACGGAGGGTGGGTGGGCATTTTGATCAACCATCAACCTTAATGCCTATGGCGCCCACAACTGAATCTATAATGGCGCCATAGGCATTGCAGCGACATAAATTTCCTGCTAAAGCCAGCCTTATTTCTTCCACAGAAACATTTCTCCGTGATTCGAAAAGTGGATATGCACCCATGATGAATCCAGGGGTACAGTAGCCACACTGACCTCCGTCGTTCTCAATAAAAGAAATTTGTAATGGATGTAATGTATTCCCTTGGTTCAATCCTTCGATAGTTTTGATCTCAGAATAGGCTATTTTTACAGCTAGAATTTGGCATGAATTTACGGCTTTACCGTCAAGTATGACTGTGCAGGCACCGCACTCACCTAAATCACACCCTTTTTTGGCCCCCGTTAGATTTAATTTATCTCGAAGAATATCTAATAAAGTAAATCTATTATCGATATCTAAAGTGTGCTCCTCTCCGTTTACTTTAAACGCTACTTGCGTGACATGATTTTCCATTTTTATTCAGACACTGGCAAAATGAGAATCCACATAGGTTCTTTCCCTACCTCAAACCTTTCAATGAATTGAAGGTTACCGGTATCACTTATTCTGAAAGCTGAGATAAACCCTGTTTCAAGCCCGGCTGAATATAGAAATTGGCCCTTCCCGTCTATATCCAATACTCTTGGAATGGCCTCAGTTAGAGTTCTTCCAATGGCCTTTAGCTGTCCACTATTTGAGTTAATCGAGAATCCAGCCAATGAATTATGTCCCCTATTAGGAGCATAGAGGAATTTGCCATCGGGAGTTATTTTGATCTGAGCACAAGTATTTACCCCGGCATAGTGGGCAGGCAAAGTCGAGATAGTATACAACTCCTCCATATCCCCTTCATGGTACCTGTAGGAAGTTACACTACTGTCCTGTTCGTTAGAGAAAAAAACATACTCCCCACTAGGATGGAAAGTATAATGCCTTGGCCCTCTATTATCCGGTTGTTTAACAAATTCTCTTTCCGATGGGCTAAGCATTCCAGTATCTTCATCGAAATTATATTTCAAAATCGTGTTTATACCTCTTTCCCCCGCAATATGCGGAAGTAAAGCATGAGAATTATCAGAGTCTGTGAAAATACAATGTGCTCCATTCCCGGTCTGCATCCAGACTTTTTCCCCAGTGAAAATACCCTTGTCGTTCGAATGTACAGAAACTGCGCCAGCTTCATAGTAAGCAGACAGAATATATCTGTTTGTTTTATCCAATGAAATGTAGCAAGGGTCGCCTTGAAGTTTCGGTCCATCGTCTACATGAATTAAATCTCCGGTCAAACTATTAAATCTATAAGATGTGACACAAGGTAAATCTCTTCTACCTACGAAAAGAAGCGAGTTATCGAGGTCAGCAGCCAATGGAGCAGGTCTGTCATTCACTTCCGTATCCTTCAGATGCTTCAAGTGCCCGCTGTCATTATCAATCGACCAACAACTGATTCGATTCTCTCCCGCAAGAGAAACATACAAAATTTGCCTCATGGTGCCTCCAAAAAGTGCCGCATTAATCAGCCCATAACAAGTTTATCAGTACCTCGAAGTTGGTGCTTTTATTTAGCTTTTTATTATGTTTGACTCAAATAAAGTTAAATAGTTCACATTCCGCCGACTTAGAAGATAAAATTGATACAGTCATCGTTTAATAAGTTTCATTTTTTATGCAGGAGATTAATCTGCCCCTTTACAACATAAAATCGGCTTTTTTCCAACGATGGCGACAAAGAAATGGTTACCTGCAAATTCTAAGGGTTGCATTCCCACTAATATTAAGTACGGGATCCTTTTCTGTTCAGCAATTCATAGACAGGATGTTTTTATCTTGGTATTCACCCGATGCATTGGCCGCGGCGTTACCCACAGGAATATTATGTTTCACTTTGATCAGTCTATTTATGGGCACTTCTGGTTACGTTAGTACCTTCGTAGCACAATACATCGGAGCATCTCGACCAGAAAGAGTCGGGCCAGCTATGTGGCAGGGAATATATTTTTCGGTCTTGGGAGGCTCCCTGATAGCTTTCACTGCATTCTTCCCGGAAACGATCTTTTCTTTGATTGGTCACAGCCCTGAGGTACAAATCTTAGAATCAGAGTATTGGGTATATCTAACTTTAGGTGGGATATTCCCTGTCGCCCAAGGTGCAGTGGCTGGTTTTTTCAGTGGCCGTGGTAAAACATACCCGATCATGTGGAGTACTTTCGCTGCAACGGCTGTGAATATTGTGCTCAACTATCTTCTGATTTTTGGAAATTTAGGTATGCCAGAAATGGGAATATCGGGAGCTGGTTTATCCACCTTTATATCGGGAATGCTAAATTTTTTGATTCTTTCAATTCTAGTTTTTTCCAAGGAAAATAATTCAAAATTTAAAACACGCTCAGGATGGAAATATGATCCGGTTTTGTTCAGAAGGCTCATCAGATACGGCCTCCCTAATGGAATTCAATTTTTCCTAGACATAGCAGCGTTTTCATTATTCATATTGTTGATTGGCAGACTCGGGGCAACGGAACTGGCCGCGGCAAGTATAGCGTTTAACGTTAGTATGTTGGCCTTTATGCCTATGATTGGTCTAGGGATAACAGTATCGATTTTGGTCGGTCAATCTCTGGGGGCCAGTGAGCCCGAGCAGGCAAAAATTGCCACTTCTTCAGCCTTGCAGATTTCTTTTACCTATATGACTATCCTTGCCATGCTCTACATTTTGATACCAAATTTATTTATCTATCCCTTTTCAGCTAAGGCTGACCCAGTTGAATTTGAATCAATAAAAAGTACCGCTTTAGTAGCATTGAGGTTCATAGCACTCTGGTCAATATTTGATTCCCTAGCAATTATATTTTCGTCAGCTCTTAAAGGAGCCGGGGACACTGCTTTCATTATGTTAACCATATGTCTCACAGGACCCATCGTCCTTATAGCACCTACATTTCTAATAATTGAAATCTTCCACCTGGGCTTAAATGTTGCATGGATTTCAGGCGTCGCATATGTACTCTGCCTTGGAATTGTGTATTACCTCAGGTTCAAAGGCGGCAAATGGGAAAGTATGAGGGTGATAGAAAGCCAGGGGCAACCTAAGATGAAAGGGTAAGTCAATATGTTAGTGAAAATAAGTTAGGCTGTTCCTGTCAGGCGATAAGAACCAAAAAATGGTCCAACTGATATATAAAGTACCTACACCGACGAATCAGAGTGCTCACTGAATTGCCTTCACATCAGTTTTTGGTGTTGTTATAGTTTTGATATATTGGGATTCACAGAAATTTTTACCTACAAGTGGATAAAAAATCAAATTGATCGTTAATCAAAAGGATGACGTCGTGAACAAAAATAATCTAATAACCCTTGCTGATTATGAGAAAGCTTCTTATGGGAAAATGTCTAAGGAGTTGTCTGACTATGTGAGATCGGGGGCTCAGGATGAAATAACACTTAGGAGAAACCGACAAGCCCTAGAAGACATAATAGTTAATCCTAGGATATTTAGAGATGTAGATTGTCGTGATCTGAGCACCACGGTTTTGGGCGATAAAATAGATATCCCTATTATGTTAACCCCTGCAGGCGGACAACTTCATATGCATCCTGACGGGGAGTTAGGGTCGGCCAGAGCATCTCACGGGCATGGGACCGTCTACTCGACCCCAACTAATTCGGGTTACTCATTAGAAAAGATTGCAGATGAGACAGTTGGTCCTAAATGGTTTCAAATTGGACAACACAGCAGAGAGATTCAGGAACATTTTGTCAAAAGAGCAAAGCAGGCTGGTTATAAAGCTATCGTCCTTACCGCAGATGCCCCGATACCGAGTAGGAGAGAAAGTGAGATCAGAAATAATTTCTCAATTCAAAATCATTTGAGTTGGGGTAGCGTTGAGGGACACGAGGAGTTTCTGTTGTCTGATCCCCACTTACGCGAGTACATATATGGCATATCAGAAAAAGATGAACCAGTATCAGCAGGAACTGGTGATAAATCAATGACCTGGGATGACATGGAGTGGTTTCGTGGACTAACAGACCTGCCCGTAATCGTTAAGGGAGTAAGAAATATTGAGGACGCAAAGCGTTGCGCCGATGTAGGATTTGATGGAATTACGGTTTCTAACCATGGTGCTCGCCACATGGATGGAACAAATTCATCCATAGAGGCTCTGGCGGAGATAGCTCCAGTGGTGAATGAGCGGATCGAGGTATTCTTTGACTCAGGAATTAGGAGAGGTATGGATGTTGCCAAAGCGCTATGTTTGGGAGCTAGAGCGGTCCTTATTGGCCGCCCAATCTTCTGGGGATTGTGTGTTGATGGTGAACAAGGTGTATTCGGTGTGCTAGATATTCTTAAAACTGAACTTGACCTTGCAATAGCTTATTTGGGAGTAAATAAAGTAGGTGATTTAAACAGGTCGTATGTCACAATTTAAAGCGTAAAACCATAGTGATTTTCCAAGAATGGCTAATTTAAGAACCCCAGTATTTCATGCACAGACACCTTCATGGGGGGGGTTGCTTGGCAATTAAAAATGCTTGGTTTACTCTGGCTGTTGCTTTCATAATCTTATTTTTTTCTAGCGGCCTGAGATTCGCTTTTGGAATCGTGCTTAAGCCTATGTCTGAAGATCTGGGTTGGACCAGAGCAGAGACAACAATGGCTGCTACAGCTTTTTTTGTAGTGTCTGCTTTAGTCATGCCAATATATGGACGGCTAATCGACCGTTACAGTCTTTCACGGATAATGATTATATCTATTGCGGTAACCTCGCTTGGATTCGGCTTAGTTGCGATTGTCCAGACTCCATGGCAGTTCATTTTTTTTTACGGAATAGTTTTTGCATTAGGCCACTCAGGGTTCTCGATTTTGGCTGTATCCGTAATGGTAGGACGGGCATTTCCGGATCGAGCTGGTATAGCCAATAGTATTGCCATGTCTGGATTCGGGTTCGGGCAGCTCATCATTATCTCTGTATTGACACTGATTGTGTTTGAGGTAGGTTGGAGGATATCCCATGTATATTTAGCTGCGGGGGCAGCTTCAGTTCTTATTCCACTATTGCTGTTTCATGCTAAATTCGTGAACTTTTTGCCAGATAGCCCTGAACGATATAAGGGCCATCACACCGAACTTCCATCCAGTTCGGTACCACATTTACTAAGATTCACTATCTCGACAAAATTTGCCATTTTGATAGTAATTTATGCCTTATGCGGCTTCCAAGACTTTTTCATGGCTACACATATAGCATCTTTTGCAACTGATAACGGTGTCGAAGATCAGTTCGCGGGTAATTTGTTAGCAATAATGGGTGTGTTTGCACTTGCAGGAGTGATAATTGCAGGGCTCTTAGGTGACAGATTTAAAGCTGGTTTTCCTACCGTGATTTGTTTTTTGATACGACTGGTTATATTCATCTTGATATGCACTTCTAATCAGCCATCATTTATTGTGTTGTTGGCATTTTCGTACGGATTCACATTCTTGATTACTGCGCCTCTAACGGTAGTGTTTGTAAAAGACCTTTTCGGGACATCCAAAATGGGCACTCTGATCGGTATCGTCAATATGGTGCATCAATTTGGAGGCGCTATTGGAGCATATGCGGGGGGCATAGTTTTCGATCACACGGGATCATACCAGTTGATGATGATTTTTATGGCAGTGCTATCTTTAGGTGGATTAATTTGTTCGTATTTTATCCACGGGTCTGCAACTTTTAGAAGAAGGATGCTCAATTAACCGGTGGAAATATCCACTTTGTTGCGGGTTAGAGTTTTTCCGGTTATGACCTGGTTCTGATCTGTTCGTTATAATTAAATTGCATGCATATGGGGCTGGGTCTTAGCAGCAAGAGCTTTGTTAGATTAATCAGAGAGGCCAATATGAAAATTAAGCCTGTGAAAGACCTGTTGATTTAAAGCCGGGCCCTACAAACAAACCACGAGTACAACCTGATCCCATATGCTCAATATAATAGTTTAGAAATCTACAAGGCGGAGCCACTATGTCAAAACAGCCAAATATAGTACTGATAATGTCTGATGATCTTGGCTATGAGGTAATAGGAGCCAACGGTGGTTCTTCATATAAAACTCCCTCCATAGACTCAATGGCCCAGCAAGGCATGCGCTTTGAAAACGCTCATGTTATGCCACTGTGTACACCAACCAGACTTTCATTGATGACCGGAAAATATAATTTCCGGAACTACATAGGTTTCGGCTTAATAAGGCCAGACGAAGTCACTTTTGGACATTTGCTCACTGACGCAGGTTATAACACATGTATATCGGGCAAATGGCAACTTTACTCCTATAACCCACCAGATCAACACCCGGAAGAAAGATCTTCAGGGCAAAAAATCGAAGATGCTGGCTTTGACGAGTTTTGCGTATGGCACCCGCATCACACAGAAGAGAAAGGTTCCAGGTACAAAAATCCAGTTATATACGAAAACGGTGAATTCAGAACTGATACCGAGGGTAAATATGGGGAGGACATATTCTGCGATTACATCATTGATTTCTTAGAACGGAAAAAGGATGATGAAAAACCTTTTTTTGTCTACTGGCCAATGGCTGCCACCCACAAACCCCATGAGCCCACCCCAGACAGCCCGGAATGGGACTCTTTTGATCCCCCCTCAAACCGATCTATAGGCGCAAAAACATGGGCGGAGTTAGAAGATGGATCATGGGAAGATGATCCTAAATTCTATAGAGATATGGTTGAGTATCACGACAAAGTCATAGGTAGATTGCTAAGTTATCTTGAAAATCAAGGATTGCAGGAAGATACATTAGTCATCTACCTTGGAGATAACGGTAGCCCAGCCGATGTTTGTTCAATGATGCACCAGCATAATGAGATTTGCGGCGGTAAAGGGAAGACCAACGATAGGGGCACCCATGTTCCTTTGATTTGTTTGATGCCAGGAACGATTCCTTCCAAGGCTGTGCAAACGGACCTTATTGAAGCCACAGATTTCCTACCAACTATTTTCGAAGCGGCTGGCCTGAATTTCCCCGAAGGATATATCATTGACGGAAGGTCTTTTTATCCTCAGTTGAAAGGGGAAAAAGGCAGCCCCAGAGACTGGATGTTTTTTCACTTCGAACCAATGAATAGAAGAAGTGGTCTGAACGATTTAAGACAAATAAGGTTCATTCGTGATCATAAATGGAAATTATATGAGACCGGCGAGCTATACGATCTTGAAGCCGATTGGGATGAAGACATTCCCATCTATGAGGTTGAAGATTCAAAACCCCAATCTGAAGCAAGAAACCGCCTAAACCCGATATTTTCCCAAATGACCAATTGATCTCTAACCTACTCGTCCTTTTTAAGATTCAAGGAAGCTGAGTTAATGCAATACCGCAACCCAGTAGGTTGGGGGCCATCTGGAAAAACATGGCCCAGATGCGCACCACATGATTTACAGATGACTTCCGTCCTCTCCATTCCTAAAGACATATCCGTTTCTTCTTCTATCTGATCCTCAACAAGCGGTTGATAAAAGCTTGGCCACCCACACATGGAGTCATACTTGGTATCGGAAGAGAAAAGTTCTTCCCCACAACAAACACATAAATAAGTACCATTTTCTGTCGTGTTCCAATATTCCCCAGTGAATGGTCTTTCTGTAGCTCTGTTCCGAGTTACTTCATATTGCATTGGAGTAAGTTTGTCCCGGTATTGTTCATCATTTTTTTGATCAGCCATCTATCTGTCTCCCAAAATTTTAAAAACGGTCACAGTACAACACAGAAGATTATATAGCTAGTATTATATTGATTCACAAATCTTGTCGCTAATAAAACTGATAGTACACAGAATTTAGGAGAGGTATTTGGCACTTCAATTTGGCGTATTTGATCATATAGAACCTGTCTCAAACATGCCCTTGAACGAAGTATACAAGCTTCGTATGCAGCAAATTGAGGCTTTAGACCGAAAAGGGTTTTACGCTTACCATCTAGCTGAACACCATACCCCGGCTGTACATAGCTTGGCGCCTTCCCAAAACGTTTTTTTAGCGGCAGCATCACAAAGAACAACACAGATAAAATTAGCTCCCTGCGTTTATGTGCTACCGCTACATCACCCATTAAGATTAATCGAAGAAATCAGTATGCTAGATCATCTAAGTAATGGTCGATTAGAAATTGGTGTCGGTAGAGGGGGTGTAATGGAAGCTTTCTTCTGGGGGCAAGATGACGATTCTGACTCCAATTACCAAAGATATCTGGAAACTTTGGCCGTAATAAGAAAAGGCTTAAGCTCAGAATATTTGACATTCCAAGGTAATTTTCATCAATTCGATAACCTCCCGATGAGACTAGGACCTGTTCAAAAGCCATTCCCCCCGATGTGGTACATGAGAAACGCGGAAACTGCAGCTTTAGAGGGGATGAATACCGTCATAGTGGGAACTTTGGAAAGCCTCAAAATTGAAACTCAACGATACCAACAAATTTGGAAGAGTACTCACGGAGAAGGATCTTTAAATAAACAGGGCCAAGACCCAAAAATAGGTCTTGTCGTCCACATGGTTGTAGCTGATACAGACGAAGAAGCGATAAGTATAGCAAGCCCTGCTTGGGATAAATACAAATGGAATTTGGCTGCCCCAAGAAGAATCGAGGCCGAAAAAAGAGGGTTGACACAATTCCAAACTTCCAAAGATGGCTCATTCGGTTTCGTCGGGGATCGGCCCGCCAATTTGCCGGCTCGAGAGACTAGAAAAGATATAGAAGCGGAAATAGAGCGATTCGACCAGCAATCAAATCGAAAAGATCCTACTAGGTTGGGAGGAGTAGCTTTGGCAGGATCGCCGAAATCAGTAGCCCGGTATCTAGAGGAATATATTGAAACCGGAGCTAATTATTTCGTTTGTTCCTTCCAATGGGGAGACATCGACCATCAAACGGCTATGAACTCGATTAACCTTTTTTCAGAGCATATACTGCCACAATACATGTAGATAAATTAGGAAAACTATTTGAAATTTGAAATTATCGGAATGATTGGTGCGGTAAGAGAAGGTACCGGAAACAAAGGGGCTGAAGTACACATTATTGGAGGAGGTGTAGATAAGGATTACATTTCTGATTTTGCAATAATCCATGAGAACAGTGGCTTCGACAAGGTTTTAGTTGGGTACACTTCTTCATCGGCCGATGGTTTTATAGTCGCCATGCATGCAGCAGCCGAAACAAGTAACCTTGGGTTTCTAGTTGCTCACAGACCAGGCTTTGTTAGCCCAACGGTTTTAAGCAGAAAAGCGGCCACAATTGACCACATAACTCAAGGTAGAATCGCCCTTCACATCATAAGTGGAGGAGGCGATGTTGAACAAAAACGTGACGGTGATTTCCTGGATCATGATGCTAGGTATAGAAGGTCAGGAGAATTCATGAATATCCTGAAAAACTTATGGACAGCAGAAGACCCAATAGACCACGAAGGGGAGTTTTATCAATTCGAACAGGCAAAAAGTGATTTTAGCTGCTTTCAAAAACCTCACATACCTCTCTATTTTGGAGGTGCCTCTGAAGCAGCATTAACAGTGGGAGCGAAAGAATGCGACGTATATGCTATGTGGGGTGAACCACTTAAGGAAGTAGAAAAAAAGATGATCTCTTTCACGGATAAAGTGAAAACTCTCGGCAGAGATCCAAAATCTATAAGGTTTTCAGTCTCTACGAGGCCTATTGTAGCTAATACTGAGACAGAAGCCTGGGATTTAGCCCACCACACCCTGGAAAATGTCTTAGCCACAAACCAAATTTCGATGCATGGCACGGGAAAAGAACGATTGGAATCTACTGGATCCCAACGTCTTGTGGATTTTGCAAAAAACGGGGAAGTATTAGATGAACGACTGTATATGCCAATAGCTACTGCAACTGGAGGTGCCGGCAACACAACCGCCCTAGTCGGAACCGCAGAACAGGTGGCAGATTCTCTCATGAAATACTATGAATTAGGCTGCACAACTTTATTGATACGAGGCTTCGACGCCTACAACGATGCAGCTTACTGGGGAAAAGAATTAATCCCGTTATTGAAAGAATCCGTTGAGCGTTATCACAAAATCCACTCTGTGACGGGAAAACATCTGTTGTGAATAGCTTAACTGCCATATTAGGGAGCCCTTTCTCTGGTTCCTCATCAGAGAAAATCGTAAATCTTGTAATTGAGTCTCTCCCTACATCTAATTGGGACACACGCGTAATAGATTTAGCCAAAATATCATCTGATGCTCTTTTACTCAGAAAAGAAGATGAAACTTTAAATTCGTCTATTGATTATGTCGTCAATTCAACTGTCATAATAGCAGCCACCCCAACATATAGAGCTACTTACACTGGTCTAATTAAAAGTTTTTTTGATCAATTACCAGCTGATTCATTAGCAGGTATATTACTGCTACCAATCCAGACGGGAGGTTCGCCAGAACATTCATTATCAATCGAGTATGGATTAGTGCCGATGGTCCGAACCTTAGGGGCCTTAGTTTCTACAAAACCCATCTTCTCTTGGAACGAGCACTGGAATGAAGACGGATCGCCCACTGAAAATATGAACCAATTGGTAAATCAGTCAGTAGAAGAAATAGTCAGCCTTTGCAACTAACTATCCAGTAACCCTAGAGCGCGGGCCATATCCAGCATTTCCAAGGCGGTCTTTTCATGAGCTATGTCTACCATTCCTCCTTGAAAAGAAACGGCAGCACCTCCAGTTTCTCTGATTTTTTTCATCGATTCGACTAAACCTTGCCACTCATTTATTTCTTCTTTACTAGGGGAGAATATTTCATTCACTATCGGGACATGCGATGGATGGATAACAGTCATACCGTTATATCCCAATTCTCTTGAATGTTGAGCAAACCGTCTTAACCCTTCGTGATCATGTATATCCTGCCAAAGCCCAGTCAAGGGATAAGGAACACCTCCTGCCCTAGAATCCAACAGTACCTTTGATCGAATAAACAAAGTTTCTGTGCCCTCTGGAGTCCATTGATATCCCACTGCGCGGGCAATATCACCTCCCCTGCCACCTCCAGCACCCATATGTGCAACTCTATCGGAAGATGTTCCCACTTCGTAGGCGAAACGCAGCCCCGCGGCTGTCTCCAACCCAGGGTCTATCAACACCGTCCCGTGTTTTATATTTTTTTTTCCTTCTTCGTTAGAGATTAAATTATCCAAAGCTTTTACGTCTGAAGCTCCTTTGACCATAGGCAGAGTAATTCCATATAGGCCTTCTTGCACGGCATAGGAAATATCCTGACCGGTGAGCCCAGTATCCATATCATTGACCCTCACAAGTACTGTCACTCCTTCCGAAGCTAATTCCGGAACCAATCGGGACACAATTTCACGTGCATTTTGCTTCTCATCAAGAGGAACAGAATCTTCTATATCTAGTATTAGGGCATCGGCACCATATTTTGGAGCCTTTCTTACCCAATCCTCCTTGTTTGCAGGCACATAGAGCATTGTACGCAAAGGCCTAGCTTGATCTTTCATAAATTACCTCACTTTAATTGAATTAGACGATCCCTTCTTCTTGATATTCGATCAGATCATCGTTACTTAATCCCAAAACATCGCGATATACCTCACCATTGTGTTCGCCCAACAAAGGGGCACCTTGGAGTTCGGGTAATCGTCCGCCTGAAAAATTGACAGGAAACCCTGATGCAATTCCTGGAACTGGCTCATCAAAAGCAGAGCTTCGCATTGGTTGAAGTGTTCCCCTATCCCAAAAATGGGGATCGTCTATTATTTCCGGCACTGTTCGCACCAACCCACAAGGAACTTTATTTTTTTCCAACAGCTCTATCGCCTCATCTTGAGTAAGACAGCTTAGTCTATCCTGTACTTCCCCACGCGCCTCGGTAACGTTTCGATTCCGTTCAATAAAAGTAGCGAACCTAGGGTCCTCAGTTAAGTTTGGGGCATCTAAAGCGATAGCTAGTCTTCCCCACTGGTCATCACTTGCAACAGTTAAGGTGATATCTCCATCCTTTGTATGGTAAAGCCCCATGGGTCCACCACGACTATTATTTCCTTGCCTCAATGGCTCGCCGTACATAATAGCCTCCTCAAGGTTTTCCATGAACATTAAAGAGGTAAGTGAATCCATCATGGACACATCCAAATATTGACCTGTCCCTGTACGCTCCTTTTCTCGGAGAGCAGCTAACATTGAGTAGCAGGCAAAAAGCGGCGTTACTAAATCTCCAATGTAAAATCCAACTCTAGTAGGAGGTCCATCTTCTGAGCCGTTGATATCCATAAGGCCGCTCATACCTTGTATTTGGGGATCATGTGCTTTTCGATGAGAATGTGAACCTGATTGACCATAGCCTGAAATGGAAGCATAAATTATGCCGGGATTGACCGAGGATACATCCTGGTAACCTAACCCTAATCTTTTCATGGCACCTGGGGATAAATTCTCTACCACCACATCTGACTTTTTTGCCATATCCATAAACATTTCCCGACCTTTGGAATGTTTTAGGTTTAAGGTCACACTTTTTAAACCCTGGGCCCTTTTCAAAAATCGCGTAGAAAGATGTTTTTCAGATTCTTGAGTTTCAGTATAACCATCGGGTGAAGCAAACGGTCCGTTGCCTCTAGAAGGATCACCTGTTCCTGGCATTTCAACTTTTATACATTCGGCACCAAGCCTTGCTAAATTCATCATTGTAAATGGTCCCGCCAAATAAACTGTGACACCCAATACTCGAATACCTGACAGTGGAGCCATCGACTTTTCAACTTTAACCAAAGTAAAACCTCTTTGTGAAAAATTTCTTCAAATAAATCTCAACGGCGATAGTCTCATACTATGTTTGTACAGAGGTACGGTCAATCAATGTGTTATATTCCAAAATGAACCATTGCCTTAAAAAAACAACTGCCTAGGAGACCCTGATATGAGAATTGCGGTAATTGGTCAAGCTGCCTTCGGCAAGGATGTGTTGGATGCTCTTGTAGAAAAAAAAGAAGAGGTGGTCGCTGTCCTGTGCCCGCCAGACAATCCCAGCAGGTCTGTAGATCCTATAAAATCTTCGGCCACGGAACACAAGATTCCCGTATTTCAATATAAAAGAATGCGAGATACGAAAGCGATTAATGAATTCAGATCGCTAAATGTGGATCTTTGCGTGATGGCATTTGTCACGGATATCGTTCCTGATGAAATATTAGAATCACCCTCCTCAGGAACTATTCAATACCACCCATCATTACTCCCAGAACATAGAGGCCCTAGTTCCATTAATTGGCCTATCATTCAAGGTAAAACTAAAACGGGCCTTACCGTTTTTTGGCCCGACAAAGGGTTGGACACTGGCCCAATTCTTCTGCAAAAAGAGGTGGCTATCACTGACACCGATACTCTAGGATCAGTATATTTCGGAAAACTTTATCCTGCAGGTATTGAAGCCATGGTTACAGCTGTAGAAATGGTTAGAGACGGCACTGCCCCTAAAATTGAACAAGATCACAGTAAAGCTACATACGAAGGCTGGTGTAAATCGAGTGATGTGGTCATTGACTGGAGTAAATCTGGTGCAGAAATCTACAACCTGATCAGAGGTTCAGACCCTAGCCCAGGAGCCAATACTTTGTGGAACGGCAAATCAATATATCTATTCAATACATACTTTAATGCGGAGGAAAATAGAGAAATCCCCGGGACCGTTACGGCCATATCGGATGATTTTTTCACTTTATCAGTGGCGTCAGGTCTTATTTCAGTCGGCAGAGTAAAAATAGACCGCGAATCCAAAGTTACAGCCGCTGAGTTTGTTGAGTCCCAAGGATTGAAAGTCGGAGATCGATTTGGATTTTAAATTTTTTCTTATCCCAAATATTTAAATAACCTACCCAAAGGAGTAAAGAAATGGAAGGCAAATATTATTTCTCAGCAGCAATGGATGTACCGCAAGACAAGGAAGCCTTATTTGACGAGGTATACGACAAAGAACACATCCCTTACTTATCAGAGGTTCCGGGAGTATTGGCTATCGCTAGATTCACCACAGCACCCTTAAAAATGGTGATAGGAGGAAAGGAGCAGGAAATCATCATTGAAAATCAGCCAAAACATACTGCTATTTACGAAATTGAGGACCCAGCAGTTCTATCATCCCCCGAGTGGGCAGCCGCCGTCGATAAAGGAAGATGGGCTACCGATGTCAGACAACACACTTTCAACAGAAAGCACGTATTACTCAAAAATAAAAAATAGATTCTGCGAATGCTGTACCGAAAAGTAAAAGACCTGATTTTCCCCGCTGTAGGCATGGGCACATTTAAGACTTTTGATGTAAACACCTCAGATCCTGAAGTGTTAGGAATAAGAGCCGATATCATTAACGAATGCAGGATTCATCAAATGACCCTGGTGGATTCATCACCAATGTACGGCAATTCTGAACGTGTACTTGGGCTATCTATCCGAGATAACCCCAAAGATTTTCAAATTGCAACAAAAGTATGGATCAAGGGTTTCGAAGAAGGCAAAAAGCAAATTGATAACTCATTCTCACTACTAGGCACCAACTACATCCACATTTTCCAAATTCATAACCTTGTAGACTGGAAGACACATCTTCCAACGCTAACCAACCTTAAGCAAGAGGGAAGAATCGGCCTAATCGGCCTGACCTGTATGGCCCCAAGTGATTATCCGGAAATGATGAACATTATGAAAACAGGCAAAGTCGACACAATACAAATTCCCTATAACGCGATTAATACCTGTGTCGAATCTGATATCCTCCCACTCGCAGAATCAATGGGGTTAGGAGTATTAGTGATGGAACCTTTACAAAAAGGAAGATATGTAAAAGATCTTAGATTAACTCCCGATATATCCCCTTTGGCTGATCTAGGCATAACGACATGGGCACAGGCATTGATATCTTGGGTCATCTCAAACAAGGTGGTAACAACAGCTATCCCAGCTACCTCCAACCCCAGAAGAGTAAGGGAAAATGCTTTGGGAGCCGTAGAAATACCAGGTGACTTAAGAGATTACATTAAGCGGGAAACTGAGAGATGTATCTAATTCCTTTGGCTAGGATCACTCCTGTCATCCTCAAACCTTTCGCCCATTTCGTTCAAGAAATCTTCAACATCGGCTGAAAGACTGATATCTGCATCCTCCTCCTGAGTTTTATCAGGATCCTCTTCGCCTTCGGTTCGGCTTAAGACTCTGTCAAAATAGGTTTCTAATTGTTTTATCAGGGTCCCCACCTCGCCACCATAATCTATTGCTCTCTCGATATCTTTATACTGTTGATCCCCTTTACTTTTCTCAGCCAGATCAGAAGGGAAATTATAAACTGCACACAACACCTCTAATAATCTCGAGGCGCCTAGGTGATCTTCATCCAATTGAACATATTGAGGCAAATGTGCCATCAGGGTAGTGTTTTGGATACCCTGCTCAGTCAAGTCTTCATTAATTTGGTTAATTATGGAGGTAGGCCCTTGGTAAGTGCTGCGGCGCGGATTCAATAACGTCCCAGCTTTTCCCTCTTGTTCATCAGTCATCGACCCAGTCACTAAAATCGGACGGGTATGTGGGACAGAGTCATACATTCCCCCAATTCTGCAATATTCAGTTACCTTACAATATTTAAATAATTCCACTATCGAGTCAGTGTATTCCTCACCAAAATTATGCGGTTCCCTTATGTGTATGAAGATATAATCTCTACCGGAATATTCGTCTTTTGCATGGTGAACTATCGTATTTGGTTTTGTAAATACACGTTTCCCGTTGACAACACGCATCCTTGGTCGGTATCTGGTGAAGTCAAAAAATTTTCCGGGTTTCGCTAATCTACCAAGTTCCTTGGCCCCTAGGTATTGCTCTAATTTCCTCAATGACAAGGTTCCAACTCTTCCCACATCTACCCAAGGTCGCAACATGCCGATTGCCACGGTATTGTTCATCTCTGGCACAGGGTCAGCCAGTTCAAATTCACCAACTCTCATAGGCCTGTACAACCACCAAAATGAAATTTTACTAATATGAATCTCGTTATAGGTTCGAAATTATACACTAGCCATAGTATGAATATCTGACTTAATACAAGAATTGATCACTGTATAATGTCAAGAAAATTTGAAAGTGTAACTTTGGAAGACAAATTTTTGTGTGCCAGAAAAATCATTTAAAAAAACCCTTAGAAGGAATACGGGTCATTGATTTCTCCTGAATTGAAAACTAACGCTGCCGACTGGTGTGAAGAGTAGGCATTCACCAAGACAAAGTTGATTTCGACAATCCTCAGATCACAGGAATCAAAACCGATAATGAAACAAATAGATGAATCCTACCTATCCAAAGACCGCAATCAATTTATCCCGGATCGTTCAAGAAGATTCCATTTCACCTGGAGAGTAGGATGTTTAGGTTGCTTAATACCGATAATAATAGTTTTTTTATTGTTTTTCTTCCTAATAAGAGCTACCTTTGTACTCGGTTAGGCAGCCACCTTTTGCAGAAATACAATTTCAAAAGAAAGGGAATTTAGAATGAAAGCAGCTTTCTACGATGGTAGCGGGAATATGACTGTGAAGGAATACCCTCAACCAAATCCTAAGCCTGGTGAAGCTCTCATAAAAGTTAAATCGACCGGGATTTGCGGGTCGGATTTGAATATGAATTTAGACAAAACAGGTCCTGACTCGGATCCGGCAGGACACGAGGTTGCCGGGGAAATAGTGGGAGTTGGCGATGGAGTGGACCAAAAACATATCGGATCTCGGGTGGCTGTGGAGGTTCTCGGGAGTGGAAGGGCTTGTCAAAATTGTTGGTACTGCAGGCAAGGGCAATATATTCATTGTTCTAATAGGGATTCAGGCGTAAGTGGTGGATTTGCCGAATATGTCACTCGAAAAATAGAAGGTTGTTATCCTCTTTCTGACAAAATGACTTGGGAGGAAGGTGCATTAGTGGAACCTTTGGCAGTTTCTGTTCACGGTGTTCGAATAGGGAACATGGTGGGTGGAGATACCGTCGCTGTGCTCGGTTCCGGTAGCATCGGGCTTACAGCCATAACAGCGGCCAAAGCTCTAGGCGCGGGGAAAATTCTTGCGACTGCAAGACACCCACAACAGGCAGAGGCAGCTTTATCTTTGGGTGCGGATGCTGTAGGAATTCAAGAAGAAAGCAAATTCGCTCAAATGGTACTTGATGCGACTGACGGTAGGGGAGCAGATTTGACTATAGAAACGGTGGGTGGCAGTAGAGGAGATACTTTAAAACAAGCTATTGAGGTCACAAGAAGGCAAGGCCGAATAGTAATTTTAGGGGTATTTTATGGTGAACATTCAATCGACTGGACAGGGCCAGTGCTTAAGGAGCAAACCATTCAAGGATCCATATGTTACGGAATAATTAACGGGCAACATGATTTTGAAACTTCTATAGAAATTCTATCCGGACCTAACTGCAACCTAAGTCAAATAGTAACGCACAAATATTCTCTTGAAGATATAGATGTAGGATTCAAGACTGCGTACGACAAGTCATCTGGCTCCATAAAAGTTCAAATACAACAAAATTGATGCTATGTGGCCCAATTTATGTTTTACTCCGGTCTTTTCTTGACTAGAAAGTCTCCTTAAAAGACAATTACGAATGCTGATTTTATTAAGAAACTAGTTTGCAAGACACATGAACTTAAGTCGAAGTGAGCTGAAAACGTTCCGCAGTAGCTCAGTGGTAGAGCAATCGGCTGTTAACCGATCGGTCGCTGGTTCGAATCCAGCCTGCGGAGCCAATTATCTAAGGTATGTATTGAAATCTAATCCAAGTAACTATCTCAAATACTAAAACTGGTGCATATATGACTAAAGACCAAAATAATCTCGATCCTGAGGAACAAAGCGAAGATGAATCAGGTTCCGATCCCGAAGCAAATAATCGACTAACCTCCGACTCTGAAGCAAATGATCGGCCAACCGACGAAACAGTAGAAACCCCACAGAAAAACAAGGATACTTTGCAAGTCGAAAGCATTCCCCAAGGATCCATCATATTTAGGCAATCCCACCTGTCTTGGTTAATCCCATCTTCCATTTGGATAATAGGGTTGGTAGTGGTCGATCTTCAAATTGGACTGTTGGGGGGGCTTGGTATCCTTTTGGCCCCACTAATTGCAGCTCCAAGATATTTGAGATGGAGACAAACTGTTTATCATTTATCCAATGATTCCCTATATCTTACGATGGCCGGACTTCCTGTAATCCAAAAAAGCAAAATATACCAAGTCAAATTTGACACTATAGCAAGAGACGAGGACGGGAAGGTGCAAATAGGTATTAGACATGGATTCTTTGGGAAAACCCTAGGATACGGGGAAGTCAATATAGTGTTCGACGACAAACGAGTGGCGAAACTTTCATATATTTCAGAATATCAATCTTTTATAGACTACATTAGCGAACGAACAGAACTACCAGGGTAATAATTATAATGGTCGAATCTATATTAAAGACCTAATCATCAACTATTCTCTTTAACTTTATGCCCAATTGTTCAATGTCTCCCAGGTTTTTTAAAAGTAAATAATTGCTATCTCCTAGGGACAAGAATTGAAGATCGTAGGGGGAGACGATTCTTGATACCAAGGATCTCCATGATGCTTGGTCACCTTCGTATTTTAAACAATTCCACCCGCAGCTGATATTTTCTTCATCTGGAATCAAATTGTCCGAACAGACTACTGAAATTTTTGATTCTGTCCTGATAATTGAAAGAAAAACTCCATTTTGAACCCAATTCGGTAAAATTGTGCCAAGTTCAAAAAAACAAATTGCAAATGTACCTGACAGCAATTCCAGCTGCTCTTCATCATCTATCAATGTCAATTCTAATAGGTTGGGCCAATCGGCAACTGGTATTTCCATCAAATTCATATGTTCATTGACAACACATTTACTAGCAATATGTGCAACAACTCCATCAGAATAGTGAGGATTAATTTTCTTTATACGAAACCACCACCTTACCCGTCTTAGTGACGGCTTATGAAACTCAAGAGAAGATAGCCGATTGATCAAGTGGGCATATTCCCAAGGTATAGAGAACGTATCCATATGCAGCCATTCAAACTCATGTTCCAATGCAAGCATATCTTCTGAAACATTTTTGTATCTGGCAATCCAATTTCCCAAAGTACGCAAACTTGGTCGAGGTTCGTCACCAAAAGATTCAAGAATTCTGGAACGCCGATACCCCTTGGCGTACATTTCAAACCCTTTAGAGATTTGTGCAATGTTGGTAAAAGTTCTTCCCATAATTAATTCCTATATTACCAGAATTACTGCATTTATTCTATTAATTACTGCCTTATTTTATTATTTTATTGCCCTATTCATAAATTAAAAAATTCGCCAATGGTCCTTAGAAATAAGTTAGGGAATATATAAAATTACTCGGTAAGATCAGAATGGCGTGCAAAAAAATCCAGTTAAGTTAAAGAAGGCCAACAGATTTAGCCGCTCTCTTAACATCATCCACCCGGAAAGCCCTTAATATGCTTTTTACCTCAGCCCCCGTCTTTTCCAAATCCACTAGCCGAGAAACCCTGTCAGGCTTATTCCCCGTCGTTGGTAATTTAAGTGATTTAAGGGCATATGAAAGATCATCAGATCTAAAATTTTGGAGAAATTCTTCGAAATCCATAGAGGTATCTCCAATTTAACGAATACAACAAAATATTTCGCCCGATTATACAGACACTTACCCATGTTGATAAGGCAAAAGAGAAATAATCCTATATCTGCGACGTAAGGCTCATGAAAAGTAGCGTAGAATGTTTCGTATTTGAGTGGGAGATTAAACATGGCGGTTAAAATAGTCACAGACAGCACTTCAGATTTAGATCCAGCCCTCGCAGAGGAATTGGACATAACGGTAGTCCCT
>Ga0257107_1000262_pt1 | contig 20399 bp, 17 predicted proteins | sample LP_taG_2_FD_190178 | JGI IMG/M metagenome (GOLD analysis project Ga0257107, IMG submission 190178) | Marine microbial communities from Northeast Subartic Pacific Ocean, Canada - LP_J_2011_P26_500m | ecosystem: Environmental > Aquatic > Marine > Oceanic | place: Canada: Northeast Subartic Pacific...
TTTTATACCCATCTTATTGGTGGATTGGATTAATACAGCTTGCATTATTATTTTTTGGTGAATTCACTAATCTTGATACTTGATGGTATTTCAATTTCATATCATCAAATATGATAAAATCATCAAACGCATTATTTTTGTCTAAATAGGAATCGATCTTTTCTTTCGGAAGCATTAGAGGCATTCGATGGTGCAAATGACTAATGGACGTCTCACTTTGTTTTGTAATAATGGTAAAGGAAATCACATCCTTCCATTCAGTCCACAACCCAGCCATTGAAATCATTGTATTTTCTCCGCTATAAATAAAATAAGGCTGTTTCTTATTATTTATATTTACCCATTCATAATAACCATTTGCGAGCACAACACATCTATTTGTTGTAATCAAATTTTTAAAACTTGGTTTATCAGCGATTGTCTCTGCACGTGCGTTAATTAGCTTACTTGCAAAACTGTTATCTTTTGCCCATGATGGAATCAACCCCCATCTCATATTTTTTAAGATTCTATTATTATTATCCTGAAAAACAACCGGTGCATTTTGAGTAGGAGAAATATTGTAACTAGCTTGATGATCAATAATATTTGAATCAATTACATCAATATTTAACGAATGTTGTAAAGAATCAATATTGTTGAAAAAAGTATACCTACCACACATAAATAGATGCTATTTGGTTAATTATAGGGTGTTCCATTCGGTTTCATCGGTCATTGATTTTTGATACTCCATCATCATTATCCATTTATTGTTCTTTTTTACCCAAAGAGATTCAAAATAGATATAATTGTCATTTTTCTCCCCACCTTTATTAATTGTATAATAATGAAAAATACCAGTTTCATGAGCAGTAAATTGATCATAAATCCTCTCAGAAAATTTTACATCTAAATTCGCAGTGATTTCTCCAGATTTAGCATCTATAAAACCTTGTTGCCATCCTTCAAATGCCTTTTTTATAGGATAGCTACTTTTTGATATTCCATTTACTAAAACCGCATCGCGATGATATACAGACTTAAACGTACGAAAATCTCCATTTGAAACAGTCTGTTCTAGCTTATCCCAAGCAGCATTAAGTTCATTAATCGCACTATCTTCTGCATAAATAGACTGGATTAATAGAAAGACAATTAAAATACATACTTGTTTCATTTATACTCCTAGTTTCAATTTACAGCTCAATTCCTTCTTGTATTTGGAGTTCGACTATGAAGTCAACACCGCAAGCTAGCTTACTAGCTAGTTTTGAATCTGGATCCACAACTCTCCAAAAGGGAGTAATTGTATCTAGAATCTGATCCGTTTGATACTCTTCAAATGCAGCTTCCGAAATAATCCTCAAAGAAATACCCGTTACTACTGGACAAGTCATTTCAGCATGGTAATGTATAGCAAGCTCTTGTCGTATTTGTTTCATATAGACAAATGAGCCTTGAGAAATATTTCTAACATACTCATCAACCATTTTCGGGGTTGGGACAAGCATTGTAGTTCCTGTAGGAATATCTGCAAACTTTTTTGGATTTATTTTTACTTGATATTCTTTATCAAGTTCTCGCTTTTCTACCCAAGTTTTACGCATAAGTAAATATACCAATCATCAGACATATAAAAAAATGTAATGGATGGTTGCTATTTGATCTATTTTGAATTGCATAAAAATAGCAGATATATCATAATTAGTTTAAAACTATCCTACTTTCATGAGCCCGGGTGGCGGAATTGGTAGACGCGCTAGATTCAGGGTCTAGTGTCCCTTGGGATGTGCTGGTTCGACTCCAGTCTCGGGCACACAATCACTTTATAGCTTATCTATGAAACCTTCTGCAAAAAAACATCATATACCTTCGAATCAAATAGTATGGACTGAGAAGAATGCATTGTGGTATGCTGAACAATTTGGGTATCATATTTCAAATGATCTAACTATTAATAATATTGAGTTAAATCCCAACGATATTGTTATCGATATAGGATGTGGAATAGGTACTGCAGTAAAAATTGCTTCAAATATATGTAATAAAGGGAAGATATATGGAATTGACCCAATGGAAACTTTGATTAAGATAGCTAAAAAGAATATCGATCAACCTTCAAATATAGAGTTTATCATTGGCTCTGTCGAAAATATCCCATTTAAAGATAAATCAGCAACTAAAGTGATAGCCATTAACTCAATTCATCACTGGAATGATTATAATAAGGGGTTATTAGAAGTAAATAGAGTCTTGAAACCTGAAGGATCATTTTTTATTTCCAGTGATATAGTCAATAATAATGATTGTGGTCATGGTAGCGGACCATTGCAGACTAATGAGGATATTTTGAGAGAATTAAAGAATGCAGGATTTATTGATATTACATTACAGGATTATACTTTAGAGGATGATGGGATTCATCTGATACAATGTAATAAAATATAGCAAATATTAGCTTATGATACCGTAATTCCCTCAAATTGGATCCAGGGAAATATTTCATCACCAAAGTTTACCTCTTCCTTTGATACATGTTTCACTTTTTGAAACATATCAACAATATTGCCTGAAACCATAGTTTCACTTATGGGGTATTGTACCTTACCATTCTCTATATAAAAACTATTCTTCGCAACACCTGAGAAGTCACCATTGTCACTTGGACTTCCTCCAGAAAATCTACTTAGCAACACGCCTTTATTTACCGATTGAATCATATCTTCCAAAGCTGTTTCTCCAGAATCAATAATTAAAGATCCACCAGAATTAGACACCCTTTGCAAACCAGTTTTCTTTGATCCGTATAAGCTAAGTAAAAAAGTTTGTAAGATCCCATTTTCAATGATTGTTAAATCTTCCGCCTTGTATCCATCGGATGTAATGAAATATCCTCCTGACAAATTATCGGATAAAGGCTTTGAATGTATGGATAAAGATTCATGTGTAATTTGCTTATTCATAAGCTCTCGAAATAACGATGTTCCCGCAATAAGCCTAAAATCAGATAGATTCCCTAGAATAAACCCCATAAAACTCATAATACAATCAGGGGTAACGATAATATCTCCGGTAAATTTATTTGGAACAGTTTTGGTTCGAACATGGGCAGCAGATTCTTTTAACAATCGATTAATTGATCCACCTTTATGAAGAGGTAAATCAATATCTAATGAAGAAAATCCTGCAGAATTAAATGAAGATATGTCTTTACCCTCTTTTGAAGTAAACATAACAGAAAAACTATACGAACCTTCCGTTTCATCAAAAGATACACCATTGGAATTTCTAAAATAACTAGTACCAGCACTAAAATCTAGAATTGCTTGTTCAATAATTGTTGTTGGAAAAGTATTGGAAGAATACTCCATAAACTCCTCCATACGATCATACATAATATTTAACGCTGGCTCCTTATCTCCTTTTGAAAAAGACTCCGCTTCTTGATATTCCGAAATATCATATGCATCATCTGGCATAGAAGATTCTGCCATATTTAAAACGGTTGATATGGCTTCATCAATATCATCTTTACCAATCTTATTTATACTTAAAGATCCCTTTTTTTGATCTTTAATTACCATAATGGAAATACCATGATTTGCATTGGTACGAAAAAGGGAAAACTCACCTACATCTACATTTAATTCTTTTTTCTCTCCAGAAGAATAAATGCACTGAGCCTTATCAGCTCCAGCTTTCATTAACTGTTCAATACAATAATCTGGAATATCTTGGTTTTGCAAGTGAACTAGCTACCGTCCACCAATATTGACTTTGCATTTGATTGCTGGACCACCCATACCAACAGGTATCCACTGTTTTTTCCCGCACATACCTCCTGCGCTCCAAGTCATATCGGAAGAAATCATATCAATTGTTTTTAATACATCAAACGCAACACCAGATATGGTTGTGTCTTTGATGGCATTTCCAAGCTTGCCACCTTTAATTTCATATCCAAGAGGAACCCCAAACATAAATTCACTGGTAGAATCTGCCTGTCCATTACTTGATTTCATAAGATAATAACCATTATCAATAGATGATATCATTTCCTCAAGAGTGCTTGTTCCAGGATGGATAGCAGTATTTCTCATTCGAATTAACGGTTCATCTGAAAAAGCATAAGCTCTAGCATTTCCTGTAGGTTTTGTGTTAAAGTGGCGGGCACTATCCTTATTATGCATAAAACTTTTTAATGAACCATCTTCTATAATAACCGTATCTTCCGATGGCGTTCCCTCATCATCAATATACACTGGAACCGGACAAGCTTGTTTATTCATCGTATTTGCATAATCCACTAGAGTAACCAATTCGCTAGCTACCTTTTCTCCCATAAATTCACCCGCTACAGACCCACCTAATACAAGATCAGCCTCCGTTGTATGCCCAATGGCTTCATGAGCAAGTATTCCTGCTAAATCCGCATCTAATATGACGTCTTTCAAACCAGCATCAGCATAAATACCATTTGATTTCTTTTGTAAATGCTCTACAAGGATATCAATATCACTATAAAAATGAGAAGGATCTAAAAAATGATCCTCTAATTGTCCTAACCCTCCAAAAACATCCATTAAATCAACAGGTTCGCCATTATTATTCATTGTCAAAGATATATACATAATTCCACGTGGGGTCATCGAATAAGACGTAGATCCTGCAGAGGTTAATAATGATTTTTCCATATCTAATCCAGATAGAACTACTGTACGAGAACTAAGAAAGGAATATTTACTTGCAATATAGTCATCTATATTTCTTAAAAAGTCTATCCATTGTTTTTGATCGTTTCGCACACGTTGAGTGGATAAATCTATCTCGTGATGACCGCTAATATCTGGTAAAATAAATCCACATTGCTTTTTTTTACGTTTATTCATAAATAAAACATTATCACTAGCATTTTTTACCACATATTCTACTGCGGAATCGGAGAAATCTGGACTGGAAGAAAACCCCCAGTTTCCATCATTATAAACCCGAGATGATACACCGCTTGATGAAGAAACTGAATTACCCATTACATCCCCATTTAACATGGAAATATGATTATTTCTATTTTCTTGCATACGCAACTCAGTATATATGGAAAAATGACTAGAATACTTATTCAAATCTTTATTTATCATAATATATAGTTATTTGTTAAAGTGTTAATTGAAACTCATTTGTTAAAATACCTGGACAAGTTACAATACCCAGGTTGCGTTGCCCATATGTAAGAACATCTGGTATTACATCTACCTTTGATCCTACTGATTCTAATTCAGATCCAAAGAATCGATAAAAAGTATCATCAAATCGCATGGTTTCAATAGGAGCAACAATTTCACCGCCTTCTACCCAAAAACAGGCATAACGTGTTAACCCAGTAATTCGTCCACCGGGATTATCACTCCAGTTTAGATAGTGTATATTGGATAAAAATAAACCTTTATCTAGTCGACTTAATACGTCTTCTTGACTTAAATCTCCTTCAGCCATATACGGGGATCGTAATTCTTCTGTATCTTCTGCATAGTTTGTGGATACACCATATTCTGCAGATGTTCTAGAACTAACTAACGTATTTTGTAAAACACCATTTGAAATTATAGGTAACGATTCAGGCCCTGTTTCTCCATTAGAATTAAACTTTGGTACTAAACCCGATGAAAAGTCTTCAGAAATAGAAAATTTTGGAGATAGCCGTATATCGTTATGCCTCATTTTACCAAAGCCACTACATCCTTGCTGTAAACTTGCCTCACTAATTCCATTCCAAGAGAACATATCAATAAAATCAGCAACTGCTTTAGCTTCAAACCATGTTCGATACACACCTGTTTCCACACGTACTGGCTTCCGTTTCATTAATTTCAATTTTTTAATTGAACGATTGATATAAGACTCATACGATTGTTGATCCCAATCCGTTCCAGCATATGTGCCCTTTACCATTTGACGTTCTGGTGTAACAAGAGAATAATCCAAACAATGCGATTCTGTTTCAAACCAGTGCTTTTGGCCAACAGAGTTCGCATTCCCTCTAAACATTTTCCCATTAGCAAATATCCCAACCAAATCAACTCCCTGCATTGGTGGAATCAATACCTGAACAGCATTATCAAATTCAAGTCCATTAGCATTGATAATTTCACGAGATGAACCAGAGTTTGTTGGCATAACTAAAAATGGATCTTCTAAAATCTCTTTTGACTCAAAGCGCATACGCTCTATTTTTTTCTTTCCACGTGATAAATCTATATCATAATCACCTGAAACAGTCATACTGGCTTCACATGTACGATTATTGGAAATAAATTTTAATCCTAGATTCGCATCATCCACTAATCCTGTTTGTCGAATAGAAGCATTATTAATTCGAATAAACTGACTATTCTCACCCGAAAAAGATAAAGTTAACGCTTCATTACTTTTTAATTCTGAGAATAAACCTTCACAAAGTTGGTTAAATATTTTTTCCATTTCTAGGCGCCTCCAAATACTTGAATATTTTCAAACAAACAAACAGGAGAAGCATGACCAACTCGAATAACCTGATTGGGCTCTCCTTTTCCGCAATTTGGCGTTCCGTATATTCTAAAAGTGTCATTATTTCCTATCATTTTTAATCTATTCCAAAAGGGGTTGCTTATTCCTCTATAATTTGGGTTTTTTAGAGTTTTCGTTAATTTACCATTTTCAATTAATTTTGCGTATTCACAGCCGAATTGAAATTTGTTTCGATAATCATCAATGGACCATGAACGATTGCTCTCCATATATACACCATTTTCAACTGAACCAATTATATCATCAAAAGAAGATTCTCCTGGTTCCAAATTAATGTTCGCCATGCGATCAATCGGAGCTCTATTCCATGAGCTTGCACGAAAGTTTGCAACTCCTGATACACCAGAACGAATCTGACTCTCCATTCCACCAAGACCTCTCTTTAAAACACCGTCTTTAATTAAATATTCTTTTTTTGCTTCCAAACCACCATCATCATATGCATAGGAAGCAAACTCGGATGACAATGTGGGATCAAACGTAATATTCATTAATTCGGATCCATATTGAAGTTTTCCAAAATCATCTAAGTTCACAAAACTCCACCCTGCATAATTTCTTTCATCCCCAAGAATCCTATCAACTTCTAATGCATGCCCTACACTTTCATGGATTTGAAGCATCATTTGATCTGAAGCAATCACCAAATCCATTTCACCAGTTGGGCATTCTTCCGCATCTAACAGTTCGATTGCTTGTTCGCCTATTTTTTGTGATTGAGCAAGTAGTTCTAGCTTATCAAAATATTCCATACCCATTTGAAGACAATTGCCACGCATACCTCCAAAAGTACGTGTCTGCTGATTAGCTCCATCTGCAGCAGTAGCGGATAAATCAAATTCTAACATAAGAAAATCCTGCGAAATATTACTGCCATTAGAACTCACAAAACGAAACATAGTCTGAATCGTTTGCAATAAAGCACGAGCACTAACAATTTTATCGCTTACTTTTAGTTGATTATACGCATCAAGAAGTAGTTTATTAAGTTCACCTGGAGACAAAGAGTCTTTTTTCTTCACAAACGGAGATTGATAAGATCCAATATTAGCTGGACGAGCATTTTGAGTAAATTGAAATGTTGCATATTTGGACGCAAGCTGTGCTTGTGCAAAAGCTTTCTGGGCGGCCCTAGCAACACCTTCGTTTGTCATGTTTGGTGTACCGTAATAGCCAAATTGACCATTGGCAAGCACTTCGACCATTAATCCCTGAGTAGTATGACTAGCGTTCATCTGGGGAATACCATCTCGAACAATACGTGGTGTATGAGTTTCACTCACTTCTCTAATTCCAACCCAATCGGCTGGAACATCAATTGCTGATAATAAATTCTTTAAATCAATTTGTTCCATAATTATTCCTTTAACTAAATATCAAATTTCTCTGGATTTTTGTTTAATGCTATTGTTACTTTTTCAAATGTGTTAATAATATCTTGCATATCACTATCATCACCAAGTAAATGATTTTGTGTAAGCCATACAGATTGATAATCCGAAATTTGCTCAGTTACCGGACATGAAATATTACTATAATTTAAATTTTTTAACCATGGAAAATCATCCCCTTTTCCTTGGAACACCTCTTCTCTATATAATGGATTATAACCAGCATAAGTATACACACCTTCTGCTCTCATTGCATCAAAGAACTTTTCTCTTGATATATCATTAAACTTCTCTTCTTTATATCGTAACAAATATAGATGGTTTGCTTCTCTTGTAACTTGTTTATATCTATGTGTTATTTCTAATCCCATTTCTGATAATGACTTATCCAATTTTTCTCTATTTTTATCGCGAATACGCATGTCACGTTCAATGGTTTGAAATTGAGGTATAAGTAAACTCGCAGCCATTGAACTCATGCGATGATTTCCTCCAACAATATGATGCTCATACCAATCCCCATCGCGATTCCTTCCGCAATTATAATATGCAAAACATGCATCCATAAAGTCTTCATCATTAGATACGACCGCACCTCCCTCTCCTGCGCTCATATTTTTGGATGATTGAAAGCTAAATATTCCCCCTTTGTGTAAAGCGCCAACTTTCTTACCATCCCACTCCGCGCCATGTGCCTGAGCAGCATCTTCAATAATTATTAAATTATACTTATTTGCTATACCTATTATTCTCTCCATATCTGCAGGGTTACCCCCGACATGGACAGGAATAATAGCTTTGGTGCGATCTGTGATCGCAGATTCTATTAGATTTGAATCAATATTAAATGTATCCGGATCAATATCAACAAAAACTGGCGTTGCATTAGCCGTCAGCACAGCAGTTGCTGTTGCTATAAATGTATATGGCGGAAGAATAACCTCATCTCCTGAAGTAACTCCAGCTGCTTTCAATGCAACCCATAATGCATTGGTTCCAGTATTAATAGCGATACAATTTTTTGCATCTTGGAATATTGCAAATTTATCTTCGAGTTCCTTAATAGTCTCACTACCAATACCCCAAGAATCATTAATTAACGTATTAACTAACTTCTCTTTTTGACCATTTACTACTCTTGGCCATGAAGAAAAAGGCGTTTTTCTAACTGGGTCTCCACCAAATAATGCTAAATCACTCATTTTCATCAAATCCTAGGGATTAAATATTACACATTTTTTATTCTAATTTGAACATACATAAATAATTATCTGCAATATTTACATACTCTATTGACAAAACATCGATAATGTATGTCATTATTGCAGTGTTATTAATAAATAATACTTAGAAATATACTTGGCACAAAAGTTGCGTATAATAAAGTGAAACTAATTAAAGAAAAGGAGTGATATATGACACTAGTAAAATGGAATCCAAAAAGAAGTTTAATATCAGATTATGATAGAATTATTGACAATATGTTCAATATTGATTTTCCAATATATTCAACGGGGAATTCATATTGTCCTGCAGTAGATATACATGAAACGGAAAAAGAATTTATTCTATCGGCTGATATGCCAGGATTAAATAAAAAAGATGTATCATTAGATATTCATGATGGAGTAATAACTATCAAAGGTGAACGCATAAAAGGAGATGATAAATCTTACGATAGTTACAAAATTCATGAACGTCAATTTGGTTCATTTAACCGAAGTTTTCGTCTTCCTGATAATGTGAATGAGGATAAAATAGCTGCAAAGTTTAATAATGGAGAACTATTGATAACCTTGCCGAAAACAAAGGAAATCAAAACAGAAGGAAGAAAAATTAAGATTGGCTAATTCTGTTTAATTAATTATTTAATAAAAAAGGGGCTCTTAGCCCTTTTTTTATTTGTTACTAAATATAGATTACAATAAATCAATTAGACTCTGAAGAGTCCGCTCCGCAGAATCTATATTGAATTCTATTTTTTTATTAACTGATATTGTTTTTGGAAATACTATCGTTCCCATATATTCTAATTGAGACCGAAATGAGCTTAAAAATCTAAGCCCATCACCACCACTATTTGTACCGATCAAAGCTAATTTTCCATTGAAACCATCTCGCCAATTATCGGTTGAAAGTGATATCCATGTAATTGCGTTTGTTAATATAGGAGGAGAGCCGCCATTATACTCAGGAGCACAAAAAATAAAAGCATCAGCATTTTCGAATTCACAACTTAATTCTTTTGCAACTTTATTATCCGAATCTATTCCTGGCATATAAAGAGGAAGTTCATAGAGTTCAAGATTAATTAATTTAGTCATTAAATGAAATTTAGAATCGACTATATCTTTTAAATTGGATGCTAAATTAAAGTTTTTACCGCCGCTAGAGGAAACCAATAAAAGGTTCTTACTTGTAGACATAATTATTAGAAAATTATATTTAGTGAATACCCTGGGATATTGTCAAAAACCCCAATATCGCGATATACATAATCAAAAGAAACTTTTGGACCCCTTGGTATTTGGTAATTTAAACCAATGCCAAACGTGAGGCCTTCTTTAGATTGATCCATCCCATAAAAGGACTGCCCTCCTCGAATAGAAATCATATTTTGAAATACATATTCAAAACCTAGGTTTAGATATTCAACATTATTATTTGGATGAATTGCATCAGCTGCAACCGTTAATTTGATCTTATCTGATTGAATAATGTCTTTACTTACACCTGCACGAAAAACTAACGGTAGTGGCCAATCCATCGAGTTTAGACTTGCGTCAATCTTATCATTATTCCCATACATCGTTTCATCAACATCATAATCTACTTCCGTATCATAACCATCCATGGAAATTTTTCCACCAAAATTTGAAACAGACATGCCAATTCGCAAACCACTGTTTTTTGTGATAAAAAGACTTCCTAAATCCACTGCCAAACCACCTGCATTCATATGCCAAATTTTTTCTTGAATAAATTTCATGTTAACTCCAAAAGAAAAACGATCCGTTAATCTTCTTGCATATGATCCAGCCAAAGCAACATTGCTAACTGAAAAATACTCTCCAGTACCTTGTGGTGACTTTACAGTACGTACCTGCATTTCATCCATAGTAACAGAAGTAATAAAAAAACCAAACGTACTTGAACGATCTAAGGGTACTACTACTGCACTATGATTAAATTTTACATCTGCAATCCATGGCGAATGATAAAAGTGCGCCATAGGACTTTCAATACTAACAATACCTGCAGGGTTCCAGTATAAAGCTGTAGGATCGTCAGCAATCGCTACGAATGCGCCACCCATAGATAAAGACCTTGCTCCAATACCAATATCTAAAAAAGAAGCAGCTGTAGTGGCAACATTACTTACACTTCCAGTTATCTGCCCATAAGATAAAGAAAGAGAAAATAAAACTATTGCTATCTTTGTATAACGAATCATTTAATAACTGCAAATTTTCCTGTTTTTTCTCCAATGTTAGGAGCATCGATATGATAAATATATAGACCATATGCTATTTCCAGACCATCTTTAGATAACATATCCCATGAATATGTCCCGTATTCATATTGACTAGTGTGCTTAATTTCATCTACCAAATATCCAGATAAAGTAAAAATCTTAATAGTGCACTCTTGAGGTAAATTAATAAAATCAAGCTTACGTGGACCACGCCCTGAAACATAAATATGTTTTGGCTCCCAACGGGCTGTCACTACATAGGGATTTGGTACAACGGCAATATCATCCATTTCTTGTTTAGCCAATTCATTATCTACCCATGATTTTTTTGTTGTAAAATGAAATTTATCTTGATTGGTAAATGGGCGCTTGGTTGATATTCGAAAACGATCTCCTTTTACTATTGTAGTTGTAGTATCATACAAATACTCATCATCATTATACGGACATATGATAGAATCAGGGAAAAATTGAACAAACATATAAGGAGTTACTATGCCAGTGTATGGCAATAATAAAATAGGTTCTGATGGATCCCATCTCCCATTATTGCTCGTATCATAAATACGGAATTTCACATCATTATTTTCAGTAATATTTCTTATCCTAAATGGCGAAGGAAGATTTGAATAATCCGAAGTAATAGAGTCACCTAGATTACCTTCCCAAATAATTTCAAAATCAGCTGGGTGAATTCTTTGATCATAGATTCTATAGCAATAAGGTGAGTTAGAACCAAGCCAGCCAGAAGAATCAAAATCAACAGCAATAGGATAATTATATATAAATACTTTCATTCCATCAAAGATTGGATTGGTTGTCTCACCTGCCATTGAACTACTATTAAATATTGGATAGTATTTAAAACTAACAACATATGTGCCCATTTCTTCTAAATAGCCATTTTCTAATGCAATGATCATTCCATTCGCATAATCCATGGAATAATCACGGCCTAAGACATAAGCCATGTCACCAGTTTCATCTGTAACAAAAACAGAAGAGGAATCTATATTTTTATGTTCTAAAGCCCCATATCCACCAGCTAAAACAAATGACTCCATTTTTATCTGTTCATCAAGAACAGAATAAAAAACGTACGGGCTGCCTAGATTTTGATTAAAAGTTAGTGAATATGTTGCATCTTCAGGTACCGCGCTAGGATCTACAGTAAGGACTTCAATTCTTCCAGTAGCATATCCTGAATCATGCACAACAAACTCTTGTCCAAGTGATGCGGTGTTTGGCCCCATATATCCTGCAACAGTCGAATTTGGAACAGCCATTCCTGCATTTTCACTCATATTGATTACATTGCCTTTACGATCAAGATCTACAATAATTGAACATTCCGATGGCGCAATAGGCAAGAGATTATCTTGCTCGCTAAAACCTAATTCATAGAAATCCAGATCGTATCCTTTATCATATCCAACAACTGCATAATAATACGTCATTCCATTATATACATTATTGCTATCAACAAACATATGTTCTAAACCAGAATCTGTTCCCATATCATATTGTATTCCATTAAATGCAACAGGATGAGGTCCTTTTAAACTATCGATCAAATCATACTGTGCAATCGGTTTATTAAATGTATTATTTCCATATGCATCAGTAATTACATAAGGGTCTATAAAACCCGGGTCTGTACTTCGATAAATTCTATATCCTTCAAAATCAGATCCATATATAGCATCTAAAGAATTTTCTGAAATTTTATCCCAAAATAAGGTAACCTTTTTGTCTCCAGGAACTACAGTTAAGTTTGGTTTTAAAGGGGGCTTAGCAAAATTATAATCATTATCATAAATATTTTGCATGGTTACTGTATTCCTTAATATATCATCCATATCATTACCAAACACCATTGCTACAGCAAACTTCTTTTTCTCTCCTGGATCTAAACCAATAAATCCAGAACCATACAAAAATGTTTGATCAATATTTTGCGTTGTCACATCAAAATATCCAGGTTGCAGCTGACTCCACATGATTTCATCATTTGATGGATATATACTTGGATAAGGCGATGAGTAAAAACTAGTTAGCCCTATCTGATCAGATTCGTCATTATCGGTTATTTCAAAATTTGGTTCCCCAAGATCAGGGATTCCGTTTCCTTCTGTTCCATCAGCATCAGGACCATTATAACCATAATGATAAGCACCAAGTCCATCAGATCCTACATCATCCCTTTCAGCTAACCAATCTTCATCGTTATCAATACCATCAAATTGGCTTTCATCAATCATCCCATCTTCATCATTGTCAATGCCGTCATGGGGATTACCTGGTGATTCCAAGAAGCTCCACCCAAAGTACACTGGCTTAAAACCACCATCGGCATTGCTCCAACCATCATGATCCCATTGATACACAATATCATTTCCTACGTCAAACCAAGCATCGTCATCAGTATAATCACCATTTGTACTTCCAATATCTGCATCGCCATACATTCCAAATATCACACTATCAAGACGAGATGTGCCCACATTTGTTATCCAATAAGTAACAATAATTATATCTTCTGCTGCAGGATGATTCCATTGGTAAATACGCACCTCAAGTTCTACTCCAAGACCAGATCTACGTTTAGGAAAAGAACTAATATCAGTTGAATCAGGAAAATGGGAAAATTCATCATTATAATAATCATCCATCACAAAATAGGACTCCTGATCTGCTCGAACATACTTTCCGTATTGTCCATTCCAAAATCCATCCCAATCGATATCACGATTTGGCCATGTTTCAGGCCAAGTAAAGGACTTATCACTCATGGCCATAATTTCTTGATTCGGATTCGCATAACCAGTTAGCGGCTCAAAACCCCATTGATATCCCTGGGGAGAATTATCTTTTAAACCAACAGCACCATCAGATACTATATGAACACGATTGCCATTAGTGTCAATAACGCTTGCAGCAACTACCGGCGTAAATTCATAAAAGTAGGAATGTCCAGATCCATAAGGATATATGCCAGATAAACTACCGCCAGCATCTCCAATGCCACCAAAATTATAGAATCTATTAAAAATACGGTTTCCATTATGATCCCCATATTTACGATCAGTGACATCTAGACTTTTCGCACGATTTTCTACCCCTTGCAAATACTTATCTGGACTTTGACCAAATAAAAATATAAATGAAAATAAATGGATGATTAATAATATTCGCATTAAAAATTTACACTCAATCCAATTTTTATTTGTCTTGGACTGGAATAATAATCTGGTCGGATAAGATACTCATCCAAACTATTATATCCTGGGCCACTATATTGAGGTGTATATGTTGGCACCAGAGTATATGTTGATCTTCCAGTATCAGAAAAAACAGTTAATTCATTTCTAATATCAAACAAATTATAAATGTTCATACTTAGCGATATCTTTAAACCTGAAAATTGAAAATGGTAATAACTACGTAAATCAATATTATATGTACTTGGTTTCCTTGCATTATTCTCAAAAGATGTTCGAACCCCAAGATATTGAGTAGTATATGGAAGCCCACTGCCATAACTAAATATTATTCCTACACCTGAATTCTTTAAAGGATGATATGATAATGTTGTATGAAAGGTATGTCGTTGATCCCAATCAAGTGGTACAAGCATTTTTTCAGGTTCGATATTAGACGCTTCATCATTAAATGCCGCTGCAGGATCAGAAGCATTTCCTTCAGAAATGGAGTATGTATAGTCAACATTTCCAGAAATTTTTGCGGAAGCTCTCTTTGAAAGAGCAACAGTAACCCCTCTTGAATTAGCATAATCCTGATTGATATATAATCCATATTTATCACCTGCAACAAATGATTGGATAATTTTTGTTGCGTTCAAATTTCTAATATCTTTATAAAAGCCCGTTAATTCTATTCCAATATCCATACCAACTTGTTGAGAAAAACCAACTTCATATTGTGTTGTACGTTGAGGTTCTAAATCTCCATTACCCATTGTATAACCAGTTCCACTACCAGCAGGGATCTCAAATTCAGGATTTGTATACAAATAACTATACTGTGGAATTGCAAAAAAGTGCCCGTATGAAAAATGCATATGACCTTTATCAGTTATAGGAAATGCCAAAGCGAACCTAGGGCTTAATTGCGATTTTGCTTTAGCACTTTTGTACCATGATTCGCCAAACGCATTACTATCCATACGATCTTCATCATTCTTTTGATTTTGAGGATACATTTCTATCTCCGATATCTGTCCATCACCATCTAAATCAAAAAAACGGTTAATTGGTTTTACCGGACTATCAATATTCGGATCACTTGGGTCATTTAATGTCTTCCATTTTGGGTCAAAGTAATCCCAACGTAATCCAACATTAACCACTAAATCTTCAAATTCAATTTTATCCTGCAAATAAAAAGCATATTCAAAGGGGTTTCTCCCTTTTTTTCCATAGGTGTTATGACTTGGAGATTCCATAGCATTTGGGACTCTCGGGGTATACCCGGTATACTCAGCCAGCTGAACAGTATAGCTGTTTAACATCATATTCGTTTTCCGATATTCAAAACCACCTTTTAAATAATGAAATCGGTTAATCTGACTAGTTCCATCAATTTTAAAAGTATTGATTGCTGATTGTTGCTCAAAATACCCCATACTGTGCCCTCCAACTTCAAAGTTATTACCAGGGGTATAATCATCAACAGTTGGTGAAACATAAAACAAATTTGGATCAGCTGATATCGTCGTATCAATAAAGGAAAATCCAAAAAAGTTTACACTATCAATTGAAATATCAGAATGATTCTGATAATAATTTTTTTTATCGCTCCTTTGAGTTCTATAATGATTTACAGATCTTGATAGTGAGAGAGTAAAAAATGTGGATGGATTTACACTATAATCCATAATAAACATATTACTCAGTTTAGTGGTAAACTGATGAGATCTACCATATGGATTCCATTTGTAAGCATGAGAATAACCTTGAGAAGCTGTCTCACTTCCACTAAGACTATATGCAATTCTCAAAGTGGGACTAACAATCCAGGAAACTTTTCCTAAACCAGTATATTGTTCAGACCAGTTCATAGCTACCCAAGAAGAGTCATTCATTCCATAAGGATGATACAGAGAATCCCAAAGTGCATGTGAAGGACTAATATACTCAAAATTATTTGTCTGGGAATTCCACTGATGAGATTCTGGAACAAAAACCTTCTGTCCATATAAATATCCGCCATTACGTTTATATCTACCAGAGGTAAATATAGATAATTTATCTTTTATAATAGGGCCATTAAAAGATCCTTGAACGTCTTGTATCGTATTTGGACGAAACACATCTAACTGAGGGAATAATTGATCATTTGCATAATAACTTCCTTGCATAGATGACATATTTCCAGAGTATTTTCTGAAGTCACCACTTTTAGTAATAATGTTAATTATTCCAGACATTGCTTTTCCATATTCTGCATTAAAGGTGCCACTGATAAACTGCAATTCTTGTATGGCATTATTTTCAATTTCAACTGCCATACCAGCATCATAGGGATCAGTAACTGCTACACCATCAATCATATAAGCTATTTCCCCACTTCTTCCTCCACGAACATGTAACCCGCCTGAGTTTACCACACCTGCTTGCAATGCAACTACATCTTCCAATTCCTCTACTGGAAGCATTTCAATCTCTTCACTTGTAATATTTGCTTGGGAATAAGTTACATCTGCTTGCACCATTGGTCTTAGAGCAGTAACCTCTACTGCATCCATACCAATCACACCTTCTTCTAGTTCGGCATTTAATGTGGTGGTTAAATCAACATGAATTATTACACCTTTAACAAGAACATCCTTATATCCAATCATAGAAAATGTTACAGAATACGTTTGTGGAGGTATTTGTAAAATAAAATATCTGCCTTCTAAATCAGTTGCTGTACCATAGTTCGTTCCATTCACAAGAATATTTGCGCCTACAAGAGGTTCTCTTGATATCTTATCAATTACCACTCCAACTAGTTTACCTGTAGTGCCAGCATGTAAGACATGAAAGACTACAAGTAATGCTACAAGGTATTTATTGACATATTTCATTTGATTAAATAATGCTAAATTGCGAGGGGAATATAATATATAAAGATTAATATTATTTTTACTTATTTATGCAGCTTTCATTGCAAACTATCGAATTAGCCCATAATAGGATAAAACCTTATATTATTAATACACCTATTAAATCAAATGAAGAAATCAATCATTCAGTAGGCTCGGACATATATTTCAAGTGTGAAAACTTGCAAAATTCTGGTTCTTTTAAATTCCGTGGTGCATCAAATGCGGTTTTTTCTTTAAATGATGAAGAGGCTCATCGTGGCGTTATCACTGTTTCTTCTGGAAATCATGGAACCGCATTGAGCTTAGCAGCAAAAAATAGAGGTATCAAGGCTACCGTAATTCTTCCTTCCAATGCAACACAACATAAACGAAATTTAATAGAAGAATTAGGTGCGAATATTATTGAATGCAAACCTACTGTTGAGAGTAGAGAAAAAACTTTATTGTATCATCAGAAAAGAACTGGAGCTACTCTTATTCACCCATATAATGACTATCGTATAATGTCTGGCCAAGGTACTATTGCATTAGAAATAATTGAAGAAATTCCTGATTTAGATATAATTATGTTTCCCATTGGTGGGGGAGGATTAATAAGCGGAAATGCCTTAGCAATTAATTCAATTTCTCCAAAAATAGATATAATTGGAGCGGAGCCAGAACTTGCAAACGATGCTCAACAATCATTAAGAAAAAAAGAACTTATCCCATCTAAATATCCTGAAACTATCGCGGATGGCTTAAGAACATCTCTAGGTTCAAAAACATTTCCAATAATATTAAAATATATTAAAGACATTATAACTGCCCCAGAAGAAAAAATTGTCCCAACAATGAAATGGATGACAGAAAAATTAAATGATAAGATAGAGCCTTCTTGCGCAGTACCTTTAGCTGCGTTATTGGAAAGTAAATCTTTTTTCAAAGGAAAAAGAATCGCAATCATCATAAGTGGTGGTAATATTTCTAAAATATAAAACTAGTATAACTAATAATTATTAAACTAATATATAGAATAAACTTGATATGATATTAAATAATATATTAGAAGCTATTGGTAATACCCCAATAGTAAGACTTGATAAAGTTGGCTCTGAACTTAGATGTAATTTATTTGCAAAATGTGAATATATTAACCCTGGGGGTTCCGTAAAAGATCGCATAGGTTTTCGCATGATTGATGAAGAAGAAAAATCAGGCAGAATAAAACCGGGGGATACACTAATTGAACCAAGTTCTGGTAACACTGGAATTGGTCTAGCACTAGCTGCTGCAGTAAAAGGATACAAACTTATTATTACTATGCCTGAAAAAATGAGCATGGAAAAAGAAGTTGTATTAAAAGCTTTAGGTGCAAAAATAATTCGAACTCCAACTGACGTTGCGCATGATGATCTAAAAAGCCTTTTTGGTGTTGCGAAACAGCTTCATAAAGAAATACCAAACTCTCATATTCTTGATCAATATAGTAATAATAATAATCCAGATGCTCATTATAACGGAACAGCACAGGAAATACTAAATGAGTTTGGTGAAGATCTTGATATGGTTGTTATTTCAACTGGAACAGGTGGAACAATTACTGGTATTGCAAAAAAACTAAAAGAATCTATTTCAAATATAGAAATAGTTGGAGTTGATCCAATTGGATCAATACTTGGAGGCGGTTCAGATGTTACTCCTTATCATGTTGAAGGAATTGGATATGATTTCTTCCCAGATGTTTTAGATAATTCATTAGTTGATCGATATATTAAAACAAGCGATGAAGACTCATTTGCAATGGCTAGGAAGCTTATTCAGGAAGAAGGATTATTAATTGGTGGCTCATCTGGGGCTGCGGTTTGGGGAGCAATTGAAGCAGCAAAAAATCTCGATTCAAATAAAAATGTACTAGTTATACTTCCAGATAGCATTAGAAACTACCTAAGTAAATTTGTAAATAATAAATGGATGACAAATAATGGTTTTAAAATATGATTAAAATTGTTCTATTTCTCACAAGTCTTTCAACTCTATTTGCTCAAATACCTGATGAACGTGGATACATAGTAAAGGTTGGAGATAAATTGCCGGAATTCATCATGGATTTTCCTGAGGGTTATCAAATAAATAGTAAAGATTTAAAAGGCAATGTTACTATGCTGCAGTTTACAGCAAGCTGGTGTCATGTATGTCGAGAGGAAATGCCTCATATTGAAAAAGAAATTTGGAAGGTATACAAAAAAGTTGATCTAAATGTTATTGGTATTGATCGAGATGAATCTGCAGAGGTTATAAATAAATTTGCTAAAATAGTAAAAGTAACCTACCCAATTGCACTGGATCTTGGAGCCGATATTTTTGCATTGTTCGCTGATCGCAATAGTGGTATAACTAGAAATATAATTATTGATCCAAATGGAAAAATAGTATTTCTCACTCGATTATTTGATCCTGAAGAATTTAATGAAATGAAAAATGTTATACATAGTTTACTTTTAAATCAATTTCTCGAAGAAAAGCAAACACTTGCTGCGCAAAAACAAATATTAAAAGAACTAAAGAATAAGAGTACAAAAGATAAACAATCTTCTATAAATGATATTGAAAAAAAATTATTATTATTAGAAAGTAAATTAAATCTAAAAGAAAGAAGGCTTTCCTTTGCTCAAAAACTTTTATAAAAATTAATTTATTATTACCCAAATACCCTTAAAGAAATTTTCTTATTATTTAATTGTCTTAAGTTAATTATTGCCATTAAAGGCACCATAAATATCATTGCTATAACAGCTGCTTTTTGTGATAGAACTTTCGCGTTGTGAGGATTGGACATATATAAGGCAAAATCAAAATCTGCTATAACTATATGAGATAAAACAATGAGTCCACT
>Ga0257107_1000267_pt1 | contig 20145 bp, 17 predicted proteins | sample LP_taG_2_FD_190178 | JGI IMG/M metagenome (GOLD analysis project Ga0257107, IMG submission 190178) | Marine microbial communities from Northeast Subartic Pacific Ocean, Canada - LP_J_2011_P26_500m | ecosystem: Environmental > Aquatic > Marine > Oceanic | place: Canada: Northeast Subartic Pacific...
ATGGGCCTAATAATGCTACCATGGTGATTGCTGGAGATTTTATAAACCATGAGGTAAAACAATTAGTAGAAAAGTACTTTGGAGAGATCAAAGCTGGTCCAGAAAATAATAATCCGGAAACACAACCCGTTAAGCTTACAACAACAAAAAAAGTCTATCATGAGGATAATTTTGCTACTTCTCCTCGCTTAACAATGGCATTTCCTACAATAGATCAACGTCATGTTGACGCAGCTGCTCTAGAATTGTTAGGTCAATTAATGGGTGATGGGAAAAAAGCACCATTATATAAGGTAATTGTAGAGGAAAAGAAATTGGCCCCAAGCCTGTACGCTTATAGTGGAACTCAGGAGATTGCTGGAACTTTCCAAATAGTTGTCACTGGATTCCCCACAACAAATCTAACTGATATAGAAAATGCTATTCATGAAGCTTTTGAACGTTTTGAGGTTGAAGGGTTTACAGAAGAAGATGTTGAACGATTAAAAGCAAAATATGAAACAGGATTTTATAATAGCATATCATCTGTACTTCTTAAAGGATTTCAACTGGCTAGTTATAATGAATATTATGGGTCACCAGATGCAATTACTACAGAGTTTCAGAAAGTACTGGATGTAAATATGAATGATATAAAACAGGCCTATGAAAAATACATAAAAGATAAAAATTATGTTTTAACTAGTTTTGTTCCCAGCGGAATGGTTGATCTTGTTGCCGAAGGATCAGCTCTATTCCCGATTAAAGAAGAAAAGATTATTGCAAATGAAGAAAAAATAGTTGGAAAAGGTAGTATGGACATGGACCTGATTACTTCTTCATTTGACCGTTCAATGGAACCAATAAGTGGTCCTCAACCTGGATTAAATCTTCCGAAAATCTGGAAAAATAAATATGACAATGGAGTGTCTATATATGGTGCAAAACATGATGAACTACCTCTAATAAGCTTTGGGATTTCAATCGATGGTGGTATGCTAATGGATGACCCAAACAAAATAGGTGTTGCTAATTTGATATCAGACCTAATGATGGAAGGAACCGCTAATAAGACACCAGTAGAGCTAGAAGAAGCTATCGATGCATTGGGCTCTTCAATCAATATGTATACTGGAAAGCAAGCTATCAATATCGAAGTCAATACCTTGAAACGAAATTTTTCTTCAACCCTTGCTTTAGTAGAGGAAATTTTATTTGAGCCTCGGTGGGATGCTACTGAATTCGAAAGGATTAAACGAGAAACGGCTGAAACTATCAAACGGCGTTCAGCGGTCCCTTCTTCAATCGCATCTAATGTTTTTAATAAGCTCAATTATGGAGGACATATACTCGCTAATTCAACTTTGGGAACGATAAAATCCGTGGAAACTATTGAATTAGATGATCTAAAAGAATACGTTGATATTAATTTTTCTGCTCATCTAGGAACCATCAGCATCGTAGGCAACATTAGTCAATATGAAGCCGTAGATGCATTTAAAGGATTAATAGAACGTTGGGAAGTTAAAGATGTAGAGATACCCGAATATGATATACCTTATCCTAACCAATCTGCTAAAGTCTATTTCGTAGATGTCCCTAATGCGAAACAGTCTGAGATTCGAATCGGATATCTGGGCTTGCCTCGTACGCATCCAGACTTTTATGCTACGACAATTATGAATATGAAACTCGGTGGCAACTTTAGTGGTGATGTAAATTTGATCTTGCGCGAAGAAAAAGGATTTACCTACGGTGCTCGCACACGATTTAGCGGATCTAGATTACCAGGAACATTCACAGCATCATCGGGTGTTAGGTCCAATACCACAGAAGAATCAGTAAATATATTCAAAAATTTGATGACAGCTTATAGAAATCCAATTAATGAAGAGGATCTTAAATTCACAAAAAATGTGACCTTAAAATCAAATGCTCGTCAATTTGAAACTCTAGGTGCTCTTCGAAGGATGATATCTAATATTGCTACTTACGATCTACCATTTGATTATATTAAGAATCAAGAAGAAATAGTTCGTAACATGACGATAGATAGTCATAATGCCCTAGTAAATAAATATATTCGCCCTGATGAAATGATATACCTTGTAGTAGGTGATGCTGCTACTCAGTTAAATGGGATGAAATCGCTTGGTTTCGGTAATCCGGTTCTTTTGGATAAAGAAGGCAATCCATTATAATATTGTTATATAATGTACCTATCTTCCAAAAATGAATAATAATCTATTCATTATTGCATAAACATAAAACCCGCTATCTGGCAGGCTTTATGTAATTGAAAGAGAAAATCTATTTTAAAAGTACCATCTTCTTAGTCTGCATGTATTCCCCAGCCTGGATCTGATATAGGTAAATACCAGTACTAACTCGTTCGCCATTGTTACCGGTAGCATCCCAAATAATTGATTGATAACCCGCATCTTGGGTTTCATTGATTAATGTTTTTACTTTTCTACCTAGCATATCGTAAATGGTAATGGTGACATGACTATTTTCCGGAAGATCATATCGAAGCGTGGTAGTGGGATTGAAGGGATTGGGATAGTTTTGTAGTAGGGAGAAACTACCTGGCATACTTGCTTCATTTTCAATTTGACTCAGATCCAAGCCTATATAATTACAAACACCAAGGACCAGCGCATACGCGGTGGAATCGTAGTTTCCTGCTGCTTCACAATTCATATCCTCATAGGTTAAGGCCATTACATTTTCACCATGGTTCATCCACCACCAACTTTCAGGATATTGATCAGGGGTACCCGAAGTCCAGCTTACAAAATAATCCCAATTCTCAAAACCATTTACAAAAAAAGACTGGACACCGCTGATGAACTGCTGTTCTAGAATAGTATAATTTGCAGAAGTACCAACTTCATCGTGGTAGACAAAATAGCGTTTACAGGAATATGAAGAATGCATATTCAAGGCCACCTCAATTGGATTATTTACGAGTGTTGTAAGTTCAATAAACCGGTTTTTTAATACGGCAACTTCCGGTTCTAGGGGTACATCATCCCAACCACTTTCAATATCCACTCCATTGGCATTTTCACGAGAATAACCCAATTCCACACCATCAGGATTGTACATGGGAATAATATGAAATATGCAATTATTCCGGATAAAAGCCGCCAGCGGTGTATCTGAGATCAGAAAATTGATTATTTCATTGGTGACCCAAAAGGACTCTTCTTCTCCAGGATGGGTCCGAGCATGTATATAAATACGGTGATTTGAACTGGATTGTGGATTGTCTGCTATAGTTAATTCCCAAATGGCACGGTTCTGAATAGAAGCACCCAATGAATCAATCAATACGAATTGACTTTCCGCCCAGCGATCCAGATCAACAAGTAAACTATCATAACCGTAACCCCAATTAGCTGTCCTAGCCAAAGAATGATTAGGCTGATATCCATAAGTATATCCACATTTATCCACTAACTCGCCTTGAGGATAGATAATTGTAGTAAAAAAAAGATTCGCTAGAATGACTTTTATTCTACTTCTTTTCATAATTGTTTTATAACAATGCTTTCAATAAAAGTCAATATCCACGAAGTACCTAACTGTGCAAAGCAATTTTACACCTCACCAATACTAAATGTCTATAAACAAAAAACATCGCTGGTGGACGGGGTCACTAAATATTTTAAGGCAAATAATTTTAAGCGGATGGAACTTGAAGTATTTCTACGTCATAACCATCCGGATCATGTATAAATATATAATGAGATGATGATGATGGTTTTGATTGCCGAAACCACCAACCACGATCTTTAACATCAGAAATTACCCTATCTAGATCATCAACATGGAAAGCGAGGTGCCCAAACTGGTCACCAATTGTATAATCACGCCCATCTTTATTACATGTGAGTTCAATATGATAATTTTGACTATCATCAGTCAAAAATACTAAAGTAGCCTCATCACCAAGATCTTTGCGACGAATTTCTTGTAACCCTAAAAAACCACAGTAGAATTCAAGGGATGTATCAAGATCCCTAACGCGAATCATCGTGTGTGCAAGCCGCATTGACTGATCTTTCATATTAAATCAAATCCTATTAATTATTGTATTAATACTATATCCTTGGTCTCTTCAGCTATGATCCTATGCATTTGGATGAGAATTATTCATTTCATTTTCATCATCGTTTGGGCATATGCATCCTGGAAATTCGAGCCAATAGGTAACATCCTTGCGACCTGAGCAAGAATCACTCTCCCAATCATAAAACAATAGTGGGCGTTTCTCGTGATCATGCGTTATAAACTATATATTTTTTATCTTGAATCTTGCTGAGAATATTCAGCATAACCGCCATCAAGGCTGAAAACTGACGTAAAGCCATTATTGGCAAAATATTCTGCTGCGCCCACACTGTTATTACCATGATAACAATAAACTAGTAAAGGTGTGCTGCGATCAGCAGTCTCCATAAATTCTTCAATATTCTGATCGGACAGATTGATTGAGTCCGGTATATTTCCTTCTTGATAAGAACCAGTATCCCTAATATCGGCAATAGTAACCTTATTATTTATTATTAATTCTTTTGCCTCGCTTACATCAATACACTTATAACTTTGCATTTCATTACTCATATTAAACTGAACCTCCTACTTATTTACAATTTAATAACTAATTCATTTGAATGTTTACCTAGGATTTAGAAGTTCGTCCACATTTCATGTTGGCAGGTACTGCAATATCAATTTTTTTAGGATATGGCCTGCTTTTATTGCTTTCATTTTCAGTAAATTCACTTTTAGTAATTTTTACTCCAACATTTGGATTCCACTTCTTTTCTTCACCAATTGTAGATAGTGCCTTCCCGGAATAATCATGGGCCGGATATACAATTGTATTATCCGGATAGCAGAACAATTTCTTTACTATATTGTCATACATTAGATTAGCAGATCCCCCTTGAAAATCAGTTCTGCCAGTCCCACCTATAAATAAAATATCCCCGGTAAATAACATTCCACATGTATAATAACATACACAACCTGAAGTATGACCAGGAGTATGAATAGTTTTAATATCAAATTGTCCAACTTGAATAATATCTCCATCTTTTAATAGAACATCAGCACCATCAACACCAGACTCAGACCCATAATATATAAGAACACCAGTTTTCTTGCGTATTTTGTAGGCTGCTGTTATATGATCAGCGTGAACGTGGGTCTCTAATATACCCAAAAGGTTTAAGTCCAGTTTTTCTATGGCATCCAAATCTCTATCTATCTGTTCTAGGACAGGGTCAATTAAAACAGCTTGGTTTTTTACTGTATCAAAAAGTAAATAGGTATACGTAGACGTTTCACGATCAAAATATTGTCTTATGTTTATAATGCGAGTTTTTCCCTTTCAGAAATATTATATTTTTAATTAAAATATTGCGAAACTACTTCTTTCCCTTTGCGGAGTATTGAATCGCCATCTCCTAATAGTAGGTGCTTGAAATCTAAATTCTGTAAAATTTTTATTCCTGCTTTAGCCTTTAGTATATCATCATACTTTTCTTCCGGCAAAAGTGTAACTGTACCTGGTGGTTTACCGATTAGGGCATCACCAAGAAATAGGATTTTCCGATCTGCCCAAAAAAGGGCGGTTTCACCAGGCGACTTATTATCAGGAATAACCACAGCTTGTAAAAACCCGGTGATCATATCACCATTTTTAAAATTACGGTCACTAACCATAGCACTATTTGTGATATCATTAGTATTCATCTGAATCTCGGCACCGAATTTCTGTTGAAATTCTTCACTCCAGCGGATATGATCCCGGTTTGTAATAATAATATGTTGGACAAATCCCAGAGATTCCATTTGCTCCAAATCTGAGTCGCTGGCCTGCGGTGGATCAATAACTACATTCCCAAACAAAGGATGCTGCGAAACAATAAAATGTCCATTAAAATTAAGTTTTTTTCCTCCGAATACACAGACCAGGTATAGACATCCTTAAGAATTTCATCCACTTTTATTTTCCTTGGAATCAGTCTTTATTATCTAGGTATCAGCATAACTGTCTACCATAATTATTCACCAATTAAAACTATGGGAAAAGTTACTTAATTCATAATTGGCAATTAAACCAACAAATTGTTCATTCCGGTTTGGGAGATCCCCCCTGTAAAGTCACTTCTGCCCAGTTTTTTCCGGTCATTGCTTCCATTTTATTCGGGCTGATTCTGCCATCTTCCACACTGCCGCTCAATCGAATGGTTTGGGCAGCGTAAGACGCGTAACCCGGACTGGGTGCAATAATCACAAATATATTCCCATCCTGATCTACAAGTCCAGCAGGTGCGCCCCTAGTGAGGCAGCGTATGGCACAAGACTTATGCCCTGCACCACTTAATCCGCGTGAAGTGTAACAGGTAAGGTCGACTACTTCACCTTCAATTTGCGAATCTTTAGTTTTCTGTTTGTTTACCTGATTTTGTGGATATAATAACCCCAGCGCCATGGTGAATAGTAGGATTAAAATAAAACCAGTTTTTCTTTTATTCATATTATTATCCTTTCAGAACTTAGCACGTTATTTTTTACCACCCTTCAAATCAAAGGTAATATCCTACACAAACACTAAGCCAGTGAAGATTAATAGTTATAGTAATAGCTTTATCGTAATGGAATTATAATGTTTTATTCAGGCAATGAATCTAATTCAGCTACAATAATATCCCGTATCGTTGACTCGTTAAACCCAGTTGTAGAGTATACTACATTCATATTATGATCTATTATCAAATTATGCGGGACATAATTATATGTAAGTTTGTTGTAAAGTAAATTATCGGTGTCATCAAGTATAGGGTAGGTAAGATTAAATGATTCGCCCCAGGCGATACAATTATATGGGCCCCATTCCATTCCTAGTGAAACTACACGAAACCCCGCTGCGTAATATTCATTGTATATTGATTCAATCAACGGAGCCTCCGCCTGACAGGTAGTTCACCAACCAGCAAACCAGGTAAGCAATATAACATGATAATCCCCGCCATTAATTTTGCCATTGAGATCTACTAAACTCCAGGATCCAGTGTCATTATAACAGTATGCTCTGGGTGGTATCCATATTGTATCATTATTCATAATGATTGCTGCTGAATCACCAGAAACTAGGGGATAGTTTTCTTCCTCTTTTTCTGATACATCAGCGTTACAAGAGACAGTTATTAAAGCTATTATAGTAGAGAGCAATACAATCGAAAAAATATTGCTCATTTCAAATATATTACTTTTTGAACATGTGTTTCCCGCCCAGCGGCTAACTGCATGAAATATACACCAGCAACATGATCTTTTCCGTTCCAACTGATATAGTGTGTTCCAGGTGAGTAAATGCCCAATTCACGTAAATCCACCACTCTACCAAGAATATCCAAAGCCGTTAATGTAATTGTACTTTCCTGCTGCAATGAAAATTCAATGGCTAGATTGCTGTTAAATGGGTTGGGGTACATTCCATTAACAATAAAATTTGAAGGAAGTAAATCATTGTCCACACCGGATGTGGGATCATAATTAGTTCTAAAATATATATGTCCGTCTGATCGATAGTCTGCCCAAATAACATATACAAAATCACCATCGTCAACTATACGTGGTTGTTTTTGGCTTGCATCACTGCCATCATCATTCAACACTTGAATATTGGTAAGTTCATTACTGCTGGTATTCATCCCGCCGTAATAAATATCATATCCACCTCTTTGGTCTTCCCATACAACATGCAACCAATTTCCTGCTGTAATGGCAGTTTGTGGATGGTCCTGGCGGACGTCGGAAGCAGCACTGGGATCAACAATAATGCTATCACTAAATGATGATCCATCATCTTGAGATATTTTTAAAAAGACTTTTGGGTAATTATTTATTGCTGCCATGTATGCAATACCCACATTATCTCCAAGTCTGGACATACCAGGGCCAGAACTGGGACAATAATCAATTTCAAATTCATCAAATGATATGCGGGTCAGGTTTTCCCATACTGTCGTATCAGGATCTGAAAACATTGCATAAGTATCTCTTATATCTTCATCATCATTACGAAAACCAGCCATTTTACGCCCATCATTGAGGATCAAAATATCAGGTGGACAGCAATCACAAGGAATGGCGCCTGAATAATTATTTACAATTTCATCTGCGCTAAAAGATTGGCCTGTATCCACTGATGAAAGATAAAAGATATTTTGAAAGTCTAAAAACCGCTGCCCATAGGAATAATAAACTACATGAATATCACCATTGTCATTGGTAGTAATCTCTGGATAAAGATTGAATTTTAGATCGTTCCCTATGGGAATTTCTTCTGTCCAAGTTTCGCCAGCATCCAAGGAACGTGAGTAATAAATGTTTGTTGCATCATAACCATTTCGCTGGTCTGCCCAAATAATATGGATTGTATTGCCTACAGATTCAATCTTTGGACCACTATACGATATTTCAATAGCATGTCCATCGACTGAATTAATCTGGATAGGCACGGAAAATGAACTACCATGATCTTCAGATCGTGCATAATATATATTTGGATTGTTATCAGCATTGATCCAAACAACATGAATTATATTATTGATATCAACGGTGATGTCCGGCCTTTTATTTAACGTACCCAATCCTTCAGAAATATTAATATTTGGGCCAAAGTCTGCCTCAAGGATAGAAATCAATCCAACAATGATGATGATTATATTCATGTTATTCTCCTAAAACTTTATCAATAACCTGCCAACACAATTGATATTATTAATACATTTAATAACATTCGAGCATTGGAATTTAACTCCCCATCAATCTTAAGTATCTATAAACAAAGAATCCCCTGGGCAGGGTTTGAAGTTATTTTAGTAATACCATCTTCCTAGTCTGCATGTATTCACCAGTCTGTATCTGGTATAGATATATACCAGCACTTACTGGTTTACCATTATTATTGATAGCGTCCCAGATGATTGATCTGTAACCAGCGTTTTGAGTTTGGTTTATTAGGGTTTTTACCCGTATACCAAGCATATCATAGATGACAATTGTGACCGGCATATTTTCTGGTAAATCATAACGCAGTGTTGTAACAGGGTTGAATGGATTGGGATAATTTTGGTGCAGGAAAATTTTATTTGGTATTATACCATCAATTTTGACGGTTGAAAGTGCCTGCGAAAATTTGTATATCTTCCCATCGAATGAACAGATATACAGTTCATCATGCTGATCAATACCAAAGGAAGTAACTGAATATGGCCCTAGGTCGCCAAGGATAGATAGTTCAAGGGAATTCTCCTCATCATAAGCTAAAGACCAAACGTCACCATATTCAAAGTCAGCAAAAATATATTTTCCATAAATATCCGGAACCAAAGTGCCACGATACACAAAGCCACCAGTTATAGACTCACCTATACTATGGTCATATGTATAGATAGGTAAAATCAATCCAGTAGTATCACACCCAGAGCCTGGGCTATAGCAGTGATTTCCCTCCATGATCTTCCAGCCGTAGTTACCACCAGATTCAAGGATATCTATTTCTTCATAGAGATCCTGACCTACATCTGCTATCCAACAAGAATTAGTATACGAATCAAAACTAAATCGCCATGGATTTCTAAGTCCATACGCATAAATCTCATCCCTGAATTCCAAAGTGTCAGAAACAAAAGGATTATCAACAGGAATGCCATAATTCAAGTTTGCTGAAACAGTATCAACATCAATTCTAAGTATAGCACCGAGCAGTGTTGTCAGGTCCTGCCCATTATTATAGGGGTCCCCAAACCAACCGCCATCACCCATTCCAATATATAAGTAACCTTCAGGACCAAATACGATTTGACCACCGTTATGATTACTAAATGGTTGGTCAATTTGGATAATTATATGTTCTGATAATTCATCACCAACATCTGGATTATCTGGTGTAACCTGAAAACGGGAAACCACTGTTCTTAATGGATTCGGCGTGGTATAGTTAACAAAAAAATAGCCATTATTTTCATATTCTGGATGAAATGCTAGGCCTAGGAGCCCTCTTTCACCTTCGTGTACCACCTTATCACGTATATCAAGAAACATGGTTTTTTCTGTTACAGAATGATCATTCTGAAAAACATATATTGTGCCCCTCTGTTCCAAAACAAAAATCCGATCGGATCCATCCGGTGCATGTTGAAGATCAACTGGTTCAGTGAAGTATAAATTAGGAAATGCTTCTTGTATCGCAACCTGACTTGTAGCAATTATAGGTAAAAATATTAGCAGTCTAGCTGAAAAAAAGATTTTATTTATTTTCATAAGGGGCTCAATGTAAAAGAATTTTTTACGAATCACTGAGACTAAATGTTTATTAACAAAAAACTTAGCTACTGGTCGGGACCCTCGATTAAGCCCTATTTCTTTGATTTTGGATATTATATATTAGCAATACTGTTATCAATTTCAGCAAGGGTGTTGTCAATATCTTCAGCTGTATTATAAAGATGTGGCGAAAATCGAATTGCACCGGCTCGACTGGAAACAAAAACCTGGGCTGCCTTAAGGCCTGTAATGATTTCCTTTGAATCAATGTTTTCAAAATAGGCTGTCACGATGGATGACCGGTTCTCATCATCTAAAGGTGATGTAATCACCGCATCACGGGAACGCAGGCCCCTGATCAATACATCCGCTAACTGCCGATTGTACTGAAAAATTTTCTCAACCCCAACCCCATTAAGGAAATCGATCGATCTGGTTAGTCCTACAGCGCAGCCGAAGGCCATGGTACTGAATTCAAACTTTTGGGCCGCTTGCGGATAATCGATCCGGCTGGCATCCAATTCCCACATATTCTTATGACTGCGAAAGCCAACCAGTCCTGGTTCCAGTTTTTCCGAAAGATGGGGCGCAACATACATAAATGCCGCACCAAATGGCCCACACAGCCATTTATATGCTCCGCTGATTAACGCATCCACTGGACATGCCTGGATGTCAATAGGTATGGATCCCGCAGACTGGGTAGCATCCACAACCAATAGTGCATCATGATCCTGAGCCGCTTCTGCTAACAGCTGTAGATCAAAGGTTTGGCCATTACCATATTCTACGTGGGAAATACAGACAACCGCTGTATTTTGATCAATCAAAGCAATGATATCATCTGTGTGCATGAAATTACTTTTTTCTTTGGCCAGCCTGATCTCGCACCCCGTAGAGTTGGCCACGCGCTGCCAGGGATATACCGTGCTGGGGAATACAATTTCAGTGCTGACAACATTTTGATCCTTTTCTGGATATACAGCCCAAGCCAATGAACAAAGCAGTTCTGTGGCGCTTGATCCAGCAGCAATATCATCCGCTGTAGCGTTAATCAAGTGCGCGGCTGCCCGGTGCAAATCTTTAAAGACATTTTCTTCAGCATGATCATCAAAATTGTTGCTGCCATTTTGGGCAACATCTGCTATCCATTCTGTAATAATATGCTCTGCGCCGCTATACATTAGCGCCACATTGGCTGCATTGAGATAAACAAACTTATTTGCCGTGGGGAAGTCTTTTTCAGAAACGATGGGTTTCATGAAAGCCAGCGTAAGTAACCATAAATATTCATGATCATAATAATAAACGACATCGCTGCCGTGGAATAGGCTTTTTTATAAATAGAATAGATGCCTACCATCGCATTTCCTACCATCCAGATAAGCCAGGATAATATGTATTCATTAGCATTTAGGTAATATCCAAAAATAACCAGACCGGCACCTAGCCAGCCAATCAATTTCCAGTTCAATGATTCTGAATTATTATTAAACCAATTTTTCATATTTTAATCTACAAATAAAAAACCCCGCTGCTGGGCGGGGGTTTGTATAGGATTATCTTTATCAATCTAAAAACCAAAAATAATTGCACCGTTAAGAGAAAAACCTCCAACATCTTTTTTACTAATATCTGTATTATCAATAGCACTGACAAGTTTGTAAGACAATCCTAGTGTAGATTTCATCGTTTCATTTAGATTCACTCCTACACCAATATTTGGTTCAATAATTGAAAATTTTTCATCTGTAGCAGAACTGAACCCTGGCAATCCTCCGGAATTCATATGTCCCGAATAAAGGCCAACATCTGCGAAATAATGAATGGCTTCATTGGGTTTAACAAAAGCGCCTAATAAGAGTCCGCCGTACCTAAAACTGGAATAGCCACTACCAATCTCCGTTACCGATGAACCAATTGAGCCACCAATGTATATAACATCATTAATAAGAAGTCCACCTTGACCTCCGATAAGACCTGCTAAATTACCTTTGATACCTGCGAACTTTAAAGTGAGGCCGCCGAAATAGCTAACTTCCATTTCACTGTCCAATATTGTTTCTCGATCTTGCGCAGCGATATCAAAAGAAAAACAGAATAAAATTATTAGAAAAATCTGTCTAATTATAGGTCTACTGCCTAATCCTTCTGCAATAAAATTATTATAAAGATTCATATTATTAGTATTACTTACCAGTGTTAAGATACAGTGTTTGCACCAGAAATGTTATGTATGAACCAATATTACAAATCTTATACTGTAAATGTCCATAAACAATAGACCTTGACTAATGCAGACATTGTGGATGTCAATTTCATCATCCTTAAAAAAAACGGTCCAGAACGGCTCTATGAATTCACCAGATAATTATCCTGGTGATTATTACTTAATCACAGATACGACGCCCGCAATTTATTCATTTGTATAGGGTAATCTTTCATGTAACATGCATAAATCCAAAGTTTTAGTACAGCTCTCTGTGTCCCTAGCGTGACTTAATTGTCCACTAAAATATCTCTATTACTAAGAGATATTTTGTATCATAATTAATCTTCTTACCCCCATAGAAATTATAAAAATGATCATGTGTTTTTATGTTTCATTGCTTATTATTGTCCCCGCATTCCCTTCCAGCGCATCTTTAATACGGGGAATGGAGGTAATGACAACTTTTTCACCATGGTATTTCAAAAAGTGCATGGCTGCCTTAATCTTGGGACCAATACTACCCTTTTGAAATTCACCGCTTTGATATAATTCTTTTGCTTCCATACGGATCATTTTCCTGATCGGTGTCTGTTCCGGGCTGCCGAAATTACGATAAACGTAATCCACGTCCGTGATAATCCATAGTTCCTCCGCGCGAATGATGCGGCCAAGTTTGGCTGCTGTATAATCCTTATCAATGACCGCATCCATACCCTCTAAGTGGTGGATATCATTATAAACTGGAATCCCGCCGCCGCCAGTAGCGATCAGAATGGTGCCTCTATCTACCAGTGATTTGATGGATTTTCCATGCATGATGTATTCCGGCATTGGTGAGGGGACCACACGGCGCCAAAGACCCGGTTCCTGCTCCCTGATTGCCCAGCCAAATTTATTTGCAAGAGGCTTAATTTCACTTTCATTATATCGCGGTCCTACAAATTTCGTCGGTTCCTTGATGGCGGGGTCATTTTTATCCACGATCACCTGTGTGACCAGGGTAACAACTTCTCGATCCACATCCATATCTCGCAGTTTATTCTGTAGTGATTGCTGAACCATATAGCCAATGGTTCCCTGGGTTCCAGCCACGCAAACATTTAGAGGGAGTGGATAAACCTTGTCATGGGTTAGATCCATGCGCAATAGTTCATTGCCCACCTGCGGGCCATTGCCATGGTTAATGCAAAGATTATAACCGTGTACAATGAAATGAGCGATGCCTTCCATAGCTCCTCTGGTGTGCGCGAATTGCTGTTGAATGGTTCCTGTCTCTCCTTTGGGAGAAAGACTGTTTCCACCTATTGCGATCATGGCTGTAGGGTTAGACATATAATCCTTTTTTAGAATTGGAAATTAGTAATCTTTCATATAACATGCATAAATTCAAAGTTTGAGTACAGTTCTATTTCCCCTTTTTGTCTTCTAAACCACCATCTTTCATAGTTACAATATCTGGAAATGCTCACTTTAATTCAACCTTATCAAGATTTGTATACTGTTTAATTATACTTGGATCACGGCAAATGTAAAATGAATTTATCCTGTTTTATCTTTAACTAATTTTTCTGAATTTCTACCATGGAATTCAATCGATTGGCCACCCTTTGTAGAAAGGGTGGCCATTTTTATATGATGTTATTTTGCTAAAATTCTTTTTCGTACTTTTTAACTGGAGGACTTTTGGATACTGATCAATCGGCGGTATTATTACTGGAAGATGGCCGCGTATTTCAGGGGCTGACATTCGGACACGTTGGTGAAACGGGTGGTGAAGTCTGCTTTAATACGGGCATGTCTGGCTACCAGGAGATCCTCACCGATCCATCTTACTGTAAGCAGATCGTTACAATGACTGCACCCCATATTGGTAATTACGGTGTTAATCCTGAGGATATTGAATCCGATCGAATCCAGGTTGCCGGTTTCATTATTAAAGAAGAGACAGTCACTCCTTCCAATTGGCGCTCGGCCCAGTCGATTGGCAATTATCTTCGCGATCAGGAAATCGTAGGCATTCAGGGTATTGATACGCGAGCTTTGACGCGCCATATTCGGGACCAAGGGGCGATGAATGGCATTATTTCTGCCATTGATCTGGACATCGATAGCTTGACAAAAAAACTGCGTCAAGTACCTTCCATGGCTGGACTGGATCTGGCGCGGGAAGTGACTACCGAAAAATCATTTCATTGGGCTAAAAATGGAAGTGCGAAAAAGTATAAGGTTGCAGCCATTGATTTTGGTATCAAGCATAACATACTCAGGTTACTGGAAGATCATGACTGTGATATAACCGTGTTACCGGCCAATACCTCCGCACAGGATATTATTGATTTTGATGCGGATGGAATATTTTTAAGCAATGGCCCCGGTGATCCTGCTGCGGTTACCTACGGTGTGAATATGGTTAAAGAGGTACTGGGTCATAAACCGATCTTTGGCATTTGTCTAGGTCACCAGATCCTGGCCTTGGCGTTAGGTGCAAAAACCTTCAAACTTAAGTTTGGACATCGCGGAATTAACCATCCTGTGAAAAATCTGGAAACTGGCATTGTGGAAATCACCAGCCAGAATCATGGGTTTGCCGTGGACCTGGACTCACTGCCTGATAATGTAATTCCTACGCACATGAACTTGAACGATAATACATCGGAAGGGATTCGCTGTAAGGATAAACCAGCATTTTCTGTTCAGTACCATCCGGAGTCCAGCCCAGGGCCCCATGATAGTAGATATCTGTTTCAGCGTTTTGTAGATATGATAGAACATGCCAAAAAGAACTGATATTGAATCCATCCTTATAATTGGTGCCGGACCGATTGTCATTGGACAAGCCTGTGAGTTTGATTATTCTGGCACCCAGGCTACCCGCGCACTGAAAGAAGAGGGTTATCGTGTTATCCTGGTGAATTCAAATCCTGCTACCATCATGACCGATCCGGACTTGGCTGATGCGACCTATATCGAACCCATTACAGTGGAGTATGTGACCGCAATTATTGAAAATGAAAAACCGGATGCAATTCTCCCAACAGTAGGTGGTCAGACAGCCTTAAATCTGGCCATGGATTTATTTAAAGAAGGGGTTCTGGATAAATACAATGTGCAGCTTATTGGTGCCCAGGTGGAGGCCATTGAAAAAGCTGAAGATCGGGAGCGCTTCAAGGAAGCAATGGATGGTGTTGGGATTGATACAGCTCAAGGGGGGTTTGTTCATACCTGGGAAGAAGCAAATGCGCTCATGGATACACTGGATTTCCCCGTGATTATCCGACCCTCTTTCACGTTGGGTGGTACGGGTGGATCGGTAGCGTATAACCATGATGAGTACCAGGCACTTATCGAAAATGGACTAAATGCCAGTCCGATCCATGAAGTATTAATTGAGGAATCGCTACTGGGTTGGAAAGAATTTGAGCTGGAAGTAATTCGTGACAAGGCCGACAACGCAATAATTATATGTTCCATTGAAAATATCGACCCCATGGGTGTTCACACCGGTGATTCAGTGACCGTGGCACCAGCCATGACCCTGACAGATAAAGAGTACCAGCAAATGCGTAATGATGCTATTCTATGTTTGCGAACTATTGGTGTTGAAACAGGCGGTTCGAATGTCCAATTTGCGGTTGACCCTGAAAATGGACGCATGGTCATTATTGAAATGAATCCTCGGGTGAGCCGTTCATCAGCTCTGGCTAGCAAAGCAACTGGATTCCCGATAGCTAAAATTGCGGCGAAACTGGCTGTAGGATATACATTGGATGAATTACCAAATGACATTACCGGGAAAACTTTGGCGGCATTTGAACCAACAATCGATTATATAGTTACGAAAATTCCGCGATTCGATTTCGAAAAATTTCCTTCTGCATCTGGACATTTAGGCGTGCAGATGCAAAGTGTTGGTGAAGTAATGTCTATCGGACGGACATTTCGGGAGAGCCTACAGAAAGCTTTCCGATCTTTGGAGGTAGGTTTGGATGGTTTAGAGCCAAAACCACCGGCGGAAGGCGATCCAGATGTGGAGCGGGCGCGGTCACTGGATATGACCACACTCCGCTTTGCCACAGCTTTTCGGTTGTTAAAAATCCGCCAAGCCTTTCTTGAAGGACAATCAATCGATGAAGTCTATAATATTACTCGTATCGATCCCTGGTTCCTGTACCAAATCAAAGAGCTCGTCAATTTGAATGGATCCAGTACACTGCAGCAATTGAAAACAAATGGTTTTTCTGATGAACAAATCGCACGGTTACAAGGAAATACTGTGGCTCAGATCAGAGCTAAACGATCTGAAAAAGGAATAGTCCCAGTCTATAAGGTCGTGGATACCTGTGCCGCCGAATTTGTGGCCAAGACACCCTATTGTTATTCCACCTATGATGAGGAAAATGAGATTGAACCGCTTAGTGGGAAGAAGGTCATGATTCTAGGTGGAGGCCCAAACCGTATTGGTCAGGGTATTGAATTTGATTATTGTTGCGTACAGGCAGTTTTTGGTTTGCAGGATCTGGGTTACAAAACGATCATGGTAAACTGCAATCCTGAGACTGTAAGCACAGATTTTGATTTGGTCGATCGGCTGTATTTCGAACCGGTAACTTATGAGGATGTATTGAATATTGTAGAATTTGAGCAGCCGGATGGAGTACTGGTACAGTTTGGCGGACAGACACCCCTAAAGATTGCCAATGCCTTGGCCGCCGCAGGTGTTCCCATTATGGGCACATCACCGAAAGATATTGATCTTGCGGAAGACCGCGAAAAATTCGGTCGTATTCTAGGGAAATTGAAGGTGACTTGTCCGCAATATGGAACAGGGCGAACATTGGATGAAGTTGTTGCCGTAGCCAAAACGATTGGTTTTCCTGTGCTCGCGCGACCAAGCTATGTTTTGGGTGGCCGGGCAATGGAAATCGTTTATTCAAAAGAACAATTGATCGACTACATAGCTCGCTCTGCTGATGTAACAGCAGGGCACCCGATTCTGATCGATGAATTCTTGGAAGACGCCTTTGAATTTGATGTGGATGCACTTTCCGATGGGGAAACAGTGCATATTGGTGGTATTATGCAGCATATTGAGGAAGCAGGCATACATTCCGGTGACTCTGCCTGCGTATTGCCACCTTATAAAATAACAACCGAAGCACTTGATGATATTGTTCGTATAACAAAGGATCTAGCCCTAGAGCTCAATGTTCAAGGTCTGATCAATCTCCAATTCGCCTACAAAGATGGAGAAATTTATGTGTTGGAAGTAAACCCTCGCGCCAGTCGCACCATACCTTTCGTGAGTAAAACTACGAATGTACCGTTAGCTAGGATCGCAGCGCAGCTTGCTACCGGTAAGAAACTTGCGGAATATGAATTGAAACCATGGGATAGAAATAATCATATTGCTGTGAAAGAAGCTGTGTTGCCGTTCAATAAATTTCCCGAAGAATCAATTTTCTTAAGTCCGGAGATGAAATCGACCGGTGAAGTAATGGGTATTTCGAGTACTTTTGGGGAGTCATTTAGACGGGCGATAATTAGTTCCGGCAATAAAATATATCATCAGGGAACTGTGTTTGTATCAGTTAATGATCCGGATAAGTTAGATGTTATTCCCATTGCTAGAGATCTACAGGAAATAGGCTTCAAAATAGTAGCCACTTCCGGTACAGCTCGTGAATTGCAGCGTAATGGTATACCGGTAGATCCGGTGTTTAAGGTTGGGGAAGGTCGGCCTAATATTTTAGATCATATAATGAACAATGATATCCAAATTGTGATCAACACTCCCTTGGGCTCCCAATCACGTTTTGATGAAGAGTCAATTGGACGGGCCTGTATTCAAAAAGGGATTATGGCTATTACCACGCTTTCTGGTGCCGAAGCCGCTGTACGGGCTATCCGTTCCCGGCAGAAGATTCAGGTCAAATCGTTACAAGCCTATCATAGTTGATAGACTTGGAAGGGAATAAACACTGCCCGAAATTCTACCTTAGCAAGAAAACGATAAAATGAGCAATCCAACCACACGTGTCGCATTCCATACGATGGGTTGCAAAACGAATTTTTCCGAAACATCTATCATTTCTCGTGAAATGATGGCCCATGGACTGCAGCAAGTCAGGTTTATAGATAAAGCTGATGTATATGTGTCAAATCCTGTTCTGTAACAGAAAATTCTGAACCTACACCAGAAGGGACTCCATCGTCCGCAGGTGCGACTTTAGGTATTAAGCAGTAGCAAAAAGCTATTGTTTATTTTTACTAAATGTAATTAAAAAGGATCGAGAGTGGGGTCCATCCCGCTATCCCACACCAGTTTTTCAAATAATCCAACCTGGATGTATTTTGCAAAATAAATGGCTTTATCTTTGTCGTCTACTTTAAGCACAGCATCCCCCCAAGCCATGAAAGTGGGTTTGGTAATGAATTTTCTTATATCAATTAAATACGTTATCTTATCATGATAAGGACGCACCTGTCCTTTTAGTTTCAGCTCTTTTACGCCCAAAGCTCTGCCCCTACCACTACCGCCGGCCCACGAAAGAAAAAATCCAATTAATTGCCAAAATCCATCCAGCCCTAAGCATCCAGGCATGACGGGATCATTCTTGAAATGGCATTTAAAAAACCAATGTTCTGGATCAATATCCATCTCTGCTTCGATAAAACCAGCATCATATTTACCGCCTGTTTTGGATATATTCAAAATTCGATCTATCATGAGCATAGGCGGTAAGGGCAATTTGCCGTTTTTTTTTCCGAAAGCCTTTCCGGTCCCAATATCAAGTAGGTCTTGTTTTGTATAAAAAGACTTTTTATCCATGGTTTCTTACCAATTGCCCGCGGAATTTATACATGAATGCTGGTTTAAATATTATCTTTTTGTATTCTTCATTTGTCGATAATAATATATCAGGTAATATGCATAAATTTAAAGTTTGAGTACATAACTGTACTCCCTGGCCAGTAATTTCTATTACTAGTTTACTTGCGCAGGATCCGGACGGAGCGAACTGATTTTTATTTCATTTTGAAAATAATATGTCAGTAAAAATGATGTAATTAAATAAATTATAAGTCCATAAACATAAAAACTACTTAAACCAAACCAGCTGTAATTTTGATAATACAGTAGGCTGAATCCCAAACTCAACTTCACTGACTCCGCCATCAAAGCATAGTTGCGATGATCCAAAATAGATGTGAACGAAAATATGCTTAGAATGAGCATGGCCGCGTACACGTAACACATCGTAAGATTATAGCTAGGGATAATGGTGAACATATGGAACATCAATATGTTCATTATAATAATCTGAGTCCATGAATATGTAACTAGAAGCTTTGAATTTTCAGTATGATATTTTACCCGCTTTTTAGGATTTGTAATTTCATGTAGGGGGAACTTTTCTTTTACATCTGGCGGGCGCCAGCCTGTAGGCATGAACCAGATTCGCAGCTTATCAATAATACGTTCCGCGTGCCAAGCATCTTTGATCAGTTGCCACATAACTTTAAAGTTAATGATAACCGGATTCCAAGTCTGGACCGGCTTGAGCGTTCCATATACTGGTTTTACATCATCAAGCTCAGGC
>Ga0257107_1000270_pt1 | contig 20005 bp, 13 predicted proteins | sample LP_taG_2_FD_190178 | JGI IMG/M metagenome (GOLD analysis project Ga0257107, IMG submission 190178) | Marine microbial communities from Northeast Subartic Pacific Ocean, Canada - LP_J_2011_P26_500m | ecosystem: Environmental > Aquatic > Marine > Oceanic | place: Canada: Northeast Subartic Pacific...
TAGAAGAACCATTGAAACTTACTCCACCAATAGTTCTTGCTGTTGCTAATGTTGTTGCTGTTGTAGCATTACCAGTTAAAGCACCTACGAAAGAAGTAGATGTTATTGAAGTTGCTCCAGTAACCACACCAGCATCTATAACAATAGTATCATCTAATACTATCTGCTGACCAGCTAATGGTGTTATCTTTAAATCTGTTCCTGCTGTAGAAGATATAATATTACCATTAATATTAATATTATCAACTTGTAATGCTGTTAAAGTACCAACAGATGTAATGGCAGTTTGTGCAGCAGTTGTAACTGTTCCCGCTGTTGTTGCTGTAGAAGCATTACCAGTTGTATTTTGATTACCAGCAGCATTAACACCTGGTAAATTAATATTAGAAGAACCATTGAAACTTACTCCACCAATAGTTCTTGCTGTTGCTAATGTTGTTGCTGTTGTAGCATTACCAGTTAAAGCACCTACGAAAGAAGTAGATGTTATTGAAGTTGCTCCAGTAACTACACCAGCATCTATAACAATAGTATCATCTAATACTATCTGCTGACCAGTTAATGGTGTTATCTTTAAATCTGTTCCTGCTGTAGAAGATATAATATTACCATTAATATTAATATTATCAACTTGTAATGCTGTTAAAGTACCAACTGAAGTAATAGCTGTTTGTGCTGCTCCAGTAACAGTTGCGGCAGTTCCAGTAACATTTCCGACAAGATTCCCAGTAATATCATCAGTAAATCTACCAGTTCCATTAACATCTAATTTATAAGAAGGTGTAGTATCGCCGATACCTACGTTACCGGAAGAATCAATTGTTATTCTTTCATTTTCTCCTCCAGTCATAAATCTCATATGTCCTGAACCGGATCTAGCAGCTAATGTTAATCCACCAGTAGCATCTGTACCAGTAAAGATTGTAACACCTTTTTGAAAAAGGAATGAATCACTATTATAATTAGAACTCTGGGCAGACAAATATAAAGATGTTCCAGAAGAAGCTAATTGTATAAGAGATTTAGCACTAGTACCAGTACTTGCGTTATGAATGAGAGCTCTTTTAGTATTATTAGAATTAGCATATATATGTAGTAGATTGCTAGGATTATTAGTTCCAATACCAACATTCCCAGTAGTATAATAAGCTTCACTACTTGCTTCAGTCCATACAGAAGAACCTCCACCATATTCAGTTCCATTTTTTCTTAAAGTTCCTGTAAAATTAATATCACCAGTAACATCTAATGTATAAGATGGATTATTATTAGCAATACCTAATTTACCACCTTTAAGTGTCATTTTCCATTGATTATTTTCCATGAATCCCATAGTTCTTCCTGATTTAATATTAATTCTAGTATCACCAGTATTAGATTGAATCATTGCGTAGTTTTCTTCAGTAAACATTGACTTATGTGCGAAACCCATCCAATCATTATGGATAGTCCCAATTTTCATTTCTTCGCCAGAAGCACCAATTTCAACATTATTAGCATAGATAGCAGTACTTCCAGAAGTACTCCATACAGGAGTACCGCCACTTGCCGCGATTGTTATTGATTGAGGAGATGAAGAATCAGATGTTGTAATGGTTACATTACTACCTGCTATAAATTCTAATGTTTCTTGTCCAGTTGGTGAAAGTGTTGTTTGACCACTTACTTGTAAATTTTTCCAATGTGAACCTAAAGCTACTTTAGCTACACCAGAACTTGGATTAGTAACTACAAATCCAGAAGATTGATCAAATTCAATAGTATTAACTGATGAGATTGATGGAGAGCCATCGCTTTCTTTTACAGTTAAATCTAAAGTTTTAACAACTCCACCAATTCTTAAACTTCCTGTAAGATTGATATCACCAACAACATCTAATTTATAAGATGGTGTAGAATCACCTATACCTACATTACCGGATGCTCCTAAATAAACATTATTACCACTATCTAACCAGGCATCTGCACCAGTTTCTTCTTCATAATCATCAGCGGTTGTTCTAAAAATATCCTTAATTTTTGCACTTCCTTGTCCTGAAAGTGTTCTCATATATGCTTTCCAATGTTTCAATTTCATTAAACTTAAAGAAGCTTTACCTGAATGAGTTTTAGCTCCAGCTTCAGTACCACCCGCTGCTGTAACTGCTGCCGGCATTGTACTAGTTTTTCTTTTTCTGAATTTCATTTTACCACTTGTATCAATGGTAATTTTATGGTTATCTCCAACCCAAAGTGAATTTTCAGATACATACATATCTCTAATCTTTAATTCTGCTGAACCTATATCATAAGCATTATCTGTATCTGGAAGAATATGACCTCTCATTGTTCCTGAAGTAAAATCTACATCTCCTACTACAATATCTGCTTTTGCATATCCTGTTCCTGTAACATCAACAGTTGTTGTTGGTTCTACTTGTGTAGAAGTGAAAAATCTCATTTTGTTATCAGTAGCATCTCTGAACATACCTGAATAATAAGTTACACTTGAATCAACATATTTACCATACCACCCGAAATCAGTAGCATTAGCGGTATTAGTAGCAGCGTATTTAAACATACCATCGGCTACTGCTACAGTTGTAGAATTAACGGTTGTTGTTGTTCCAGACACTGTAAGATTACCTGCTAATATCATATTTCTAATTCCAGTAATATCTTTATTTACATCAAGAACAACGGCTTTAGAAGCTGTTGCAGTTCCACCAGTTACACCATCAAGAACATTTAATTCTGCTGCAGTAATTGAAGCAGACCCATCAAGAGTTAAAGTAACACCTCTTAAACTACCTTCTGATTGGAAATTATTACCACAGACAACAGTTGTAGCTCCAGAAGAAGTAATCTTTTGTCCATCTAAAATTTGAAGTGTTTTTTTCATTTGGACTATACCACCTGCTGTAATTTCTATATCACCTGTTCCAACAGTACTAACTTGAAGATTACCAGTTCCAGATGTCTTTAGTGCTAGATTTTGATTGATATCAGTAGTTACTGTAATCGTATTAGAATCATCAGTAATAACTTGTTTACCATTTACATAAAGAGAACCTGGACCAACATAAACGTGCCTAAATGTATTAGTAGCAGAACCTAAATCATATGTATTAGCCGCATTTGGAATAATATGACCTTGCATTGTCATATTACCAACAAGTCTAGTTGTACCATTAACATGTAAAGTAGCAGTTGGATCTGTAGTACCTATACCAACATTTGCTGCTGTATATGTAACTTCATTTGTTGAACCATTTTTTGTCCATACCGAAGTTGAACTAAGCGAGGCATTACCAGTTACTGTCAAATCTCCATCGACATATGTATTACCTACTATATGAACTACTTGAGATGGAGTTAAAGTTCCAAAACCTACACGATTTGTTGAAGCATCAACAAATAATGTACCACCATCAACAGTAAGATCATCTGTTACTTGAAGATTTCCTGTAATACTATATGTTCCTAGAGGGACAACGCTTATACCTGTTAAGCCAGTTCCAAAAGATTGTCTTGTTATATATGCTCCAGCAGCATTATTTGCTGTCGGGTCATAATGTTGAAATTTTAATTGTTCATTATCAACTACTAAACGCCAATCGTTATTGCTTACAGCACCTCCGGTAGAATTACCTTGAAGGTCAATAACTTTTGCGCGGATTATGCCATATGGATCAATACTCATATTTTTTTGTTATAGTTTATAATAGGAAATTAAATTTTTTTAAGGTTGTATATAAAAAAAAAAAGACAATTAATTAGTATTATCAGTCTATTTTTATTTATTATATATATATATAATTTTCCATATTAAAGCACAATTTTATTTTTATAAATTATTTAATTTAGATAAAATAATATTAATTTTTTCTTTTAATTCAGAAATTTCGTTTTCTAATTTAGAAATAATTTTTTCACCATTTAACAGCAAATTGCCAGTAAAATTTATATCACCATATACATCTAATTCATATATTGGTTTATTCGTATTAATACCAACTTTTCCTGGAAAATACATAATTTTTTTATCAAAATCTCCTATTACTAAAACATCGTTTTCATTTGGACCAGATGCTATTATTAATTTATCAGATGTTTCTCCTAAATAATGTCCAGATTTATTACCTATCATGATATTTCTTTTTCCAGATTTCACGTTATCTCCTGAATTGGTTCCTATAAAAATATTTTGGGTTCCATCTTCTAATTTATATCCAGATTTATTTCCAACTAATACATTTTGATTTCCTTCTGTTAATGAATATCCAGATGCATATCCCAATACTGCATTTTCAAACGCAGTTGTCATATTAAATCCATTATATCCTCCTACAAATGTGTTTTTATTTCCTGTTCCTTTATTTTCAGAATTACCTCTTCCAGATTTCATTCCAATATATACATTGCGTTCTCCTTCACTAATATATTGTCCAGCAGATGCTCCGATAAATGTATTATATTGTGCGTCAGTATATTGACCAGCCCCGGCTCCAATATATGTACATTGTTGAGATGTTTTATTTGAATAACCAGCAAGACACCCAATAAATGTATTAAGCATTTTATCAGTATTTGAATACCCGGCACTTTTTCCAATAAAAACATTCTCAAATCCTGTAGTATTTGAATAACCAGAATTAACACCTATTATTACATTATTAGGAGCAGTAGTATTGATTCCAGCATTTTTTCCTAAAAATGTGTTAATTTCAGTTGTAATTCCAATTAATGGGGTAATAGTAGCAATATTTGAAGAAATTGTTAGAGATTTTGGCATTGAGTTTTGATCTGTTTTAATTAAAATACCTTTACCAGCAATTAGTTTTAAAGATTCTTTGAAAATTGGAACTAAAGATTGTTGTCCAGGAACTATTATGTCTTTCCAAGAACATCCCATACTAATTTTTGTTTCACCAATATTTGAATTAGTTATTATAAATCCTGTATTTTTATCAAAATTAATAGTATTAGTATTTTTAATAATTGTATTATGATCTGATGACATAACTGTCAAATTATTTGTATTACTTAAGTTATTAACTTGTGTTAATGAAATCCATCCATCTGATTTTCTTCCTTCAAAATCTGACCCGGTCCATCTAATTGTACCATTAATTGTACTTTTAGATGTTCCTATTAATATTCCTCCATTAATATGTAATTTTTCTGATGGTTGTGATATCCCAATCCCAATGTTTCCTGAATTTTGGGAAATTGTATTCCCAAGATTTAGGCAATCGTCTAATGCTATTTCTTTGTAACCAGCAATCATTTCTCCATTTTCATTTCGAGATGTATAACTTTTAATAAATTTAAAGTCATTATTTACTATAGCAATTTGATGCCCGTTACCGAAACGGATTGTACTTTTTGATATATTTATATCACCAATACTCAAAGTTTCCAAAGTACCAAGTGATGTTATATGAGGTTGTTTTGGTTCAAGAACAATTCCCAATAATGAAGATTTTATAATTCCAGCAGCAATATTACCATTACTATCTCTCTTAACTAAAGTACGAGGTACAATATGCCATGTTGCATTTGATAATGATATTTTTTCTTCTTGAGTAATATAATTTGTTAAAGTATTCGCATTTGTTTCTGTTAAAGATACCCATTTCCCCAATTTTCTTCCTTCAAAATCAGTACCAGTCCAACGAATTATCCCATCTGTTTCGGAATTTGAATTTGATAATCTAATTCCTCCATTTATTTCTAATCTTTCTATTGGATTTTCTATACCAATACCTAAATTATTGTTTTTTAATTTGAGAAAATCATCAGATGTATAACCATTAAAATACTCTACATTTAAATTTGATACCATTTTAGTACTTTTAATAACTAATGGGGGAACCATATCACTTGGATTAATATTATTTGGCCAATCTTCTTTTCCTTCTATATTGCTATCAATTGTTAATTGGTCAACAAAACCATGATTAAAATTCATAATATTGCAAGACATAGTACAATCAAAAATTTTTTGTGGCATTTTTAAAATATATAGTTTTAGATAAATATTTTAAAAAAGCATTTGTAACATATATTTTATATAGTTTTTGTAAATAATTTTATCATACGATTTGCTTTAGTTGATTCTGTTTGTATTAATTTTTTAGAATCATTAATCTTATTTAAAGCAATATTTAACATATTACCCATTAATCCCGTTTTAAATTCTTTTGTTTGTAATGATGGATTCTTTGAATAACAATTTCCCGGTGGATCTGATTCTGCCATACCAATTATTCTAGCATTAACCTCCATTAAATAAAGTTTTTTATTTATATCGGGTATTATATCATAAGCAAGCATTTTAAAGCATATATAATCATCATTCGCATTACTATTTGGGCATGTCATAGTTTTATATGTTGCTAAAATGCTGTCAGTACATATTTTTTTTATTTGGGGGAAAATTTTTTTTTCAAATTCTCCTGAACCATAATAGGAATTATAATCACCTGGAAAAGTTTTATTATTACATGATGTAGTAATATGAGTTAAAGCATTGAATTTATTTGGTGTGTATTCTTTATCAGCAACATACATATATCCATCTGGGTATACATAACTTTCAAAATTTTTACCATATCTTAATATAAAAGCATAAACTCTAAAATGGAATTTTTTTTTTTGATATAATAAAGGTTTGTTAATATATTTTTGAATAATCCAATCAGATTCTTTTTTGTTTTGTTCTAACCAATTAGTAAATTCATTATAATTTCTAACTCTTTTTATACCTTCTTGACGCATACCAAATTCTGGTTTTAATATCCATTCATTTCGTTTCCAAAAAGATGGATTTTTAAATTTTAAAATATCATTAATTTTAAAACAATATGTTTTTGGCAAATAAGGTAAAGATATTGAGTTATTTTTAGCATATTTTACTAAATTTTTATATAATTTTTTTTTATTTCCTAATGCACTTGTATCGACAAAATTTGTAACTATTTTACATTTATGACATGTTTGTGTTAATGAATTGAAAAATGTTACTTGAGAAATATCATTTTGTGTATTTTTCCAATTATCTTTTTTGTCAAAATATCCTGTAATTATCTCATTAAAATAACCATCGTTTGTATAATATGTAAAACTATTCATTTTCATTAATTTTTATTGAGAAAAAAATGAATGGTTAATTAATTAATTAATTAATTAAATAATTAATATGTTACACATTTTGAATCTTTTGGATTTGTTGGACACCATAATTTTAATTCACTTACTTTTTTGGGTTTCCAATCTTTTGACAAAGATTTATGACTATAATTCCAATTTTCACTAAACGCTTCTATATGTTTTTCTACATTATTAAAATTTTCTTCCCCTTTTTTATTATTAAAAATAACTGCTATACATAATAATATTACAAATATTATTACTAATATATACAAACCAGTTTTTCCTTGCATAAACATTATATATATTTATTAATATATTTTATTACAAATTATAATGATTTTAATTTAGATATTAAATTTCTTGGATTATTATGTTTAAATAATGTTGAACCAGAAACAAATATATTAGCACCACTTTTTACACATACTTCAAAAGTTTTTTCATTTATACCACCATCTACTTGAATATTTAAATTGGGATATTTTGCTTTTAATTCTTCTATTTTTGAAACACAAGAATACATAAAAGATTGTCCACTAAATCCTGGCTCAACTGTCATAACTAATACATAATCTAAATATTCTATATATCCAGACAAATCAGAAATTGGTGTATTTGGTTTTATAGCAATACCAACTTTTAATCCATATTCTTTTATTTTTTTTATAACTTTCATTACATATTCAGCATCAGAACAAGATTCTATATGAAAAGATATGGAATTCGCACCAGATTTATAAAATTCTTCTATCCATTGTAATGGATTAACTATCATTAAATGACAATCTATGAATGCTGTTTGATTCTTTTTTCTTAAACTCTTTAATACCGGAAATCCAAATGTTATATTTGGTACAAATACACCATCCATTATATCCATATGTAACCAGTCTACACCATTCTCAATCATTCTTGATGCTTCGCTTGACAAACTAGCAAGATCAGAACTTAACATCGATGCCGCAATTATTATTTTATTATTCTCCATAATTAGTTCTAATTTAATGATGGTTCATATTCTTTATATTCTTTTTGTAATAAATCCATATTATATTTAATTAAAAAAAGTCTATTCTTATATTAAAATTCCAGTCCAAACCCAAGATAATATATTTAAATTTTACATAATCTCACGTAATATCAATGATAAATGTACTTGAAATCGGAATATGATCATAATCTCGTATCATTTCATTTTGTAAATTGAATGGTAAGAGAAGACCCCATTCAATTGGCGAAAAAATTTGATGAATAAAACATGATGTTACAGAAACTTTATTTCCTGAGACAAATTGAAAGTCAATCGTATCATACGTTGTTTGTGTGCTCTTCTTGTAGCAATTGACTTTTGATTCAGATGGGTGATAAGTTTCATCATAGTATGAAACATTTACGTTTGTGTATAGGTTACTGGTATCAACAAGATTAAAGCTTTTTTGTTTTATATTATTTGCATAGTTCTTGTTGAAATCTCCAGCAACAAATATCCAGCGATAACCCTTGTTCCTCAGATTAACGATATCAGAACATATCTCTTTCCACATATCTTCATTCTTCTTACTTTTACCATTATCTACAGGCAAATGTACGGATGAAACGACGATTCGAACACCTTTAGCGTCTCGGCTTTCAAGAATTATCCAAGATGTTGAACGTTTTCCGACATATCCAGTTCCTAGTTCTGTTCCAACTTTCTTGAATTTATTCCTATTCCATCCAACTGTAGTTCCATGAAAGACTTTCTCTGGCTTGGGGTGGTGTCCTAATGTCGCAGGACGAATCATCCAAACATATCCAGTTTCCTTTGACACGAAATCAAAATCTCCAAAATGATTGAAATAATTATCTTCAATTCCATGTGATGTGCCCTTAGGCATAGCAACTTCTTGGTGACAAAGAATATCGTATTTGGATATATTGTTTCCTAAAGTCTTTGGTAGGACGTTTTCTAAAGTTCTAAACTGAGTAAAATTATTTTGTACTCGCGTTTTCCAAGAATCAGTAGATTTGATTTCATATTGTGCAACTTCGTGTGCACGCGATCCAACGTTTGCTGAGTACAAGGCAATTTCCATAATTGTCTTCTTTTCCATCTTTTCTTCCGTCTGTTTCCATTCTTGTATTAATGAATTTGAGTTCATTGTTTTTAATATTTAATCGTTTAATTACTTAAGGATATTTTTAATCAATTTTAATAATTCTTATTGAATGGGGCATCCTTCTTGATCATAAATATCTTCCTCTTCGTCATTAGTATAATGATTACCATCCAATATTTGTTTAACTTCAGCAGAACTTATATTATCCATTTCTACTAAAAGAGCATCTGGATTTTCTATATTTTCACTCGAGGAAGAAGAAATTAACATTTTTTCTAATTTTGTTATTATCTTTTTTTCTATTTTATTGGGAAAAATTATTCTAAATTTTATATACATATCACCACTACTACCATCTTCTTTCGGCATTCCATAATTTGATATTTTTTTAAATTGACTTGGTTTAATTATTTCCCCCTTTTCAGTTTTGACTAAAATTTTACTATTATCTAATAATTTAATTGTAAAATTACAACCACATAATGATTCTCTTAAACTTATAGTTTTTTTTAAAACTAGATTATCTCCCTTTCGTATAAAATGTGGATGTTTCTTTTCTTTTATTCTTACTATGATATCACCAGCAATTATCCCAGGTTCTTGATCACTTTCTTCTCTAAAAAGAATAGCATCTCCATGTTTCATTCCTTTTTTAATTTCAATTTTTAAAATATTTTCACCTTTTACTACAGTTTTTCCTTTACATTTTCCACATATATCATCCGATTTAATAGATTTACCTTTACCCCTACAAGCTGGACATACACCTTGCATTACTTGTCTCATTGGTCCCATTTGTCTAATTTGAGTAAATCTACCAGACCCATTACAAGTATTACATTTTAATAATTTCTTTGATTTACTACCAGTTCCTTCACACAAAGAACATATTATATTTTTCTTTAATCGTAATTTACGCACTGCTCCTAAATACATTTGTTCTAATGGAACCTCTAATTCTACATTTACAGGTGTTCCTTTTCGAATACTATTATTTCGTCGTGCTCCGGGATGCATATTAAATTCATTAAACATATGTCCTGGAAATCCATTTGTAAATAAGTCAAATATATCTCTTGGCATACCACCACCCATTCCATTATTCTGAGCCTTTAATCCTTCTAATCCATGTTTATTGTATATTTCTCTTTTCTCATCATCTTTTAAAATTTCATATGCTCCGGTTATTTTTTTAAATTCTTCCTCATTACCACCTCTATCTGGATGTTCTTTTAACGCCCCTTTTCTAAATGCTTTTGTTATTTCTTTTTTGGTTGCATTTCTTGAAACACCTAGAATATCATATAATTCATTATTTTGAGAGGAACTATTATTATTTGAAAAATTAAACATTGTATAATAATCTGTTGATATATATATTTTATATTTATTAATTAATTTTTATATCATATTTAATTCTTTTTTTACTATTTGCGTTAAATATTTAGTTCTATTTTCAATATTATTAGTAATTATAATTATGAATAATATTGAATATCTAACAACTGTTAAGAAAGAATATCAAGAACAACTTAATAATATTATTACACCACATATTTATCAGGGAATTAAACAATTATATAAGGATGTTAAAGAACAATGTAAAAAAATAGGGGATAGAAATATTATGGCTAAATTTCAACAACAAATGAAATTAGTTCCTCAATGGAATATTGATGTTATAAATAGAGAATCTCAAAGAATTGTTTCTAAATCTCAATGTGAATATTTACAAGATCTTATCGCAGCTGTTTTTTTAAGTAATACTAAAATTCTTTCCGCAACTAGTACAGAGAAACAAATTGATGTTAATGTTCCAACACTTCCAAATTTCATTCATTTTATTTATAAGGAAGTTGCAAGAAGTTTATATAGTCATCCAGATTTAATTAGAGATTATGATATTGATAAATGGGAACAAACAAGAAATTATAGAGAAACAATAAATATTATTAAATTATCTATTAATGATACTGTTAGAAAAAATCTCCCTTTTAAAAATATTTTAAATAACTATCTTGATTTTTCTATAAATCCACCTAAAACTAAACCTAAAAAAAAGAAAAGATATGAACCTGAAACTGATAGTGAAAGTGATAATAGTTATGAATCATGGGAAACTGAATCTTTTACAGATAGTGATAATGAAGAGAATGAAGAGAATGAAGAAAATAAAGAAAATAAACAACAAATATTTGATGAAGAAATAATCGTATCTGCTAATGAAGATGAAGATGAAGATGAAGATAAAGATGAAGATAAAGATGAAGATGAAGATGAAGATGAAGATGAAGATGAAAATGAAAATAAACAACAAATATTTGATGAAGAAATAATCGTATCTGCTAATGAAAATGAAAATGAAAATAAAGATGAAACTAAAGAAAATAAACAACAAGATGGTGGAAATCAAAGTTCTATTACAAATATTGAGAATACAGATGAATTAGATATAGAAGAACTTAATATTGATACATATCAAGATGAAAATAAACAACAAGATGGTGGAAATCAAAGTTCTATTACAAATATTGAGAATACAGATGAATCAGATATAGAAGAACTTAATATTGATACATATCAAGATGAAAATAAACAACAAGATGGTGGAAATCAAAGTTCTATTACAAATATTGAGAATACAGATGAATCAGATATAGAAGAACTTAATATTGATACAGATGATGACGATGATAATATAGTTAGTTCAATTAATAAAGATTATTATCTTGAAGGTACCAATGTTCAAGATAATAATATCGTAGAAGATAATATCGTAGAAGATAATATCGTAGAAGATAATATCGTAGAAGATAATATCGTAGAAGATAATATCGTAGAAGATAATATCGTAGAAGATAATATCGTAGAGGAAATAACTAATGGGATTATTAATGAAAATAATGATATTGAAGAAATAATTATTGATAATGATGATAATGATAGTAATATTTCTATTCCAGATTTGAACGAAAATATTGAAAAAATTGAAGAAATTGTTATAAATAACAATTTAAATAATCAATTTAGCGAAGATAAAGAAGAAATTATTATTAATTCAATTGATAAAATAATAGATAATGATAAAGTTGAAGATATTCCAATTAATAATGAACTAGAACATTCTGTTGTCCCAATAGAATCAAATCCAGTACAAACTAATAATGTATTTATTCCTCCATTATCAGAATTTTTACAACAGAATTTAACAAATTATGATGAAAATGTTGATATTTATGCTGATGATGAAGCAGAACCGGAAGATGAAGCAGAACCGGAAGATGAAACTGATATTAAAACAATTCCTTTAACTTCTAATAAGGGATTATCTTTAATAAAATCGTCTAAAATATCAAATAAGAAAAAGAAAAATATTAATAAACAATTTTTATTTTTTAATGATGCGACTGATTTTTAAATTTTGTAAAAATATAATTTTTATTATAAAAAATAATTATTTTTGATAATAAAAAAAATTTATTTATAAATCTAATCACAAATATTAGTTACAATGTTAAATTTTGGTAGAACTATATTCGTTATAATCATTAATAAACCACCAATTCCGGCAGGAATTAATGTTTTTCCTGGTCCAATCCATGTAATAAATCTAATAGGTAATGGTAAAATCCAAGGTATAATTGTGTAACCAATCATAAAAGATACAGTTGGTATTAATGCTAATTTAACTATATTAACAATTGTATCGTTATCAAGTTTTGGCTCACATTTTTTATAAATTGAAATTAAATTTGCTATAAATGCTATTACACTTAATATAATAACTCTTACTGGACCACAAGATAAACAAGGTATAGCCATACCTAAAAAATATAGAAGTCCTCCTGCTATTGTTACAATTGTAGCAATTCCACTTGACGAAAGTGTATTTATAAGTAAGTTAAAATTATCTTTATTTAACCCTGAATTTTCTTGGCTAAGACCTAATTTTTTTGTTATTAAATCAATCATAATTTGTTTATATATTAGTATGTTTAGATTTTTTTTAATTTACTTAATTATATATGCTTCTTAATTCTCAATCATATAAACTTTATTCTAATTATTTAACAAATAAGATTTATCCAATGGAATATGATATTCTTTTTATAATTAGTAAATATACTGTAATGCCATTAATTAAGACAGATATTATTTATGTTTCTTATCATACAAAATGTTCATATATTAATGCGATAGTTTATTTAACACGCTCGTATGGAGATAAGATTTATACAGTAAAAAAAGTATTAAATAAACATTTATAATAATTATTATAATACAGAAGATATGGAATTATTATTTGATAAATATCGTCCTAAAAAACTTGATGATATTAGGTATCATAAAGAGATTGCTAATATTTTAAAAACTTTAGATATAAATAATCTTCCTCATATATTAATGTATGGACCTAGTGGATCTGGAAAAAAAACATTATTATATTCATTTTTAGGATATACTAAAAAAACGAGAGTTATACAAAAAATTAAAACTTCTTCATCCAAAGAGGTTCCATTTACAATATATCGTAATGGAACATTTATTGAATTAGATATTAAAGAAATGGGGATGTATTGTAAATTTATTATTCGTGATATTCTTAAAAATATGGCAGAAACAAAACAGGTATCAAATAATTTACAAAAAATTATTGTATTACATCATTGTGAATTATTAAATATAGAATCACAGTTTATTTTAAATAAAATTCTTGAAACACATAGTGTTAATTGTAAATTTATATTAATATCCAATACAATTAATAATATAATGACTTCACTACAAAGTAATTGTATTTGTTTACGAATACAATCACCTTCTCAAGAAGAAATAAAAAATCATATCTTAGAAATAATTGATAAAAATAATATACATTTATCTTCAATACAATTAGATAGATTATTACATGACAATTATAGAAATTTAAAAACATCTATATTACAATTAGAGATTTATGATTTAATTAAATCTCAAAAAGCCAGTATAAATAAAAAAAAAATACAGGAAATAGTAAAACTAATTTTGAAAAAAAGAACTACTTTAACTACTATAAGTAAAATAACATCTTTTTTATATCAATTTATTATGGATAATAATATAAATTCAAATTATATTTTGCTCAATATATATTATCAATTAATAGAGCATTTAGATAAAAATAAAATAAATAAACATATTGAAATTACGGAAATTACATCTAAATACGATATGAGATTAATACAAGGTTCAAAAGATATAATGCATATTCAAGCATATATCTTTAGCTTAATTGAAGAATTAAATAAAATTGCAATATAAATTATTATATTGAACTACTTGTAATATTTATTTTATAGTTTCTTTTTATAAAATAAATATTATTTACTTTATATAATATTTCTATTATATAACTAACAATACCATAATAAAATTTTTTTTATATATAATTTTATTATAGATTTTTTTTTATTTTTTTATTTTATTATTTTTTTTTTTATTTTTTTATTATTTTTTTTTTTATAAATTAGTATTCATAATTATTAATTTTTTCGTTTTCTACTAGTAGTAGTTTTTTTTCGTCCTCGTCTTTTAGGTTTTGCTTCTTCTACTACTTCCTCTACTTCATCACTATCTTCACTTAATACTGGAGCATCTTCTTCTACTTCTTCATCTTCACTTACTACTTCCTCTACTTCTTCATCTACTTCTTCTTCATCTTCAGTATCAGATAAGACAACACCTTTCATTTGTTCAGAAACTTCTGCTACTTGTTCGTCTTCATCATCACTATCATCAATAAAAGCAAATCCATTCAAAGATTTACTTGGATATACAACTACTTGTTCTCCTCGTAAAGCAATACCAAATTTACCACCAACAAACCAAATACTAGCAAATCGTAAAAGACATTTTACCTCTACCTTTTTAGGGACAAGAGATTCAATATTATCATGATTCACTTCCATTCGTTCTCTAGTCTTACTATCATAAAATTCAGTGATAAAAGCTCCAGTATCATATTTAGTAGGAATCTTTACACTTAAATTAGCAGGATAATCTTTAGTGTCATCTTTTGGTAATTTTACTGTTGGAACTTGTAAAAATCGTAATCCTTCTTTTGAAACTTTCTTTCCTTTAATATTAAGTAATGATAAAAGTTTAGGGTCGTTTAAAACCTTTTCTAAAACCATATCGTCTAAATTAGAAATTTTCTCTTGAAAATTTAATAAATCTTGTTCGGTCTTTTTAAAGGATAAATTTAAATTATATCGAGGCAATTCATTGCTATCGATTTTTTTATAAGATGATGCCCCAAAAGGACAAAACATCTTCGGTGTTTGAACATAAATATTATGTCCATTACTCATTCCAGGAGTCTTATATTGAAGATAAATATTATATCCCCCCATTTTAGTTTGTTTAACATCAGAATAAGTGATGTTAGCCAAATCGAAATTTTTATATTTGATAACAGATGTGTTGGATGTCATTTGTTCTTGTATTATTAGTTAGTTTTTAATATTTAAAATAAAACGCATTTCAATTTTATTTTTGTTTTGATCGAATATAGTTTATTTTAGAATCGGATATAATTTATTTATTTGATTTATTTATCAATATATTTTTTTTTTCTATACGAATTTTTTTTTTTATTTTAAACATTTTATCATAAAATTTTAAGGCACAATCTATAATTTCTTTGTCTAATCCTTTCATTCTGAGTAATTCTATAGCCAATTTTTTTTTTGATATACCTCGTTTTAATTTATAATGGAATTCTATTTTACCATCTTTTTCCTGTGTAATTTTCATTTTATAGCATTTAAACGCACCTTCTCGCTCTAATTTACATAATTTATGAAAATGCGTTGTTATTATATTAATACAATTTGAATATTTACTCAAATATTTGCAAATTGCATAAGATGTTGATAAACCTTCATAATAATTTGTTGATGAAAATAACTCATCAAATATAGTTAAAGCAAATTTATTATTTGAAAGGTTTTTAATTCGTGATATATAATCTTTACAACGATGAACTTCGGCTTCAAATAAAGATTCCTTTCCAACAATATCGGGGATATTTAAATATGTATTTAGTACTGAAAATGGTGTAATATCCATATTATTAGCACATGATATTGTTAATGTTTGTGATAACAGTACATTTAAAACTAATGATTTAATTAATAAACTTTTACCAGATGCGTTTGGTCCAAATAATAAAATATTTTTGTTATTTTGTAGATTTAAATCATTTAAAATAGGATTTTTATTTATTAAAATTGGATGTAACATACCGTTAATATTTATTAATGGTTTGCTTTCTTTTAGAAAATTTGTAAAACAAACTTGTTTTTTCATTTTAATTTTAGTAATTGATAACATTGAATCGATATTTCCAATAAAATACATTAAATTACTGATATTATTTCGATATTTGTCTAATTTTGAAAAAGTTATTAATACATTTCCCCAATTTTGAAAAAATTTATAATTTCTAGATATATTAAAATTTTCTTTTATGATATTTAAATCTTTTTCTAACGAAGAATTCCAAAAATATTCAAATATTCCAATTTTTTTTAGTATTAAATTAATCGAAACTATTGAATCTAGTAAACAATGAACAGAAGATAATTTTTTGTGTATTAATTTACACTTATCCATTCTCGTTTGAGAATTAACGATTGATTTATAACCACTCACTATATACAAAATAAAATAAATTATTTGGGATATCATTTCATATTGTGGGCCTAGAAAACTAAAACTACTATTCAATCCCATTTTGAAACACCTATAAAATTTAAAAATACCAATTTTTATACCTAAAACAAAACGGAATATAATAAATGCTAATATGATTGATATAAATGGAGATACTAATGCTGAAAATGGAGTAAAAATTACATTATAATAATGTATTAAATTTAACAAAAATGAACTATTATTTACCCATTTTAACCAATTATTAGTACAATAAACAGAATTTATATATTCAGTTTCTTCCTCATTTTTTTCCTTTAATAACCAAAGAATATCATTTTCTCTTTTTTTTATGTTATTTAAAATAGGATTAATATTTTTATAAACAAGTGATAATTGTTTTATTATATTTTGTCTTTTTTGTAGTTTTATTATATCATCTATTGGCGAATATAATAATATTCCTAATTTAATTTCTCCAAATATTGTTTTAGTTTTATTAATTGCATTAAAAACAGAATTATCATTAAAAACATTTAAATCTGTATAAAATGTTTCATTTGTTGTTGTTTTGTGGTCATTTTTATAAATATTTTCAAATAAATTAAATATTATTGTATATTTTTCTATATTTGATAAATCAGTTTCTAAATTTTTATCCTTTTTCTTGTTTTTTTTTTCTATATTTAAAATATCTTTTAAAAATAATGATTTTAATTTATTATACATTTATTTTTATTCATTATAAGAAAAATATAGTATAAACGATGTAAAAATATAAAACATTTTAATACTTTTTACATTATTTAGTAAAATTCAAAAATAGAATACATGCCATTTCAATTTTTATAAGAATTTATATTAGATGTCTTATTATAAAATTTTTCTGTATTTGATTTAAATAATTTTTTTAATTTATTTGAATAATCTAAATTTATATTATTTTTAGACATATATTCAAACATAGCAGTCGTCCCCATTGATTTATTACATTTTGAACAAATTGGTAATAAATTAATTAAATCATTACTCCCTCCCTTTTTCTTCGAAATAATATGACCAGTTTCAAAGTTTTGTTGAGATATTACCTGTATTTTACAACAAAAACATTTTTCAGTTCCTTTATCTACCCCAATATATTCATTCCATACTTGATCACGAATACCCTTTCCTAAAATATTATCATCATTTTCCCATATTTTTTCTTTAATATGTTTAATCCATTCAAATTTTGGAAATAAACCTAAATATAAACCCCCCTTTTTTTTTATTTTATCAATAATTTTATCAAAATTTGCTTGACCTTTTTGTGGAAAAAAAGATGTTGGTTGAAGTGAATAAAAACTATTTACTTTTTCTAAAAGAAATGTAAAATCAGTACTAGAATCAATTATATCAAGTTCATCAATTATATCACTATTTAATAAAAAATTTTCAAAATCATTTTTATTAATAAATGGTCGTCTTGCTTTTTTTGTTGTAAAAAAGTTTCTATATTTTTTAAAAAAATAATCAGATGTTTCAACTATTATTTTTTTTTTATTTTTATCCTGTAATTTATAAACGTCGGATAGTGGTAGTAATTTATTTAATGTTTGAAATAAATCTTCTATATGTTCCATAGATCTTGCAGGTATTACAACCAACGGAACTTTTTTATCTTCATTAAATTTCTCATCATGACCAAATAAATATTCAATTGCTTTAAAACGATGTTGTCCATCTATTATGTATAACATATTATCATATTTAGCAACAATTAATGGTGAAATAAATTCAAAAATATTATTATTTAATTTTTTCTGATAATGTTCAACTATATCTTTAACTCTCTCACCATCAACAGGTCTTTGAAAATACGGAGCTTTCCATCGTAGATTTAATAAATCATTTACATTTAAAAACCAATAATCACACAAATTATTTATATTTTTTATGATTGGTGTGTCATTAAATTCTTCCATATCTCTTGATAATTTTGTAATTGTTTTTCTTAATTTTTTGTTTTTTTCTCTTTGTACTTTATTTTCTTTTTTTAAACTATTTATTCTTTGACACAATACAATTCTATCTCCTTTATATAGGTTATTTTCTTTTTTTAATATATTATTTCCATTTTGTAAAATAATATATTCATTCTTAATTCTCTCGTATTCGTATCTTAATTTTTTCATATGTGAAAAATTATACTATATTATTTGAATAAATTATAATCTTTAGTAAATACCGCATTTATTTTATACTGATTAAGTATTTTTTATAAAAACTAATGTTATAAAACTTTATTAGTGTAAATTGAATATACCAATAAGAAGACATGGTACTAAAATTATTATAAATATATTAGAATTATTATTTATCTTAGTTTGAATAGTTTTATCATTTTTATTACTAAATAATTCGAATTTCGTATCATTTTTTAAATCAAGATTTATAGTCATATCAGGTTGTTTAAAATCGTCTGTAGAACCAATAGATTTATTAATTTTGCTAAGTTTGATTTTAGATAAATCAGTACTAATATCATCTTTAATTACATCGTTTGTATTAATTGGAATATCTTTCTTTGCTTTATAAGTTTTTTTTTTCAAAATTTCTGATTTAGATACTGTTTTTTTACCATGAACTTTAACTGATTTAGATAGTCTTTTTTTTCTGAATGTTTTCCTTTTTCTAGATGGCCTTTTCCTAGATAATTTTTTTCTGAATGTTTTTCTTTTTCTAGATGATTTTTTTCTGAATGTTTTTGTTATTTTTCTTTTTCTAGATGGTCTTTTCCTAGATAATTTTTTTCTGAATGTTTTTCTTTTCCTAGATAATTTTTTTCTGAATGTTTTTGTTATTTTTCTTTTTCTAGATGGTCTTTTCCTAGATAATTTTTTTCTAAATGTTTTTCTTTTCCTAGATAATTTTTTTCTGAATGTTTTTGTTATTTTTCTTTTTCTAGATGGTCTTTTCCTAGATAATTTTTTTCTGAATGTTTTTGTTATTTTTCTTTTTCTAGATGGTCTTTTCCTAGATAATTTTTTTCTGAATGTTTTTGTTATTTTTCTTTTTCTAGATGGTCTTTTCCT
>Ga0257107_1000271_pt1 | contig 19988 bp, 11 predicted proteins | sample LP_taG_2_FD_190178 | JGI IMG/M metagenome (GOLD analysis project Ga0257107, IMG submission 190178) | Marine microbial communities from Northeast Subartic Pacific Ocean, Canada - LP_J_2011_P26_500m | ecosystem: Environmental > Aquatic > Marine > Oceanic | place: Canada: Northeast Subartic Pacific...
AACAGATACGACTAGATCTAGGTGGCTTCTTCCACCAACCCTTTTTAAGAGTAACCTGTTCAGTTGTCATTTAAAAATTCTCTTAGTTTATCCTTATCAGTTCCTTTGTTCAGATATTTTCGTAATCTTTCGTCCCTAGATTCAGGCACTTGTTTTGGTACTGCCATTGTCTTTTGTGGCTTTGATGTTTCAATCGGAGTGCTATTATCTGTATCACCTTGTATTGCTTCGTCATCGTCATTATAAAACTGTGAATTAAATTCAAAAGGTTGTGGATAACTATTTTCTCTTTCTGCTTCCTCTGGATAACCCTCTGCTGGTATTGGGCTTACTTGCATTGGTTCTGCCTTTGTATCTTCTTGCTCATCTGGTTTTTCTGCTCCTGCATCAAATGTATTTAATATTCTATCCATGATTACATTATCTGTAATTTCTGGATTAGCATCTTCACTATCACTTCTAAAACTATCAGAACTTCCACTTGGTTGTGGTGTCATTGTAACTCTTTCAAGTGATTTACTTACCTGTTGATTGATATAGGCTTCTAATACAGTTGGATCTCTCATAGCCTCGTTTATCTTAATACTTTCCTTAACTGGTTTCTGCTTTTGCTGACCTTGTGGCGATGGAGCTGGTGCTTGTTGATTATCCTGACCACTTTCTGCTTTACCCTGACCTTGTGATGGTTTTCCCAATGGAGATTCTGTTGGTGCTCGGCTAGGTCCTGCAAGAATTTTATCTTGCTCTCCACTATCTTGATATTTCTGAAATTCCGAATCGTCTAATGGTATGTGTAATGTCTTTAGGATCTCTCTTTTCTCAACAGGCGAAACACAATCGGTTGGAAGTTTCTGAATATCTTCCATTGTCAATCTTCTAACACTAGGTTGAAAATGTATCTCTACATTCAAATCATCAAAGTCCTTTATTCCCCATGATTCTGCCAATGGTCGTAATACCTTATCTCTAATCATCTCCTTTGCTTCTGATTGTAAATCTACCATTCTTTGATCCATTACATCAAAAGGTGTTTGGCTAGATGAATATGAAAATCCACCCGGATGTTTAACTACATTACTTGCGAATCCAGTTCCAACGTCAATGTGTTCATCAACGTGTTCTCCATAAGATTCGTATTTTGCCTGACCTGAAAATTGTGCTTCTGCCATTTTAGCTTCTTTATCAAAAGCCCAAATAGTCTGTGCTGATGCACTATCTTGTAATTCTTTTTGAAGTTTCTCTAATTGATGCTGTGGCATTCCCGGAAAGCTCGCAAAGATTCTAGGTTTAGCCATTAATTTTTTAATCTCTATTTCTGCGTTTTGAAGTTCTGCTTGTGCGTCTAGTAATGAAACTGTCGTTCTTTCAGGATTAACTTCTTCACCTGTGTTCGGATCAACGGTTCCAGTGATTTTTCTGGGTGCGGCTAAACTATGAAATTCAGATTTTCCAAATGCTGATCTATCAGGATTATTAATCATCCAATGAACATAGAACTGTGGATCTAATTCTTTGAATATGCCATCAACGTTTTGAACGAGTTTTAACTCTGCTCCAAATTCATCTCGGAATATTCTATAAATTGTCTGCATTGGGATTTGTTCTAGGTTTCCTATTCTTCCGTCATCTGTCCATTGCATTTCTAAGAATCCATTACCTGTGATGAATACTGTTAAGAAAAATTCTGACATCTTCTTTTGGAAATTGGTTATCTCTATCCATGCTTCTACAAAATAATCAAAGTCGTCATCATCACTTCTTACTTCTATTCCTGCTCCCATAAATTTTTGGTGCATTGTATCTACTGCTCTCTTAATCTGATCCCATCCATGATAATATTCGTATAACCTTGTGAATGTAATTTCTGGAAACTCACCAGTGATCTGTTTAGATGGACCTACTACTGAAGCATTCCTTTTTCTTACAATATTACTTAAATAGTTGTTAAATGTTTGATACGCACCTTCAAAAGATCTTCTTAGTCCCATATCATTCTCCTACCGTAAAACCTTGCCATGATCCCTTAAAAGTATTTCCATTAGAATAGTTGATAATTCCTCTAATTGTCCACATACCTTTCTTAGCTAGGCTACTTGCGAAAACTGTTCCACCTGTATCTGTATAAGTTAGAATACCATCTGTCCCACTTCCATTTTTTATCGTTGCTGTTACAGATTGAGTAGTGTTATCTTTTCTTTTAAATTCTATATTGTAAGAGTTTCCTGCTGAAAGATCCAATAAAGTTTGTGTGTTGCCATCTGATGATACTGAATACATTGTTACATCAACCACCGTTCCCTTATTTCCAATTCGGATAACAGCATCTTCATAGACGACCATAGTAGTTTTACTCCTTAGTGATTCTTAAATATATTTTTATCCTAGTAATGAAAGATTGAGTGGTTTTAATGCTAGAAGTGGATTTTTTCACTTCTTTTACCCTAGAAGTCGTCATTATTCTTGTAATTATTCTTGAAAGTGTCCTGACATTTTGAATACTAAGGATATTGGATTGGAATCCTCTCTCTTTGAGTATTCTGCTTACAAACTCTTTTCTCGCAACTATTCTTGATATTGTTTCTAATTCTGCTACTGTGAAGATTCTTGACACTATTCCGAATATATTGACTATTCTTGATATGGTATCTACTTCTGTGATGATTCTGCTTACGCTGATTGTTGAAGTTCTTATTCTTGATATTGTTGCGATGATTCCTCTCCATCTATATTCTATATCGGATTCTGTAACCTCTACTTCTTCTGCGATTATTCGGAGTAAGATTCTTACTCTAAACCTGAATTGTTCTACTGATACAGATTCTTGGATTGCTCTAAGTAGTGATCTTACTCTATCGTTAGATTCCTGAATGTTGATAGATTCTACTATGAAGCGAATGATTGGTCTAACTCTATCAGTTAATTCATCTATTCCGATTGATTCTGCTAATGCTACTGCTATTGACTTTCTATTGAATTTAGTTTCGGTTATCTCTAATGTGTCGAGTGCTATTGTTCTAGCCAATGCTCTCACTCTACTAACAATTTCAGTTAATCCAATTTCTTCGGATATGATTCGAAGTAGTGATCTTATTCGGATAACAGATTCTTCTATGCTTATTGATTCAACAATCCTCACAAATCTCTCTCTCAATATTCCACTAGCATCTGCAATACCTAATGATTCGTATAATATTCTCACTAATGGTCTAACTCTTTGGATATATTCATCTACACCTATTGATTCTGAAAGTATTCGTGATAGACTTCTTATTCTAGCTATTACTTCTGATACGCTGACAGATTCTTCTATTGCTCTAAGCATTGATCTTACTCTTATCGCTGATTCGTTGATTCCTATGGATTCAGATATTATCCTAGATAATTCTCTTGCACTTTCTCTAAAGAATTGGACATTGACAGAATCAGTGATAACTCTCGATAATCCTCTAACTCGTATTCCAACTTCTGTGATGTTTGTGGATTCTAATAGTATTCTAGTTATTGATCTTATTCTAATCGCACTTTCTACTATCGCACTTGATTCTGCTATTGCTCGGATTAATGTTCTAACTCTATCTGCAATTTCATTGATTGAAACATTTTCACTTATTGATCTGAATTTATTATCTAGTCTATTGACACTATCTGTAATTCCTAATGCTTCACTAACTATTCTTGAAATTACTCTTGCACTAATTCTAAAGAATACAATTCCTACTGTATCTGCTATTACCCTATTGAGCATTCTAGTTCTTATGGATGATTCGGATATTGACAAGTTCTCAATTAATGTCCTTACTCTACCTATCACTCTTTGATTTACTTCTGCTATTGAAATGGATTCTGCTATTATTCTAATTCTTCCGATAGTTCTTACTATTGATTCGTTAAGTGAATCCCAAGCATAGATGGTATCAGATAATACTCTGTTAAGTATTCTAGTTCTAATCGCTGATTCACTAACAGATATTGATTCTGTGATAAATCGTAGTATGTGTATTACTCTTACTAATGATTCAACTACTGCTATTGATTCTGTAACTCTCGCTAATCTACTTCTTAGTCGTGTAGATATTTCAGTGGTTCCTATTGATTCACTAATCATTCTGTTTAACGTTCTAAGTCTTTGAGTTACTTCTGCTATTGAAATTGTTTCAGTGATGATTCTGATTACAGATCTAAGTTTCTGTCTAAATTCATCTACATTGACTACATCTGAAATTATTCTGCTTATCTCTTTTGTCCTCAATAGTGATTCGGATATTGCTATTGATTCGTTAATCATTCTTTGGAGAACGAATTGTTTGAATGTTAATTCAGCAATTCCAATCGTATCGGATATTGTTCTTGCTATCGTTCTCGCACTCTCTCTAAAGAACACGATTGAAACATTTTCTGTGAGTGATCTGATTAATGCTCTAACTCTAACTATTGATTCTATGATTGACACACTTTCTACTATTGCTCTTATGACAGGTCTAATTCTGACGATTGATTCGGAAACGTTTATTGTTTCTGCGATGATTCTAGATAATGTTCTAGCACTTTGTCTAAAGAATACAATGGATATTGAATCGACTACCGATCTTGATAAAGTCCTATATCTAGAAATGGATTCGCTTACATTGATAACTTCTAATGCAATTCTACTAAGTATTCTACCACTGACTATTGATTCAACTAATGCTATCGAATCAACAACCGATCTGATTAATCCTCTTGCTCTATCAATTACTTCTGTGATACCAATGCTTTCTGCGATTGATCTTAATCTACTTCTAAGTCTTGGAACTACTTCTGTAATGTTTATGCTTTCTGTAAGTATTCTAGATAACACTCTTGCACTTTGACGGAAGAATATTATGCTGACAGAATCGTTAATCATCCTCGATAATGTTCTAGTCCTTATCAATGATTCAGTTGATGCTACTGATTCTGCGATTGCTCTTAGTCTAGATCTTAATGTATTGGCTATCTCATTGACATTGATTGAATCGGAAACCATTCTTATTCTTCCGATTGTCCTACTCGTTGCTTCTGCGATGTCAGTTATTTCTGTAAGTATTCTTGATAGACTTCTTACTCTCGCTGTGGATTCTGATACAGATAATATTTCGGTAACTATTCTCGCTAATAGTCTAGCTCTCTCTCTAAAGAATACGATAGATACTGATTCAGCAACCATTACAAACCTATCTCTAAACTTAATTAGTGATTCTCCAATTCCTATTACTTCTGTAAGTGTCCTAGACAATGTTCTCGCACTTGATATTATTTCGGATATTGAAGTTGATTCTGTGAGTGTTCTTGTCATGCTTCTTATTCTCACAAAGGATTCTGTCAATGAAACGGATTCTATTACTGATTGGAACCTATCTCTATACTTAATTAAGGATTCAGTAATTCCGATTGCTTCTGAAATTATCCTTGCGATTAATCTACCCTTTTGTCTAAATTCGTCTATGTCTATTACTTCTGTGAATATTCTGCTTAGACTTCTCACTCTATCTACCACTTCAACAATTCCGATTGATTCGACTAATGCTCTCGCAATACTTCTAAACCTATTGTTAATTTCTGAAATAGATATGGATTCGGATAATGTTCTAGCAAGACTTCTTAGTCTATAAGTTACTTCTGTTATTGATACTAGGTTAGTTATTGATTGGATTCTATCTCGGAACTTGACTAATGATTCAGTGATACCAATAGTATCTGCTATCGTTCTAGCGATTAATCTTGCTCTCTCTCTAAATTCTTCAACCGATACTGATTCTACTAATATTCTGATCAAGTCTTGGACTTTAACTAATGATTCAGTTAATCCGATTGAATCGGAGATTGTTCTTGATAGACTTCTAATTCTGTAATTAATTTCTGAAATATCTAAGGAATCAACCACTGTCCTAGACATAGCTCTAAGCTTGTCAGTTATTTCATCAATAGAGATACTTTCAGCGATTGCTCTACTCATGCTTCTAACTCTATCAACCACTTCTGTTATTCCGATTGATTCTGAAATTATTCTAGCAATAACTCTCGCTTTCTGTCTAAACTCATCAACAGTTATGGATTCATTGAGTATTCTAGACAATGTTCTTATTCTGATTATTTCCTCGCTTAGTGAGATTGATTCTACAATAGAGAATAATCTTGCTCTTAGTTTTGGAATCGCTTCTATGATGTTGATTGTTTCTGCTATCATTCGTGTCATTGTTCTAATTCTTACTAATGATTCTGTAATCGAAGTTGATTCGGAAACGATTCTGAATTTATCTCTAAGACTTCCTATGGCTTCTGTTACACCTAATGATTCTGCTATCACTCTAATGACAAATCTACCTGATTGTCTAAACTCGTCTATTCCGATTGATTCGGATATTGCGATAGCACTTGATCTTAACCTTGTTAATATTTCTGTGATAGCAATAGATTCTGCTACGATTCTTATTCTACTCATCGTTCTTGCAGTTAATTCTTCTACGCTGATTGCTTCTGTCAATATTCTGATGACATCTCTTACCTTTTGCCTGAACTCATTTACGCTGATAGATTCTGTGATGATTCTTTGAAGATCTCTTACTCTTGCTATTGATTCGGTAATTCCAATTTCTTCTACTAATATTCTTATAACTGATCTTGCTTTCTGTCGGAACTCATCTATTGCGATTGATTCTACGAATGTTCGTATCAAAGACCTTACTCTTATGATTGATTCTGTGATAGCAACGTTCTCTAAGACTACTCTAATTCTACCAATCGTTCTATCTACTACTTCTGAAATATTTGTGGATTCAGTTATGATTCTAGACAGTGATCTAAGTCTATCATTAATTTCCGATATGGAAATGCTTTCAGCTATTCTTTGAACCTTACCTAATACGATTCTTGATGCTTCTGTTACATTGATTGATTCGGATATGATTCTTGATAAAGTCCTAGCACTCTCTCGGAAGAATACCACACTTACTGAATCGGATATTGTTCTAGCTAATGATCTAATTCTTTCTAATGAATCACTTACCCCTATCGTTTCTTCTGCAATTCTACTCATAACCCTCGACTTGATACTACTCTCTACTACTTCGACAGAATCGGAAACAATTCTTGGTAATGATCTAACTCTATCAACGACTTCGGATAATCCTATTGAATCGGATATGGATCTTATTACACTTCTTGCCTTTTGTCTAAACTCTGCTATTCCTACTGAATCCGATACCTTCCTTGCTAATGATCTGAACCGTGAAGTTGTTTCAGATATGTTAAGTGATTCTGATATTGTTTTGTTGAATCCTCTTGCGAATGAATTTGCTTCTGTTATTATTGATGAATCGATTACTGCTCTTGCTAATGTTCTTGCTCTTGCAGATACATCTAATACATTTATTGATTCGGAAATTACTCTCGCAAGTAATTCTCTTGCACTAGACCTGAACTCTACAACTGATACTATATCAGATATTATCTGTCTTAGTCCTCTCGCTATCTTTGTTGCTTCTGATACATTTACAATTTCTATTAATTGGAATACCTTTCCTTTGATTATGTTAGTGGTTTCAGTTAATCCGATTACATCTGCTATTGCTTTGAATACCTTTTCTACATGAAGTGGTGTTCTTATTGCGAATACATTATGTTGGAATATATTTTCTTGATAGACCTTTGTTTCCTTTTCTTCAACATCTGATAGCTTGAATGTTCTTTGGAATATGTATCGTGGATATGCGAATGATGGTTGTTGGAATATGCTATGTTGGAATATCTTTAATATGACATTTCTATTGAATGTGCCAATTTGGAATACATCAGATTGGAAGAATGATTGGAATACAGGTTCTACTAAGTCCTTTAGTCTGCCACTTGGGAATACTGCGTATAGTTTCTGGAAGACATCTTGTTGGAAGACATTCGTTTGGAATACATTGGCGATATATTGAACTCTCCTGAAATTGAATGGAACTGTCGTATCTATGATTCTTACATTTTCGAATACAGTTGCTATCTTACTGATTACCTTTTGGAATGATTCTGATATTCCTAGTGATTCTGAAATTATCTTTACGAATCCTTTACTCGTTTCTATTACATCAGTTAATGATACTGATTCGGAGATTGTCTTTGCGAATCCTTTGAACTTTACTATTGTATCTGAAACTCCTACTGTTTCTACGATTGATTGTTTTATCTTATTCGCTGTTTGGAATACATTGACTTGGAATGTTCCTGCTTGGAATACTCTATCTCTTACTGTCTTTGTTAAGTATCTCTTTTGGAATACATATTGTTGGAAGACATTACTCTGGAATACCTTTTGTATGATTCCTTTATCATAAGCAGATTGGAATACATCGGTGTCGAATATATTACTCTGGAATACTTTCTTAATCGCTGTTGCTGTTGGATCCCATAACTTTTGGAATACTGTTTGTTGGAATACATTAGTCTGAAAGACTTTAGGTATCGTGAAAATAACTTTCTTTAAGAAGTGATCCGAGTAATCAATTATTGTATCTGTGTCGAATACTGACTTGACTATTGGCTTTACTCTTTGTAATGTTTCTGTGATACCAATCGTTTCTGCAACTGATTTTACTACTGTCTTTCTAACTATGTGAACTGCTGATTCGATTATTCCAACGGATTCTGCAATTCTCTTTACACTTCCTTTAACTACTCTTGAAGCATCGGAAATTCCTATTGATTCAACGATTGCCTTTGCTCTACCTATTGCAGATTGATAGACATTATCTTGGAATAGGAATGGTTGGAATACTACTGTGGACTTCTTTAACTTATCAAAGATCTTACTCTGGAATACATTCGCTTGGAATATGCTAGTGAATATCTTTGGAATTAAGTGTGTGCTAAATGCTTTCTGGAATATGTCTTGATCAAAGACATTAGTTTGGAAGACCTTACTTATTGCAGTTGAACTTGGATCCCATAATTTCTGGAAGATGTCTTGATCAAAGATGTTAGTTTGGAATACTCTTGGAATGGTAAAGATGACTTGCTCTAAGAACTTCTTTGTAAGATCAATTATCCTAACGCTTTCCGTAACTGTTTGGTATAATGCTTTAGCAAATTGAGTAGTTTCTGATATTCCTACTGTGTCTATTGGAATTGTCTTTGTCTTACCTATCGCCTTTGATATTGATTCACTAACTGAAACCGATTCTACTATTGGTTGTCTAAGTAGGTTTGTAGTCTTAACAGCAGTTGATTCTGATATTCCTATTGTATCTGATATTGCTTTCTGTTTTAATACCGCAGTAGCGAATACACCATATTGGAACACTTTAGGTTGGAAGATTACCTTTAGTATCTTAGCAACATTGAATGAAGTGGTTTGGAATATACTTGCTTGGAATATACCTTGGAATACTCTTGGGATAAGTTTCTTATCAAACGCCTTTTGGAATATATTCTGTGCGAATACATTAGATTGGAATAGTTTCGATATACCTGTAAGACTTGGATCCCAAAGTTTTTGGAATATATCTTGATCGAATATGTTGGTTTGGAATATTCGTGGAATTGTGAATATTACTTTCTTCCAATAGTGATCGCTAAAGTCATGTAGAGTTAGACTTTCATTAATCGTCTTGATTAAACTCTTAGCAAGTTGGAATGCTTCACTTATTCCTACTGTATCGGAAGTTATCTTTGTTATTTGTTTTCTAACTACGCTACTTACTGCTTCTGATAGATTGACCGATTCTGCTATTCTCTTAACAAAGCCTTTGAACTTTGGAATAACTTCTGTGATTCCTAATGATTCAACAATCGTCTTTGTAATCTTGATAGGTGCTTGGAATACATCTGATTGGAATATTCCAGTAAAGACAAACTTCGCAAGCTTTCTAGTATCGAATGACTTCTGCCAGAACTTTCCTGCGAATACATCACTCTGGAATATTCTCGGAATAATGAATTTGTTATATCCTTGTGAGAATACATCTGTATCAAAGACGTTGCTTTGGAATACTTTAGCGATTAATCTATGTTGATCCCACTTTTGTTGGAAGACATCGGAATCAAATAGATTGGATTGGAATACCTTGAATACGAAATATGTAACTTGCTTCTTTATCTTGATTGATTCTTCTGCTACACTTACAGTATCTTGAACTGATCTAAGCCATGTTCTTTGTTTGAAGATTGAAGCACTATCAGTAATTCCAATAGTATCGCTGACACTTCTTACTAATGTTCTAACTCTTGGAATGGTTTCTGAAATATTGATAGTTTCAGGAATCCTCTTAACACTACCAAACACTGTTCGCATCTGATCTGTAATACCAATGTAGTCTGCGAGGACTTTGATGATTGGAGCTGGTGATTGGAATAATGGGTATTGGAATATTCCTGTGAAGATTGCTTTGATTCCAAATGCTTTCGTCTTATAGAGTAATTTCTGGAATATGGTCTGCTGGAATACGTTTGTTTGGAATACTCTCTCAACAATATCAGTGATAACTTTCCTTTGCTGGAATACTGAATTATCAAATATGTTCCTTTGGAATACTTCTTTGAGTGAAGCTGTAACATCAAACTCTAATTGGAATAGACTTCTTTGGAATATTCTAGTATCGAATACTGATCTCTTCGTTCTTAGTAGTGGTTGATATAATTGTTGGAATACATCATTGTCGAAAATATTAGATTGGAATATCGCTTTCTTTATTGCATTGATGTCGAATATCTGTTGGAAGACACTTGATTGGAATATTGATTGGAACGGAGATTGAATAAACTTTTCTGTTAATTCATAATGCGATGGTTGTCCTGTTTCTGTTATTGATAACTTATCTGTAATGAATCGGAGTATCTTTCTACTTCTGATTACTGCTTCATTGACTACTACATTCTCTCTTATGGTTGGATAGAATATCCTCTTAATTGATTCAGTGATTCCTACATTCTCGTTAATTATTCTAAGTAATGGTCTTGGTCTAACGATTGTTTCATTAACTGAAATATTTTCATTGACTACTCGTATCAACGATCTTTGTCTAACTGTTGATTCATTGATCGAGATAGTTTCGTCTATTACCTTATTGACTTGTGTATCAATCGTTTCAGAAATATTAATTGATTCTGTCGTTAGTCTTACAATTCCGAATACTTTGGTTACTGCATCTGTGATTCCTATACTATCTGCTACTCTCTTAACGAATCCTTTCGCCTTTGGTATTACTTCTGATATTGATACTGTTTCACTAATTGCTTTGAAGTTATCTCGTATGCTTCTCGTTGAGGATGAATCAGTAATTCCTATCGTATCAGCAACTACCTTTACTATTGGAACTGTCGTTTGGAATATGTTTGATTGATATAATCCACTTTGGAATACATCTGTAATCTTTCCTAATTTAGTTTTGAGATAAGATTGTTGGAATATCTTAGACGAGAATATAGATTGGAATACTTTCGGAACAAAGCTTGGATTGAATACACCTTGGAATATATCACTATCAAAGATGCTTTGGAATAATCTACCAATCTCTGCTCTAAGTTTTAAGTATCTCTTTTGGAAAATATCTTGGTCAAAGATATTAGTCTGGAATAATTTGGCTACTACATTAGGATCTCTTTCTGGTATTCCTATTGATACATCTACTATTCCTACATTATCACTAACCGTTTTCTTCTTTTCTAATCGTATTGAAACCGATTCGCTTATGCCTATCGAATCCTCATCACTATTAAAGAGATCCCTGATACCTTTGATACTATTTGTTTGTTCGCTACGATTGACACTCTCGTTGATTACTTGAACTGTTCCTAGAACTTTCTGAACAACTTCACTAATTGCGATGGATTCATTAACTGTCTTTGCTATCTTACCTGTAAGTTGGAACACTCCTGTTTGGAAGATATTAGTTTGGAATGGTGCTTGACTTGATAGTGTATAGTCCTGCTGGAACACATTTGCTTGAAAGATTGATTGGAATAATTTCGGAATATCTAAAATCTTATGACCTAATGTTTGGAATACATTTGACTGGAATATACTCTGGAATATTTTATCTGCTGATTCCCTAATCGCCTTATACTTACCTTGGAATATTGATGATTGGAATACACTACTTTGAAAAACTTTTCTTACATACGTTGTATCAGTTGTTTTCTTAAAAACTACAAACTCATTAACATTGACATTATCTAACTTCTTCTTATGCCGAGCTCTCGTATGATAAAGTAATTCTGTTTCGCTTACTGTATCAAGTCCTGTCTTGGTCATACCCAATACTTTATACGCAGATAGTAGAATGGAAACTGTGTCCATTTTTATCATTGGGAATCCTATCACTGCTACCTTATGCTCTTGAACATTAACTATTTCTGATATGACTTGGACGATTAAGTTTGGAACGTCAAATATAGATTGCTGGAACAAAGTTGGTTGGAATACAAACTTACCCTCGTTAGCTATCTGTGCTACTTGGAATACAGGATATTGGAATACATTGTATTGGAATATCTGCGTTGGGAATAATTTTGGTGTATGTATGGTTTGGAATAATTCGGCATCAAAGATGTTTGATTGGAATACTTTACTTATCTCGGAAGTAGTTGATATAGCATATTGCTTTTGGAATAATAACTTACCATTGTATAACTTCTGAAATATGTTAGATTGGAATACATTATTTATTGTTGATGGTGTTACTATCTGTTGGAATAAGTCAGTATCAAATATGTTTTGTTGAAATAATCTTCCTGCTACTCTTACATTAATTTGGAATAGATCTGCATCAAAAATAGCTGATTGGAAAACTTTCGTAGCCATATTAGGCTACACCCTCGACTATGCTTCTCCACTTAACTGTAATGTTGCATCAGTCGCACTGATTGCTTGGTGTCCATGCTTGGTTGTTATATCGTTTGTGGTAACATATTTTACACGAACCCCATTAAGTGATATTCTCTTATTGCCTTCTGCATCTGGAACTTTGATACGATAACAAGTTGTATCGTTTAGTGGTAATCTAATTGGATTACTTTCCATATCTGTTAGGTCTGCGACAGCTATTGTCCTTACTGTTGTCCATGATGGTTCCTGATCACTTCCCTTAAAGTCATCATTCCACTTTTGAATTAACAGTTGTGTTGCTGTCATGTATCTCTTGTAAGGTGTAATATCTATATGGCTAACATATTTTCTTGGTGTATCAATGTAGTAGTAATAATACCACTCGGAATCTCTTTTACCACATCTATCTGTTCTGTGATACATTCTCAAATATCTAAAGTGTCCTGATACTATGAATACTCTATCTTTAGGACTTGAATTATTGATACCTTCCTCATAAGCTAATTCTTGCCAATCATCATAATTATCTTTCTTGAATGTGTCATAGTTTCTATCGTCTTGATGACTTGAACTAAATGAAGTGCTAGTATCTTTATTTCCAAACATATGAATTGATCCGAAGTCCCACTTCATTCTGATTGCTATCGTTCTATGTTTGTGTGTGCCAAAATCTACTTGCCTATATACATTGAACATATTTGTCTGACTATGCTCGAATACTCTATACTTCTGTCCAGAGTTATAAGTATCTCCTGCGAATGAATCAAATGCTGATTGTTGTGTTCCAGAAGCTAGATGACGATAAACAGTTCCTTTATCCCAAAATCTTCCTTTCTGCATACTTCCTGTTGAAGTGCTACTTCCATCTTGTTGATACCAACCTGTCGTATCACTTGGTTGATAATTCTGTGTATTATTCCATTCATAAGTATAACAATTATTATCATCCCAAATATCATTCCATCTTTGAAATTCTTCTCTATTGGTTTCTTGCTTACTCATACGTTCTTTATCTTCTCCAACATAACATCTGATATATTCCCCTGTTAAGTTATCACTGATCCAAGGTTCTAAGAATTTCCATTCTACATAAGGTGAATATTGAGAAAAGCTTTGAGCATCTCCTCTTTCCCACCAATAATGTCCTGATGTATTACTTGCTCCTGTATATGTCATGTTTGGTACTCCACCTGTATGATCTGATGATTGTCTTTTATACATCCAACTCATACTTTCCTCTGGCTTATTGTGTAATCCTGATGGATCTCTATATGGTCTATCTGTTATGTGCCAATTAACGTTATCAACTTGTGATCCGTCTGCATGACTTGAATTATAATTATTACTAAACTTATCGCCATTAGAACTGTCAGTTTTTCTTACACAGATATGAACTCTTGCTGGACTTGCGTGTGATGCTCCTTTATAGACTGGTGCTGTAACTCTTGGTTGGCAAGCTAATGGTGCTTCTAATTCAACAACATAATTCTCTCCACCTCTAACTGTATGACCTTCAAAGTAAAATGTGCATTTTGTTGCATTGGTTGGATCTGTTGTTGATGTTCCGTTATGTGTAGTGCTACCTGATAGTGATGCTAATGTTGAAACATCTATTGTATTACTACTTCTTCCTCTATAATCGTCTTTACTACTTTGATAACAAACCATTCTTAGATTGCCTGTTGGTGATCCCTCTTTCCATAACCATACTGTCATGGAGTGCATTCTATATCCGAAATCTCTTTCGCTTCCACCTCTATTATTATTATTGTATCTATTCATTTTCATCGCATGACTTCCACCCATATAGACACCAATAGCATCTATCATCTCGTCAGTAGTTTTTTCATGTCCTATACATAAGTTATCTGCATTATTATTATTCACTCCAAGCGTTGGTCGTCTTTTCCATGTGCATTGATCTTGCCATCTTGTTTGACTATATTTGTTAGACTGATCCATTCTTTCATAAGTCGGCTGACTTGCACAAGCCCACGGATCTGAATTGATCATCATAGGAATTTCGTGGTTTGCTTCAAGTGGGTTTGCTGTTGCTGGTGATAAACCATCGTCTTGCCAGAATTGCATATCATCTATACGAACTTCCATGTTAGTTCCGTTCTTACCTGATACTTTGATATATCTTAATTGTTGATCGTCATCTGAATTATCTGCATCTTGGTCATTGAAATATTGGTTTGCTTGATCCATAGTCCATTCATTCCAACAAGTTCTGTAATCCTCTTCTGCATATCTTCTCCAATAAATTTTATCTCCCTCTCTTTGCATTTCACAATACATTATGACATCGTTGTTCGAATTTGTTTCCCAACCATAATTCATTGTTCCACCTGTTTGAGTTGTGTTACGTTCATCGTTATCATAGTTGTTAAATGATGTTGGCGTTTGTCCTGCATGACACCAGTTGTTTTTAAAGTATGTGCTTGTTCCACTTGATGCTTGATAAATTACTCCACACCATAATTGACTACTTGTGATATGGGTTTGTTCATCTTTATTTGATAATCCTACTCCTACATATCCACCTGTTTCTACATCTAGTGGTCGCATAGTCCATCTTAGACACCAATTATGAATTGATATTCTTTTAGTTACAGATCCGTCATTATCTCCTGCTCCATATAAACTTGAAATATCTACAACTGAAGTTGAATCATTTCCTTGACAATGAAGTGATCCTGATGTAACATAAGCATTTGGTCCTTGATGATCCCAATTACTTGTTTCGTTATTTCCGACATCTCTATCCTGTGAAAAGTCAAATTGTAATTTAGCGTGTGGAAATACTCTCTTTCTATATGGTGTATCTGCTCCTACACAAGATGAATATCCTTTACCTTCTGAATCGTTTCCACTACCCCAATGAAGTCCATCGTTCTCCCAAGAATCTTGATCTGTAATTCCTGTTCCATTTCCATATTCTAATGTACCATTGTTTGGTACTGTGCTATCATCATATCCTGTTGATATTACTGAATATTTTTTATCTGCATAATTCATAACTACTGCGTTTCCAGCTTGACCACTTGTTGAAGCTAACTCTGCTGGTTGTCCACTTGCATTATAGCCTATTGTTCTATTAGCTGTTCCTGTTGTTAATTTAGATAATGGAATTGTGTTAGCTGTAATTTCTGCTCCCTCAATGGTTCCACCTAATGCTGATGCTACCCAAGCTGATCCTGACCAGATATATTGTTTCTTAGTATCTGTTTCAGTAAATTCAGAATCGGTAACTGCTGTCGTTGGTTTAGTATCTGATGATAAACCTGTTATCCTATTTCCTGCTAAATATTTTATTGCCATTATGCTATCTGAACCTCGTTATATGCTCCTGCTTTCTTGATCTTTATAAATATTCCATCGTTATTGCCATCTAATGACTTCACATAGACCAATCCTTTGTTTGCACTTGGATCTGCTGGTGTTGCTCCTACTCTGTCTAAGTCTATTGGACTAAAGACATCTGTTCCATTAATCTTAAATTTCTTACCACTTGCTATATCTACATTTTCAGAAACATCAAAGTCCCCTGTTGCGTTTGTAAAAATGATTGTCTTATCTGTTGTTCCCCTTAGTGTGATTCCACCACCATCTGCTAAAGCATCTGTTGGACTTGCTGTTGAAGCTAATTCAATATTCTTATCATCAACTGATAGAGTTGTTGAATTGATAGTTGTGGTTGCTCCACTTACTGTTAAGTTTCCTGTTAGTGTCATATTTACTCCACCGATTGTTCCAGTGAATGTTGGACTAGCTAAAGGTGCTCCCCCATATTCATACCAATCAGTTCCCTTTCTAACTAGAATCATTGGTTTATCAGTATCTAATGTTGTATCAGATCCTGAAATTAGATTGATATTTCCTGTTCCATGTTTCAAAGTAACTGTTCCAGTGGTTGTAACCCAAATTAAATCTCCTGCGTTTGTTTCAGTGGTTGCTATCGTAGCTACATCTGTTGATCCTGTTACAGATAACATTGATGAAGTTGGTGTGATTGAAGTTGCACTAGCAATAGTCTGTGTAGTAAATCCTAACATTCCTATTGGATTAGGTTCTTCATTCCATTCGTTTGTTCCGATTGGTGCTGATGGATCATCAGGATAAGCTGTCGCATCTACAAGAGTTGCGTGTTTGTAAATAGCTTGTCTAGCCATCTATAACTCCTCCTTTCTTTACTATTACTTTCTCTCCGATATGTTCTTTAGAATCAGGTGAATCGTTTCTTGTTGATAAGAATGATACTTCTCGCAGTTTTTTAAACATCTATGCTCCCTCGAAAGTATGATTGACGAATACCTTTAGCGTATCGTTACCAGTCTTTTCGAAGGCACTGCTGAAATTGAAATGACAAAGCAATTTTGCGGTACTAGCTGGTGTTGCTAATTTGTTTCTATCAACAATAACTCCACCTTTTAGATCGTTTGCACCTGTCGTGTCAAAATCTCCTGTCGCCCAATTATATGACCAAGTAACTTGATCATTTGCTCCACCTGTATTATCAGCATCACCATCGTTAAAACGAGGATAATCGCTTCTAAGTGTTTTAGTAGTATTAATTGATCCATGACTTGCATCGTATGATGCTGAACTAAATGTTGTTCCAGAACTTCCTGAAACTCCATATGTATCTCCTTGGTGTGGTGTGGTTGTTGCACTTCCTAGAACCATACAACCGTGAACAGTTGATGAATCTACACTAGAAGATCCGTCATGGTGGAATAATATTTTATCAGTTGAAAAGTTTGCTTGTGTATAAGCTGATCCATCTGACTTCTTTAATGTAATCTGTTTAGCATAATAAATATCGCCATCGGAAGTTACTAAGTTATGTGTAAATTGCCATTGTTTATGTCCTGTTTCTTGATTAGTTAGACAAGCAACTATGTTATCTCCTTTGTTGTGATCTTTGAATGAGTTGTATTTCTCTAATCTTTCTTCCACTGAATCATAGGAATCTAATATTTTCATCTTAATTACACCATCGCCCATATCTTATACTTAACGCCACTCGTTGCTGTTACAACACAATCTGTCGAAGTATGTGTTCCTTCAACAATATCTATTGCTACTGAAGCTCCGAAATTAATTAAACCTACAATAGTCTTTGTCGGTGTTGCTCCTAATCCATGATTGAATGTTTGTGCTGAACCTGTTCCTACTAGAACTGCACTTACAAAGATCTTAGTATCTTCTGCTTTGATCGTTGCGTTTTTAATATCTGCTGATGTAACAGTTGAATCTTTCAGTCCTCCTGCTTTCCAGTATCTTCCTCTTCCCGGCATACTGGTCTTGTGGTAAAGGAGTTATTAAATATATTTTGAGTATTTAAGTAAAACTTTTCAATACTAAAATACTAATCCCCATATTCGTCTAGGACTTTCTTTAGTTTCTCGTCAGTGCCACCACGATCTGGATGGTTTTTCATAATCTTTTCTCTGCGTTCATCTTTCATATCCTCATCCATGAGTTCTTTAAGATTTATCTCGGTTTCTACTTCCACCTTATCTCCTTGATCCATCTCTACTTGTGATCTAATTTCGACCTTATTACCATCTGCTGACCTTTGAAAATTAGCACTAATGTATTTGAACTTTCCATGATGTTCGCCAAACTTATCTTTCGTTCTCTTTGGCATTATGTCCACTTCCTTGTCATTCTTCGTCTAAAATAGTCTATGATCTGATCACTAATACGTCTTTTGCCATAGAATGTCTGTATTCGTAATATATCATGCTCATGCAATAAAACTTTTCCGCTATAATATGGGTACATAATACATTTCTTACAGCTAGGATGATGTTTCAATCCTAAGGCATGACCAGCTTCATGTATCATTACATGAATTAGATTGTATGTCTTTATTTTGGTTTTAGTATTTACTGGATATTTATCTGGTTCCAATTCGTGAGCATTTCTAGGTTGTCCGTCCTCTGACCACCATATCGAATCATTGAATGTCATATCTCCACCTATCTCTCCACCATTAGGGAAATAAGCATAAGCTAGAACTGATGGTTTGTCTTTCAAATAACTATCTTCCTCTCTTGTCGCAAATTTCACAACTAGATCTGCCTTACCCTTTACTCTTTTAAATCGAATATCCTTTGTCCTCAAACCCCATTGTCTTAATGCTATTGATAATGCCTGATGTTCAAATTCATCGTCAGGAAAACTTCTTGATTCCGAAATTAACTTATAGGTTACATAGCCATAATTTCTTCGCCTTACTTTCTTTGGTGTCCATTTATGATCCCATTCCTCTATCTCCATTTCAGAACGATATGGTATATCGTGATGTAAGGTTTCCTTAAAGTAGGTGTCCGTAATTATACAATTAGGTCTTTTCTTAACCATAGCATATAAGAGTTATGCCTTGTTAAAAATATTTTTCCTAATCTTTCTTTGACTTTGTAACAGCATAATCTGCGGCAAAACCAGTTACCAAACCAATAGCAATTACTCCTGCTTCGCTTAGTCCATCAACTACTATTGTTGATGATAATGCCAAAGCTGTCATAGAAGCGATAATTGTTGCTCCTGCTAATTTCTTTGCACTATATGGTTCTTTACTGTGAAGATATCCTCGTAGGGTATTCAATCCAGCTCCGACTATTGATGCTACTGCTACTAGCACTAATGTTTCCATGAAAGTCATGGAATCACTATATATTTAAGGATTTAAGTAAGTTTTTAAGTTAGCCATGACACTTACAGGCACAATCGTCAATATCTTCGGATTCATAATGACCACACCTAAAACACATATAGCCTCCTTTAGTCAATTCAAGTATATTCCACCATGACATTTGCACTTGCAATCCATCATCTCGGCTATTACTTCATCTGAACAATGACCACATAATAAACAACATCCACTACTCATGACAATTACACTCGCAATCTACTTCTCGAATATATGAACATTCTCCATAATGTCCACACTTTACACAATAACTATTATCTGCCATTTCCGTTACCACTTAGTAATTCTTTGACTATTTCTTCCCATTCTGTCTTTAATTCTGGATGACTTCTTTGGACTACATCTTCTTGCAATTTGGCTAGTATGATTATAGCCTTTTCAATTCTGTAAGATCTCTTTTCAAGATCGCTAACTTGATCTGCTATCTTTTTTAGACAGCTT
>Ga0257107_1000274_pt1 | contig 19867 bp, 16 predicted proteins | sample LP_taG_2_FD_190178 | JGI IMG/M metagenome (GOLD analysis project Ga0257107, IMG submission 190178) | Marine microbial communities from Northeast Subartic Pacific Ocean, Canada - LP_J_2011_P26_500m | ecosystem: Environmental > Aquatic > Marine > Oceanic | place: Canada: Northeast Subartic Pacific...
AGCTGATGATAATTTATTTAATAGATCATTAATGAAAAATGTTCCATTTATTGTTGCAAAAGAACAGGGATATGATTATTATGCATTTCACGATATAGATATGTTGCCAGAAGATGATTCTTGTGATTACTCCTATCCAGAAGAACATCCAGTTCAAATAGCATCATATCTATCACAGTGGGATTATAATTTAAGAGATATAGAATATTTTGGTGGATGTGTGTTGTTCACAACAGAACAATTTGAAAGAGTAAATGGATATAATCCTAATTATTGGGATTGGGGTTATGAGGACGATGATTTATTTTATAGGTGTCAATTAGAAGGAATGGTTAATAATAGAAATATAGAAGGTCCTGGAGAGACTGATTATTTTACTTTTGATGGAGAAACTTATATAGAAATATCACCTAATCATTCTATTGCGAGAACAATTAGTAAAGATTGTAAAATAGATGTTATAGTAAGGCCAGATATTAGTGATTTACCTTCATACTTAATTGGAGACAAAGCTAGAAAATTTACACATTTACCTATATTTGTTAGACAAGGATATGATTTTAGATTAGCATATGATAATTCAAGATCTTATTCAGCAACTTTTTGGAGTTGGAAAAATGACCTACATTATATATGGGCAAAGAAACAACCCAATGATTGGACTAAATTTACTTTTCTTACTAAAAATAAAGAATGCTATCTGATGATAAATGATAAGTATGAGGATGGGAGACATGGTTCTGGAACAAAGTTACCATTGGTACTTGATATACCATTAAAACGATATGCGAGAGTACCATATTGGGTTGGTAAAGATTCTGAAGGTATGTTTTTTAAGGGAGATATAGCTGAAATTAAAATAACAAATCATAGAGAAGAGGTTGTGTTACATTATGATTTTACAGAAATTGATGATAGTGATCGAACTGTATTAGATAAAAGTGAGCATGGAAATAATGGATTGATACATGGTAATATAAAATTAAATAATGAGGTTGTAGATAAATTTTATGACTTACCAATACCACATAGAAGATACGGTAAATATAAATGTTTATATCATGATGATTTAGGTATTGTAGATGGTAAATTTAAAAAAGGTGACACTACTGCAAAAAATGAAAGAATATATAGAACTGAAATGCAAAATAAAAAATTAGATTATAAATCAGTTGGATTAAATTCATCTAAATACGAAATAGATTCTATAGATAAAAATGTAGAGGAAAATTTAGAGATGATAAATATAAAGACTTTTTATGATAACTGATATTAAAAAATTAGATTATGTAAAAAGAATTTACAAAAAACCTCCAGATAAATATACAAGACTTTCAGAAATTATAGGTTGGCCACGAGATGAAGAATGGATGAGAGATTTACCACATTTAAATCATGGTATGAAAAGAAGAAGGGGTACTGTTTGCCCATGTGTGTATGAAAAGTATAATGAAGTAACTAACAGAGCTATAGTAAATTACGTTTCTGAACTATTAGAATCAAGTGTTTTAATTATACTTTCCATAAAAAATGTTAAAGGAGTAATATCTATGATAGATGGAGTACATACTGCTTTAGCATATGATAGACTTGGAATGACAAAAGTTCCTGTATATATTAATAGTAAAAGTTTACCATTTGGAGTGTGTTATAAAGATTATGTGATTGATAGATATGAAAATGAACTTAAAGTAAACCCAGTGAGTGGACGATATGAGTCTAAGTAAAGAATATGATGTTTATTATACAACTGGTGGATTGCATTTTGTAGGTGGTGGATCTGATATATGGGTAAATAACTGGATAGAATTAATACCTAAAAAATTAAAGGTAAAACCAGTTTTGTATATAGACAGAATTAAAATACCAATGGATAGTAAAAATTGGTATAATGGTTATTATAGGGAAAAGTTTAAAGGGTTAAAAATAGTAGAAGTAGAAAAGGAATCAGACTTTGAACAAGATGCTGATTTGTATGTTATATGGGCAAGAGGAGAAATAAAAGATTTTTTAATTGATGTATTAGATAACGCACGAAGACTTAATATATTGCATGGGTATTATAGACCAAAAGATATTATTATAAAAAACTTCCAAAAATTACATTCTGTAGCAATTCATGTTTCTATACAGTTATCTTTAAATGCTGGGTTTACATTGAATTTAGATAAATTACAACATTTTTCAGGAACTGTGTCGTGGGAAAAAGAAGTTAGTAAACAAGCAAAAAATGTTATTTGGATTGGGTTAGATAAAATTCCATTACATGACCAAGTAGATGTAATTGATATACCCAATTATTATATATTTGATAAAAATTATAATATAACTGAGAATGATGTTGTAGCTTTTGCTGCTAGATGCGAGACTAGAAAATGTCCACATTTCATAGACAATATAGATTCTATAGCATATACAAAACCATCGGATATAAGATGGTGGACAAAAAATCTTGGATATAAATTTGAAAAAACTAAAATAGTTCAATTTAGATTTAGTTATTTGGATAGTTTTTTAAAATCTAAAAAATGGGGAATAAGTCATTCTTGTTTTGTTAATGAACCTTTTGGGTATAGTATTTTTCAAGCTGTAGATTACGGAAAGATTCCAATTTTGAATACTTATTGGTGTAAAGATATAGAGTATCCTTTTAGAGCATATACAAAAGAAGAATTTGAAAAACAAGTTACTGATATTAAAAAAATACCGTATCAAGTAAGAAATGAGTTACTTGGTGACTTGCGAGAAGAATTAAATAATAGATATAATACTCCAGAATTATGGGCTAACAAATATTTATCTATATATAACGGAGATTAATTAAATGCCATCAGTTCCAGCAGATACAAATTTAAGTTTAGGAAAGTTGATGCGTGCGGCAAAGCATGATACAGTTTCTAACTATACTACTGAAGCAGAGTTAGGAAATGATTGTGGTAATACGACAACTTCAGATGCTGATGTAAAAATGTCTGAGTTTTATATATCAGATGTAGATTCTGGTTTAACTGGTTTTGCGTATGTAGATGAACAAACAAGTGAATCTTATCTTCTGACATTTGCAAATGCAGGATCATTTTTTACTAGTAGGATATCATCTAATCATCGTAATTTTACTTGGAATACTTCAAACGCGTTATTTAGTCCAACTTCTAATCCAAATTATTCTGGGTCTTTTGATGCTGGTTCTATTTCTAATATTAATGTAGCAAATACAGTAGGAGATGGAACGCGTGGAACATTTCACGCAGCGCATACTAATGATACATCCATAACAATTTACGGCGGATATGATGATTCAGTTGATCGTGCCAAAAATGGATATAATGATCACGCTACTAGATATGCTACTAGTCAATCTAAAAGTGTACAGATAGAAGATACTTATAATAGTAGTGCTATTACTTGTTTTCTACCTGAAACACCAGTAGAATTGGAAGATGGAGAAATAATTCCTATTGAGGATTTGGTAGTTGGTGATAAGATTAAATCATACCATATAGAGAATTTACCAGATGAATCTTTGGGATTGGAAAGGTATAGGGGGTTTAATTTAGAAGAAACTACTGGTAAGGAAGGTAGTACTGAGGTAAAAAATGTGTGGTTTGACTTTAATGCTGGATATTTAAATATAAATAAAGGTTTATTAAAGGTTACTAGTGAGCATGAATTTTGGGTTTTAAATAAAAATGTTGAACCAGAAAATGAGTATATGCCACCAATTGGTAAATGGGGATTCAAAAAAGCAGCTGGTTTAAAAGTGGGTGATGTATTATTTGGTAAAAATGAATTAATAGAGATAGAATCTATAGAATGGAATCATACTGAGGTTGAGGTTGTTAATATTAACGTTGAGCCAGTAGATGTATACTTTGTAAATAATATTTTAGTACATAATAAAGGAAATAATTCACAACATTAAAAATTAAATATAATGTTATTAATTAATCAATCGGTTTTAAAGCAATTTATAACTTCTAATGACGGTAAATCTGATGTAAAATATAAGTGGACACACGGTGCTACTGAGGATTATTTAGGTCTTGGTATGATTTTTTACGCCTTAACTTATTTTTATAAGTTTAAATCTTGTATTGTACTAGGTAGTGGCGGCGGATTTGTCCCGCGGATTATCAGACAAGCTCAATGGGATATTAAGGATTTAGGATTTGGTAAAGAAGAAGATTATCAAGTGTATTTAGTAGATGCTAATAATGGAGTAAATGGTATTACTGATTGGGGTGAAGATGATTGGTTTATAAAAAGGTTTTATATAGATACTATTGTGGACACTACCGAGAAGGCTTATTATGATTATTTTGTGAGAAGAAATATAAAGGCAGATATGATACACATAGATGCAGGACATCAGTTAGAGGATGTTGAGAGGGATTTTGAGTTATATTCTAAGTTACTTAATAAGAATGGAGTAATAACTATTCACGATGTTGATGTGGATTGGAATAAAACAATTCAAACTACAGAAACAGAAACATATGATAAGTGCGAAGGCCCATCTGAGTTTATAAAGAAGTTAGATAAGAAAAAATGGAGACTTATAACTTTAATGGATTATACACCAAAGGCAGAACATCCAACATCAAGTGGATTAGCGGTTATACAAAAGAATGAATAATAATCATAAATTAGCAATAATAGTTCCTTATAGAGATAAACAGAAACAACTAGATGTATTTATACCACATATGAAGAAGTTTTTATCTAGACCTGCACAACTAGAATGGTATGTAGGAAATCTGAGTAAGGAATCTTATGGAGAAGATCGTTTAAGAAGTAGTTCTTCTGATGTAGATACTTATTTAGATTATGATATATTTGTTGTAGAACAATCTGATGAATATCCGTTTAATAGAGGGATGTTGATAAATAGTTGTGTTAAGATTTTACCACCAGAATATGATTATTTTGTTTTTCAAGATATAGATTTATTACCAATGATTGATAGTATTCGTTATGCTTATGAGGAACATCCATTACATATGGCAACTCAGTTTGAAGGAAATATTAAATTGCCATACTTTGAATATATTGGTGGGTGTTTAAAAATAACAAGAGAAAATTTTGAAAAAATAAATGGGTTTTCAAATGAGTATTGGGGTTGGGGTTTTGAGAATTTAGATTTATTAACGAGAATGAGAAATAATAATTTACTTGAATCACAAACTTATTATGATAATTCTAATTTATTTGAAAATAACAGGTATAATTATGTTGATGTATCACCATCTAAATTTAAAATGAAACGCGAGTTTATGGCTTTTAAATTTGATGGTAAGTCTTATATAAGAATATTAAATAATGATAGAATTTCTGATATAACTCATGGATCTTTTAGTATGTCGGCGTGGTTTAAACCAGAATTAGATCCAAAAATTAATAAATGTAATAAGAAGGATCCAATTAGTATATTATCTAGAGCTGGATTTCATACAGGAATTCAAATAATTGAGATTCAAGAAAAATATGTTTTAGTTAGGTGCATGGGGTTTACAGAAGATAATAATGAAATTTATCCTGATAATTTTTCACAAGAGTTTAAAGTTCCTATGAATAAATGGAGTCAAGTTTGTTTTATAGTTGATGATAAGAAGAAGAAAATTCAAATTTATCTTAATGGTGTATTGTTGGATGGTAAGAATCAAAAAATAACATATAAAAGTGATTTAAAATTTTATGATACATCTTATTTTATTGGATCTTCATATCAGAACACTGGAAATTTCGTTGGTTGGATATCCGAACCTTGTTGGTTTGATTATTCTTTGACTAAACAAGAAGTAAAATTATTGTATGATAAAAATCCATCTGAACATTCTTGGACACATTTTTATGATGAGCCGTGTTTATATTTTCCATTTAATCAAGTTTATAATAAGTTTGTTTTTGATTCTTCTTTTAATCGATCACACGGAGTTATTCATAATTTTGATAATAACACTGAGTTAGTGAAGGAATTTGAAATAAGTTTGGGAGTAGAAATAGAAGTTCCTAATAGATTAAATGGTAAATTTAAATGTTTGACTAAAGATAAAATAAATAATATTAAAAGAAATATGAAATTGGCAAGTATAGATTATTTCGAAGATCTAGATTTAAAAGAGAATTATGAATTTTATCATGAATTAGTTAAAGAGTTTAAAGTTATGAGTACTGAAGATGGATTGTCGAATGTATCTTTTAAGTTATTAGGTGAGAAAAAATATAAAAATGCTAAATGGATACAATTAGCTTTTTAAGGTAGAAGTAATATGATTTTAAAATTATTAAAAGATAAATCAGTTGTAGAGAAATTAGAGCATTTTGCAAATGTAGCTAATGAAATGTCTAGTAAGTTGGTTGTAAAGGATGATATTACAGATGATTATAATGTTAATAGGAATAATTTAAAAGTATTTTTGTCACTAATAGGTATTTTACATCAACATTATTCAGATGAAGAGGATCCTATGGCAGGTATTTCCATTATAGAAAATGATATGGATGAATTACAGAATAATTTGTGGAAGTTACAAGATGAAAGTGAAGCACAAGATAAGTTTAAAGTTGAGTGTGAAGAAAAAATGTATGATGCTCAAAAAGAGAGTGACAATCAAGATGAATTACGAGTAGAGTATGAAGAAAAAATGTATGATGCTCAAAAAGATAGTGATAATCAAGATGAGTTTCGAGTAGAATACGAGAAAAAAATGTATGATGCTAAAAAAGAAATGGACAAGTATGAAGAGAAAATGTATGAGGTTCAAAAAGAAGTGACTAACTACGAGGAAAAAATGTTTGAAGCTCAAAAAGTAAGAGATAATCAAGAGAAGTTACGAGTTGAGTATGAAGAAAAAATGTGGGATTCACAAAAAGAAAGAGATACGCAATCTGATCAGATAGTAGATAACGAAACTAAAATGTATGATGCTCAAAAAGAAAGAGATATTTTAAATGAAAAAATTTATAGTGGATATGAGAAGTTAGATGTTAAACTTAATAAAATAAAAGTGTGGTTAGATTCACTGGATCCAGCACGTAAACAGTGGGTTGTTGATAATTTTTTAACTGATAATATAAAGAAAAAAATATTTGAATTGGAGAAAAAGTATGGCGGATAGTAATATTGAAGAAAAAAAATCTTTGGAAGAACGAGGAGTAGTAGCTATTGAATCTATAGCTAAGTCTTTTGAAACTTTCGAAGATGTTATTTTGGATTTAGACCTGGAATCATGGACTGAAAGATTGGAATGGTATTTAAATGAGTTCTATCTCTTAGCTAAAAGTAAAATAATAGATTCAAGTTCTGATAGACCAGAAGTGCAAGTAAAAATTAAATCTGATAAATGAAACAATTAAATGTTATTGTACCATATCGTAATAGGGAGTCCCATTTACGGAGGTTTGTACCTGCATTAGAAAAACATTTGGAAAGTAAAGATATACAGTTTTCAATTTCTGTTGTAGAACAATTAAATAATAAACCTTTTAATAGAGGTAAGTTATTAAATATAGGGTATGAGTTATCAAAGGATGATGCTGATTATTTTTGTTTTCACGATGTAGATTTAATACCAGATGAAGTAGATTATTCATATTCAGAATATCCAGTTCATCTAGCAACTAATTTAAGTAAAGATAATTATAGTGAGTGTTGGGAATACTATTTTGGTGGAGTTACACTTTTTAATAAAGAAGATTTTGAAACTATAAACGGATACTCTAACGAATATTGGGGATGGGGATTTGAAGATGATGATTTATTGCGAAGGTGTGTTAATTTCGGATTAAAGGTAGAAGAAAAAGAAGTTAAGGTTCCTATTTTTTATGGATTGGGGTCTGTTTATTTTAATGGAACATCTTCATACTGTAGTTTAATATTTGGAAATAAGAATCTTAGGAGTATATTTAAAAAAGATTTTAGTATTCTTACTACTTTTTTACCAGATAAAGTTTCTTACGTTGATGATGTTTCAGGATGTATATGGTCAATTCCAGAATTAGGTTTTCATTTGTTATTTAGTGATAAAGAATCAGTAGATTTAATATCTACAAATACTGAAGGAGAAAAGATAGTTTGTCAAAAGATATATAGGTTAATAGATAGAATTCCAATTTTTAGTGTAGTTTCATATGATAATAAAAATAGTGATTTAAATTTTTATATTAATGGTGAGTTAATAGGTACTATTAAAATTGATTTAAATAAAGTAGATGCTCAGGAAAATATGTATTTAGGTATAGAAAATCCAAATGGCCATCCAAATAAGTATTTTTATAAGGGTCAAATTTTTGAACATGCAATTTTTGATAGAAAAATTTCTAATAAAGAAGTTAATGATTTATTTTTTAAAAGGAGGGGTAGAAGTTTAACACAAAGTTTTAATTCATATAAATCAAAAAATTTATGTTCTTATTATGACTTTAATCATTATGATGGAGATACTTTTTTTGATTTGAGTAAAAATAATGTTGAAAATTTAAACGTGGATGTTATTTCTGGAGTGTTAAATGAGGATTCTTATTTTACAAAACGTATAGTTAAAAAATTACCAGTTCGTAGGAAATCAGAGTTTTTATGTTTGTTTCATAAAACTGAAGGTTGGGTTGGTAAAGGATGGAAACAACCAGAAACATATATTAATCAAAAATATTATTTTAATAGTGGTAACGAAATTGATTATGTATTGAACGATGGGTTATCTAATTTAAAATATAATATAGATAGTAGTAAAAAATTAACTAAAAAATCAACTTTATATAAGGTATCTTTTTAATGGCACATCAACATGAACATGATAGAATAAAAAAGATTCTTCCACAGATAGAGAGCAAAACTAGTCCTACTTTTTGTTTAGCTAAGTGGCATCATTGTACCATCTATTTACACTTAGGAGAAACACATTCCTGTTATCATCCACCACCACATAAAATACCACTTGAAGAACTAAAGAACAATCCGTCGGCTCTACATAACACCAAACAAAAGAAGTTAGAACGAAAAATGATGTTGGATGGAGAACAACCAGCAGGATGTGCTTATTGTTGGAAAGTTGAGGCTATGGGTGATGATTATGTAAGTGATAGAAAACAGAGGTCAGTATCAATACATGAAGGACAGCCATGGTTACTTGATGAGATTGTAAATAATCCCTGGGATATGAATGTTAATCCTGAGTATATAGAATTATCTTTTGGAAATCAGTGTAATTTTAGGTGTGGTTACTGCCATCCTAGATATAGTTCTAGGTTTTTCGATGAAATAAAAGAATTAGGACCATATACAGGATTAAATAGTGGTGATTATAGTGTAGAATGGTTTGAGAAAAACTTATACAAGAATGATGAAGATAATCCATACGTACAGGCTTGGTTTGAATGGTGGCCTGAACTTACAAAGACATTAAATATATTGAGAATTACTGGTGGAGAACCTTTGATTCATGGTAGTACATACAGATTGTTGGATGAAATAAATAAAAATCCAGTTCCTAATATGGAATTAAATATAAATACTAATATGGGAGCTAATCCTAAATTAATTGATAAGTTTATAGATAGAATTAAACCAATTATAGAAGAAAAGAAGGTTAGAGAGTTTAAATTATTTACAAGTATTGATGCTATAGGAAAAAGGGCAGAATATATAAGAGATGGTTTAGATTATAAGTTATTTGAAAGAAACATAAATAAATATTTAACTGAAATCCCCAACTCTGCAATATCATTTATGATAACTTTTAATATTATGTGTGTTAGTAATTTTAGTGAATTATTAGAAATGGTATTAGAATTACGAGAAAAGTATAATAAACCCTGGCCGAAGGAACCTGATGAAAAAAGATGGCAAAGAGTTCAGATAGATACACCACATTTAAAAGAACCACCACACTATGATATGTTGATATTGCCAAAGGAAGAATTTTTATCGTATATGATTGATCATTTAGAGCTTATGCACGCCAATTATCATAAATGGGATCCTAATAAGTTTGATGATTTGGAAATAGCTAAATTTAAGAGAGTTGTTGATTATTTTGAAACCACACTTAAAGATGATGTATATTTATCAAAGGGTAGGAACGATTTTTATAATTTTTTTATTCAACATGATAGTAGGCGAGGAACAGATTTTTTAAAAGCGTTTCCAGAGTATGAAAATTTTTGGAATTTGTGTAAAGAATCTTCAGTAGAGGGTGATAGAAAATTTAGAATTAAGGAGCGTAGAAAAAAATTGCGAGAAAGAGTAAAAGCTAGGAGAGGAAAAAAATGAAATGTAGATGTTGTGGTTGGTTACGAAATATTATCAATAAAGTAAGATTAGAAATTCGTTATAGAAAAAAAATAAAAGAATTGAAAAGAAGAGATCCTTTTATTTACAAATAATATGAAAATACCAGGTAAAGAAAAATTATTAAAAGAATCAAAAGCATTTTGTATGTTGCCATGGATGCATTTATTCGTCAATACAGATTCTTCTGTATGGTCTTGTTGTGTTAACAAAGCTATGACTAATGAGTCACTTCATCTACACGAATCACATACAGAAACTAATATTATGACTCAATCAATTCAACAGGTTATTAATACTGATTATTTTAAACAATTACGATTAGATATGTTAAATGGAGTACAAAATGAAAATTGCTCTGGGTGTTATGCTTTGGAAGAAAGTTCTGGACACTCTTATAGGAATGATTTTAATAATGAGTATGATAAATATTTTGATAAAGTATTGGAAACAAATGAAGATGGTTCTATAGATAATTTTGAAACAGTATATTTAGATTTTAGATTTTCTAATCTTTGTAATTTTAAATGCAGGTCATGTAGACCAGAATGGAGTTCAACTTGGGCTAAAGAAGCTAGAGATAATTTAGATCATCCATATAATGATTGGGGAGGAGCGCACAAAAAGGATAATTTTAAACGGTATAATCAAACTAAAGATGATTTTATATTTAAATTTGCAAAAGTATTCAATACTGTAAAGAGGATTTATTTTGCTGGTGGAGAACCATTAGCTGCAAAAGAACAATACTGGATGTTGGAGTACTTGATTGATAATGGTAGAACAGATGTGGTAATTGAATATAATACTAATTTATCTATGTTAAAAAACAATAATTTAAAATTAAATATTATTGATTATTGGAAACATTTTAAAAATATTAATTTAAGAGTTAGTTTAGATGCTATGGGTAAAAGAGCAGAATATTTAAGACATGGTACGGATTGGAAAGTAATTGAAGACAATTTTAAATATGTTAAAGAAAATTTACCAAATGCTAATGTTGGAATATCTTCAGTATTTCAATTAGCTAATGCTACACATTTACCAGATTTTTATCAAAATTGGATAGATAAAGGATTGATAGATCATCAAGGATTGACCAATACATTTATAATACCTTTAACTGGACCACCACAATTAAGTTCACAAGTTTTACCAAAAAGTTTAAAAATAGAAGTGGAACATAAATGGGATACGTTTAGTAGTAAGAATTTAACATCGGATCATAATAATACTTTTTTAAGATATATGGAAGATTGTATAGGATATATGAACGGTGAAGATTTATATGAAAGTAATAAAGAGGATTTTATAAATTGGACAGCATATTTGGATAAAATTAGAAATGAAAATTTTATTAAAACTTTTCCAGAGTTAGAAGAGAGTTTTGGTTATGAAAAAGTATTCCAAACTATATAATTCTAAAGTTTTTTGTATGATGCCTTGGATACATACTCATATATGGCCAAGTGGTAAGGCATTTCCGTGCTGTATGTCAGATAGTACTGTAGAATATGGTAATCTAAATGATAGTAGTTTAGAAGAAATTTGGAATAATGACAAGTACAAACAACTTAGAAAGAATATGATAAATGATGATGAGACTAAAGAATGTAGTAGATGTTATGAGATGGAAAAGTCTAATGTTTTTACACTTCGTAAAATGGTAAATAAGTATTATATCGATCATTGGGATAGAGTAGAGACTACTCAAGAAGATGGAACGGTAGAAGAATTAAATATGGGTTACATGGATATCAGAGTTTCTAATATTTGTAATTTTAGATGTAGAACTTGTGGTCCAGAATTAAGTAGTGCTTGGTATGAAGAACACGTAAAATTATATGGTTATACACCAAAAGATCCAAAGATGATGAATATAGCTGATAATAAAAAGTTTTGGGATGATTTACAACCATTATTATTAACAGTAGAGGAAGCATGTTGGGCAGGTGGAGAACCTATTATTACAGAAGAACATTATAAGATATTAGATTTTTGGATTGAGAATAAGATGAAAGATGTGAGGTTAAGATATACAACTAACTTTAGTAATCTTTATTTTAAAAAGAAATCAATATTAGAGTATTGGAATAGTTTTAATGATGTTAGAATAGCTGCAAGTCTTGATGCTATGGGTAAAAGAGGTGAGTTAATTAGAGCAGGAATGGAATGGGATGTAATAGAAAAGAATCGTAGGCAAATGATAAAAGAATGTCCTGATGTATACTTTGAGATAACACCTACGGTTAGTATTATGAATGTGTATCATCTACCAGATTTTCATAAGGATTGGATTGGTAGGGGATTGTTAGAACCACAAAATGTTAGAATGAATATATTAACTTATCCAACAGAATATAGAATACAAATTATACCACCAAAGGAAAGAAAAAAGTTTATTGACAAGTATAATGAACATATAAAATGGATTGATGATAACTTTGGAGATGGTGATGCAAAAAGAGGATTTGAATCAGTTCTTGATTTCTTACAACAAGAGAATTATGATAATCTTATACCTGATTTTATAAATAGAAATACACCAATAGATGAATTACGGGGAGAGTCGTTATATCAAGTTGCTCCAGAACTTAAATTTTTTAGAGATTATGAATAAGTTGGATATTAAGAAATTAAAAAAGAGTAAAACATTTTGTCCATTTCCGTTTATGAATTTAAATAGCAATACCGATGGATCAGTAAAGATTTGTTGTGCTCAAAATGAAAATATGCATCTTAAAAAAGATGATGGTACAACTTTTAATCTATATGAAGATGATATAAGTGAAGTTTGGAATTCTAAAAATATACAAAATATTAGAAAGAGACTTTTAAACGGAGAGCAAATACAAGAATGTAATGTATGTTGGAATGTAGAAAATGCAGAAAAAGATTATGGTGGACATGAAGCACCTAAAAGTACGAGATTAGATAGTATACAGAGTTATATGGAAGATGATGGGATTTTTAGTTGGTTACGAGAGTCAATAGAAAAAAATATGCAATCTACTTTGGAAGATGGGTGGGTTGATGAAACGTTAAAAAGTCTTGAACTTAGATTGGGAAATCACTGCAATTTAAAATGTAATATGTGTTGGGGATATAGTAGTAGTAGAATTAATTCAGAACGATTACATTTGTTACAGAGTAAGGATAAAGATATGCCTAGTTGGTTGTTTGATATGTGGTATCCATCTGAATACGATATATCTAAAATAGATATGATGTGGCACGAGAATCCCAAATTTTTAGAAAATTTTAAAAAAGTTGCTCCAAAATTAAAAAGATTGTATGTGACCGGTGGAGAGCCAAGTATTATAGAAGCTAATACTAAAATTATAAATCATTTAATTGATATTGGAAATAAAGAATGTCATGTATCTTTTACAACAAATTTGACAACTTGGAATTTAGATTTGTATGAGAAATTAGAATTTTTTGATAGGAGTGAGGTTCAGGTTAGTGTGGATGGATATAGAAAATCACAAGAATATATACGATATGGTTCGGATTGGAGAACAGTATCAGATAATTTTAAGAAGTTAATTCAGTTACCAGATAAAGTTAGAATACAAGTTTATAATGTATTTCAAATATATAATATGTTTGAAACTTATAAGTTAATGAAATGGATGGATTCTTTAAGTACACGTGGTGTGTTAAAAAGAAATGTAGGATTTTATTCTATATTAATAGATCAACCTTTATATTTAAGAACGAACGTAATGCCATGGTCAATTAGAGATAAAGCTATGCGGTTGTATAGAGAATTTTATGATTATTCAACATATGATAATGAGTATTTAGATTTTCATGGAACGGCAAACAAACTTATTTCTTATTTGGAAAGTAATTGGGAACCTCATGGAAGTTATGATAAATATTGTCAGGGTGTAGAACAAACAGAGTTAAATCAAAGAAAGATGTTTTATCAATATACGTATTATATGGATAAGGTTAGAAATACAGGGTTTTTTAGAACATTTTTAGAATTTAGTGAATTGAAACAGGAATTTTATGATAGTCTGGAAGAACATTTAGTAACACCAAATTGGTGGATAGACGGTCAATCAAAAATAAAGTAATGAGTGAATTAGTAAAAATATTACCAGGTGAAAATAAATACTTGAGTGTAACATGGCAAGTTAATAATTTTTGTAATTTTAGATGTTCATATTGCAATGAAGGAAATTGGAGTGGAACACATAAGAATGATGATATAGATACATACATACAATTTTTAGATAAATTAATTACACGATTTCAATTTAAAGGATATGATTCATTTAAGTTTTTCTTCTCTGGTGGAGAACCCGTATATTGGAAACCATTATTAGAAGTTGCTGATTTTATTCATGAGAAATGTGATAAACCTTTATTGGCAATAAATACTAATTTGAGTAATTCATTAAAATGGTGGGAAAAGAATTATCATTTATTTCAGGATGTAGTTGCGAGTTATCATATTGAGTCTGTAAATAATGAAAACTTTCTTGAAAATGCAAAATTTTTACAAGATAAAATGAATTATTTAGCAATTAGAATGATGATGCATGACCATGATTTTGATAAGGTGATTAAAGCAGGTGATAAAATTTGGGAAGAAATGGATAATTGCGTTTTAGAGTGGGTACCATTGTTGGATGAATTAGGTACTGGAGCTGAGCCGTGGTATTATAGAGAACAATGGAAAAGAGATTTTTTTAAAAAGACTGACGGCTATAAAAGAAAGTGGGGTACCGTAAATGAACATAGAGAATTTAGACCAGCTTATAGTTTAGAGGTGTGGGATGATGGAAAGGTAAAACCAGTAAATTCTAATAGATTAGCTGCAGAAAGATTAAATAACTTTGAAGGCTGGCACTGTTGGTTAAGTGATGCTATATTTATAAATGCATATGGAGATATTTCTGCAGGCAGTTGTGGGGTTAGTGGTAAAATAGGTAATATAAATGAGGATTGGATTGAATTTTATGATCAACCAATAATATGTCCAAAATCTCACTGCACGTGTGGAACTGATATTATAATTCCTAAAATAAGTTATAAAGTTTACGATGACGAGACTGATTATGATATAATGAATAAGGATGATATAAATGCAGAATAAAATAGCACTTTGTATGTGCCCAGCTTGGTCATTAGAGACTCCACCATTAAGTCTTGGTTTATTGGCTGGGTCATTAAAATCAAAAGGTAAAGAAGTTAAACAGTTTCATATTAATTTAACTTCAGCAATGCACGTGGATAAAGCTACACAAGAAGAATTGTGGGCGCCTACTGGTCATTTTTATTGGACTAACGATCATTCTTTTGAGGATAGAATATTACCAGCATATAAGGATCATTGGGATGATGTAATAAATGAACTCAAAGATTTTGATATAGTTACTTTTACAGCATATTTTTCTAATATTGTAGTAACTGATTATATATCTGAAAGATTATTTAAAATTAATCCAAAAATTCACATATTTTACGGAGGACCTTATTGTTGGAATGCCCCAGATGGTGGACTACGTATGTCCAGTCCTACTGGAGAACCAAATAGAGATTGGATTAAAGTTTCTTGCGATGCTGAAGGAGAAATGATAATAAATGATTTAGTAGATTGTTATGAAAAGGGTGAAAGTTATGAAACTGTAAGTGGTATTTGGACTTGGGATAAGGATGGTAAACCAATTTCTACTGGAATGAGAATACCACAAAAGAATTTAGATGCTATTCCTGTTGCTGATTGGGGTGGAGTAGAATTACAGGATTATGCACAATTTCACTATGAAGGTCATACACATTTACCACTACAGGGTTCACGTGGATGTACTTATAAATGTACGTTTTGTTCTGAAACTAGAATTTTTAGATTTAAACGGGGTGAGAAAATAAAAGATGAAATACTTAATCAGGTAGATAAATATGGTATTACTCATTATGGATTTGTAGATTCACTTGTAAACGGCTCTATGCCACAATTTAGAACATTAGTAACTGAATTGGCAATAGAAGTAGATAAGGATCCTGAACTAAAAAAATTAAGTTTAGGTGGGTATGCTAGAACACATAAAGAAATGGATAATGATTTAATGGCAATTGCTGCAAAAGCAGGTTTTAAATGGTTATCTATTGGAGTTGAGAGTGGAACTCCTAAAATACTTGAATTGATAGAAAAAAGACAAACTAGAGAATTAATTGAACAACTTTGGGAAGCTTGTTGGCAAAATAGTATTCGTATGGATGCAAATTGGATTTCTGGATATCCAAAAGAAAATCATATTGATTGGTTGATAAGTTTATATTTTTTATATGAAAATAAACATTATATACCAGTTGTAGCAGCTAATCAAGTTCCTGCAGGTGTAACACCAGGAACTGCACTTGATCAATATAGAGATGTATTTGGTATTTCACAACATACTACAATTTTTTATGATTGGTGTAGTGAAAATTTTAAAAGTTCTTTTATTAATAGATTTTTAAGATTGAAGTTAACTCACTTATATTTGGAGTTGTGGAAAATATATTTTTCAGGGTTTTGGACTGTCAGAGAAGCTATAAAACATATTGAGTTTAAAGATGAAGATTGTATTTTTAATAAAAAAGATTATAAAGAATGGCCTCAAAGAGATAAAGGTACATTTTGGCAACATACATATTTGAGAGATATGTTTCCAGATGCTTATATAATAAATAAATTAGATTATAATGTTCCTTACTTGGAATTTGCTAATATACCAGTAGATGATGAGTATGATCCTTCTGTAAGTATAGAAGATACTATAATGGTAGAAACAAGGAATGAAATACGTGTTTGGTGTTGGTTGATGTATCATTTAGTAGGACCATTTGATATTGAGGTAGAATTTGATGAAGATTATAGTGAGAGAAATATAGATGGTGCTAGGTTGTTGAGTAATTTTAAATTTACATCAGAATTTGACGGTTCTTATAAATTGATTATTAATAATAAATTGACTGTTGATAGAGATGCTAAAAGAACTATACATTTATGTTTACCAAACAAAATAAAAAACTTTGATCTATTAGAGTATAGAATGAGGAAAAGACAAATTAGACAAAGGCATAGTTTAGATGAAGATTTAGACGGTGTTTTATCTGATAATATACATATTACAGAAGATGGTATGATTGTAAATTATTATGATATATCGTTTGATGATAATTTTGTAGATGAGGGAAATATGAATGATAGGTATAACGAACAAGATATTTTAAACTTTAAAGATACGTTTGGAGTTCCTAATTATATTGATGCTATGGATTTAGAAAAATATACAATTAATTTAAAAAGAACATTTATGACAGGAAAACATTAATTAGATAAGAGAGAATAGTTATGAAAGAAATACAAGAATCAAAAACTTTTTGTTCACATTTATTTACAAGTTTAAGTTTAACACAAAAAGGAACTGCTAGAGTTTGTTGTAATAATTATGAAGTTCCAAGAGATGAAGATGGTAACGAAATAAGTGTTTATTCTAGTAATTTTAATGTTAGTGATGTATTTAACAGTGATTTACACACTCGTATAAGAAAAAATATTTTAGATGGAAAACGAGATCCAAGTTGTATTAGGTGTTGGCAAACAGAAGATAATGGGGCTGAAAGTTATAGAACTATTTGGAATAGTACTCTATCGCGCGATTATTTAAAAACAATAATGATGGAGTCGTGTGATAGTGAGGGATATATAAAAAAACCATTTATAACATTTTTAGATTTTACGTTAGGTAATAAATGTAATTTAGTTTGTAGGATGTGTAATTTGGAAAATTCTAATCAATGGGACCTGGAATCAGATTTATTAGGAATTTTTCCAGCGTGGGAAAATGCACATACCACAACACTTACAGTAGATAAAAAATTTATGAGTGATGAATTTTTTATTCAAAATTTTAAACATCTTAGACAAATTAATTTTCTAGGTGGAGAACCATTAATAATAGATGAGCATTATGAGTTTTTAAAAAAATGTATAAAGTTTAAGGTAGCTAAAAGAATAGTATTATCATATACTACTAACTTAACTGTTATAAAAAAAGAGTTAAAAGAATTATGGGAACATTTTAGACACGTTTCTGTAGGCGTAAGTGTTGATGGAGTTGATATAGTAAATGATTATATTAGATATCCATCTAAATGGAAAAATATACAAAAAAATATTGAAAAAGTATCAACTTTTAAAGATGATATTAGTATGGATTTACAGATACATGCTACATTTCAATTGATGAATGTTTTGGATTGGGGTAACTTATTAGAGTGGACATTTTCATTGGGTGAGTTAGGATTTTGGAGAATTCCATTTAGTAATTGGGTAACGTATCCAGAATGGCATGATGCTAGATTTTTACCTAAGAATTTAAGAGATACAGCATTAAAAAGAATAAATAAATTTCTTGATAGTAAAAAAGATGTTGAGTGGACAATAGGAGAAGAACAATGGTTAGGAATTTTAAAAAGTAATTTACTTACAATAAAGGAACCTATTGAACACGATAAGTCTAGAGTAACTGAATTAGTTGAAACTGTAAAAGAACATACTACACTTCTTGATTTAAATAGAGGTCAACGTATAAAGGATTATATTCCAGAACTAGAAAAGTTTATATATGAATAAATTATATTTTGGTTGGGATTATTATAATTATTCCAAACAACCAGATATAAGTAAAGTTATATCAGAAAAATTTCCAGATTTAAGACCTGATGGTACTTATCCTAACGATTCTGATACTTTACCATTACAGGATGATAACTATGTTATTACAAATCCATGGCACCAACTTACTGGTATATTGTCAGGATATGGTGGTGATATAGAACTAATTCATAGAGATTCTTTAGAATTGATAGAAAGGGAAATACCATTTATTTATCTTATAGGAATTAGATCAGGACCTCAAGAATGGGGAACTGATGATAGAAATAAATTATTTCATAATATAAAACAACATACAAAAAATTATATTAAAAGTGGTAAAGTTTTAGTAATATCAGACATGAGTGGAGAAGGATATCCAGTTGAGAACGTAGATGAATTAACTTTTACAGAAACAGGAGGTATTCCAAGAAATATACCATTATATATTGAAGAGGCTGCAAATAGAGAAGAATTTCCATTAATTAATATGTGTTATTTAACTGGTAATGGTAATGCTTCAAAAATTATGCTACCTGGAAAAACTTCTTATATTGAATCTAAAATTAATATTATTCATTTATGTAATTCTGAAATAGGTTTAAGAAAATCGGTGGAGGAAAATTTTATTTCAAATAATTTCAATAAAGTGTTACAATATAAAAAAGATATTATTGAAAATCCAAATACTAAATATTTTTTATCTTTATGTAAGTTGGTAAAGGATTCACGATTATATCATTCATTAGGATTAAATTATTATGATTTATATGATAAGGCATTAGCTTCTTTAATGATACCTGAAGTGGAGTTTCAAGTAGCTAAAGTTAGTGATGGTACTGATTCAACTGATATAAATGCTTATTATTTTAATAAAGGATTAATCACAAATCCATTACTGGAAGATTACATTG
>Ga0257107_1000275_pt1 | contig 19865 bp, 18 predicted proteins | sample LP_taG_2_FD_190178 | JGI IMG/M metagenome (GOLD analysis project Ga0257107, IMG submission 190178) | Marine microbial communities from Northeast Subartic Pacific Ocean, Canada - LP_J_2011_P26_500m | ecosystem: Environmental > Aquatic > Marine > Oceanic | place: Canada: Northeast Subartic Pacific...
GAGGGTGATGTTTTTGCCGGACAAAAATTATCCAAAGGCCAATTGGCCGTCTATGAAAAAGATGGGGATGTCGATTTCAAAACTAAGGACAATAAAGCAAGAATATTTTTTGCAGCCGGAGAACCTCTGAATGAGCCGGTAGCCCGTGGCGGCCCCTTTGTCATGAATACACGGGGTGAGGTATTGCAGGCATTTTCTGATTTTCAAGAAGGTAAATTTGAATCATGACACGATGTGAATGGGGAAATCAAAGTGTGTTGTATCAACAATATCATGATGAAGAATGGGGCGTTTCGCTTCATGATGATCAAACGCTTTTTGAATTTTTAATGCTCGAAGGTGCCCAGGCTGGACTCAGTTGGGAGACCATTTTGAAAAAGAGAGAGGGTTATAGGGAAGCATTTGACCAATTTGATTCGAAGAAAATTTCTAAATACACTGCATTTAAAATTGCAGCATTACTTCAAAATCCAAACATCGTCCGTAATAAACTCAAAGTGAATTCAATCGTATTGAATGCAAGATTATTTCTGGAAGTCCAAAAAGAATTTGGTAGTTTTGATAAGTATATCTGGCAATTCACCGATGGAAAAACAATTCAGCACAGTTTTAAGAAAATGACGGATATACCCGCCAATACTCCTGAATCCGACGCCATGAGCAAAGACCTAAAAAAACGAGGGTTCAAATTTATCGGGACCACCATTTGTTATGCCTTCATGCAGGCCACAGGGATGGTGAATGATCATGTGGAATATTGTTTTAGATATAAGGAATTATCCAAATGAAACCCCAAATAGGGTTAAATTCGTATACACGGACAAAAAGGAAAATTGTCATGAAAAAATTATTAGCCCTTTCATTAGTTATTGTTGCTGTTACCATGTTTGCTGGACAAACTAAACAAGAATCACATAAGGAATTTGTCATGGATAAAGTTGAAAAAAGCGATCAGGAATGGGAAACTTGTCTCACACCGGAAGAATACCAAATTCTGAGAGAAAAGGGAACAGAACTTGCCTTTACGGGGGAATATTATAAGCATAAAGAAAAAGGGACTTACGTATGTGCAGGGTGTGGGAATGACTTATTCAGCTCGGATACGAAGTATGATTCCGGATCGGGCTGGCCCGCGTTTTTTGATGCATTGGATAAAACCAAGGTCAATACAAAATCGGATATAAGTTATGGCATGGTTCGGACTGAGATTACCTGTGCCAAATGTGATTCACATTTGGGTCACGTTTTTAAAGATGGTCCCAAACCAACAGGATTACGATATTGTGTGAACTCCGTGGCGTTGGATTTTTCACCCAAAAAATAAGCCATATTTTTTACCAATTGATTAAGGGCCGATTCGTCGGCCTTTTTTTTTAACTTTTTTGGGTCATTACCGTCTAACATGTTAAATTATTTCATAATCAGGAAAAGGATTTTTATGAAGTTGCGCATCACTCATTGTATACTTTTTATTTTATTTATCTCAATTGGCGTATCCCAAGGCCGAATGGGAGACAGCCGTCCTGAACCCATCGATTGGACAAAAACGTTAGATTTATCTGAGGAACAAGCCAAGAAAATGACTGAGATTAATCAAGGGTTCCGGAATGAGATTATGGCCATGAGAGAATCGGCATCGGGTGATCCCATGGCGATGATGGCAAACATGCAGGAGAAACAAAAGCAAAGAGATAAAGCTGTCAAAAAAGTCCTCTCCAAAAAACAATTTAAAAAGTACAAAAAAAAATTAAAATCCCAACAAAAAGAAAGAAGAAAACGGATGGGTGGAAAAAATAAAGGGCAGGGACGTCGAGGTGGCAAACAAGGCCGAAGAAGAAATTAATGAAAAAATATATTTTTGGACTGCTTTTCATTTCCATTATTCTGAGTCAAAATAAAACGCAGGATATTTCTGGTACCATTCTTGATATGGATAATTTAGAACCATTGCCTTATGCCAATGTTGTTGTCATTGGGATAGATCGAGGAATCACCTCTAATTCAGACGGACAATTTGTCCTGGTTGATATTCCAGCGGAACCCTGTTCTCTCATCATCTCTTATATTGGATATCGTACGGTAAAGATTGGATATGATAATTCTGGCCCGAAACAATCATTGGATATTCGCCTAAAGATGGAAGCATTGGATTTTCAATCCGTAGATGTGATCGCAGATGAATACCAAGTCATGAAAAGTGCCGATGAAGTGAGTAAAGTGACCATTTCTCCCCGACAATTAGCGCTGCTTCCCAACATGGGTGAAGTGGATATTTTTCGCTCATTGCAACTTCTACCAGGAATAAGCAGCACCGGCGATGGTTCTTCAGGATTAAACATCCGTGGCGGTTCCTCTAATCAGAATATGATCTTGTTGGATGGAATGAATATTTATCATGTGGATCATTTCTTCGGTATGTTCAGTGCCTTCAACGCTGATGCGATTAAGGATGTGCAAGTGTATAAGGGCGGATTTCCATCCAAATACGGCGGACGTCTATCCAGTGTTATTGATATGACAGGTAAAAATGGCGATCTGACAAGACGGCAATTTGGATTGGGCGCCAACCTCATGTCCACACAATTATTGTACGAAACACCGATTATATGGGGAGGCAGTTGGCTTTTTTCATATCGACGTTCCTATTCCGATTTTATGTCCAGCCCCTTTTTTGATAAAATGTATGAATTTGTGACGGGCGATGATGAGGGTCCCGCTAATAACCGCCGCAGGGTTAACCGGCAAGATCCTAATGATGAAACTGCATTTCAGCAGCAAATATTTCCCACATTTTATTTTTATGATCTCCATAATAAAGTAACATTTACGCCAGGTAATAGGGACGTAATTAGCCTCAGTATGTATGGGGGTAGGGATTTTTTAAATGAATCCCGTGAGACCTCTGGTATTCGTGGCCGTCCAGGCCCCGGTGGTGGTGGTGGTGGTGGGAATCAGCAAGATATTACCCTCATGGATGAAAACAATACCGATTGGGGAAATCTGGGTGTGAGTCTTCGGTGGAATCATAAATGGACGGACCGTTTATCCAGCCAAGCCTTGGTGAGTTCTTCTCAATTTAAAAGCAATTATGACCGCAATGCATATCTTCAAGGAGGTGGAAATTTTAATTTCAGAATTGGGGAAGGGAATGGCGCCATGGATCAATCCTTTCGGATTGACAATGTATATCATGCCAGTGCAAAGCATATTCTGGAATTTGGGATGGAATTCACTAATCTGGGGACCCACTATGATATCGCTATTTATGATACAGTTCAGATCCTCAATCTGGAATCCAATACCGTATTAGCCAGTTTATATTTGGAAGACCGATGGAATGTTATGCCATCCTTAACCCTTGGTATGGGGGTCCGGACTACCACTCAAATGGGACTGGATAGTCTATTTGTACTAGACATGTCTGCTGATTCTATATTTATTTCGCCTCGATTCTTTTTTTCCTGGAATGTGACAGATCACTTTACGCTGAAAGGGGCTTGGGGTAATTATTTTCAATTCATCAATAATATAGTTTTAGAAGATGTACTCCAGGGGAATTCGAATTTCTGGCTTGTGTCTGATGATAATATTCCTGCAGGATCGGCAGAACACCAAATTCTGGGTTTTAAATATGAAACTCGGAAATACCTGTTTGAAGTGGAAGGATATCGAAAATATTTAGATGGGTTGGTGGAATATACGCGCAGGTTTCAGGAATTGGCTGATTACGGGAATTATTTCTTTTTTGGCGATGGATATGCAGAAGGGGTTGAATTCCTCGCCCAGAAAAAATCCGGCGCTTTGAATGGGTGGTTCAGTTACACCTATGCCAATGTGAAATATGATTTTGGTGCCTTGGCACCGGAACCATATCCTGCCAGCCACGATAAAACACACGAAGCTAAAATCGTCGGAATGTATAAATGGGGTCCATGGAATTTTGCATCCACATTTGTATATGCCACTGGCACGCCTTACACCACTCCCCAAAGCAGATATTATTTACCGCTGCTGAATGGGGATGAATTCACCTATATCCATGTGAGTGATAAGAATGAATTTCGTTTACCCGATTACCACCGAATGGATCTGAGTATATTTCGTCAAATGCAAACACCGGATTTTAAATGGGACCTGGGTTTGTCCGTTTTCAATATTTATAATAGAAAAAATGTGAATTATCGTGAATATGATTTGGATGTAGTTCCGGTTGTGGTGTCAGATGTTATGCTATTGCCCATGACAATAACATTGTTTTTTAAAGTGACATTGAAGTAGGGAGATTCGATGAATAACAAATTATTTTTCTCAGCGCTTTTTAGTATCACCTTTTTAACACTCAGTTGCGAAGATGACCTTTTGCCGGTGCCCGAAGCCGACTTGATCGTCGTCAGGGGATACCTCTATGCAGGCCAGCCAGTGACGGATGTGATCCTCGCCTCCACACTGGCATTGGACGACGAAAGTGAAACTGCTATCCCAATCGATTCCGCAGTGGTGGTTCTTAAACGGAGTGCAGAAGAATTTGTTTTGTCCCCTGTCCATTCTTACGATACAACTGAAACGGATACAACATTCAGTATCACCTACACGTACCCTGATAGCGACCTTGTGGTGGCCGAAGGTGACACCTTTATCCTAGATATTAATTATGGCGAGCAGCACCTCACATCTGAGGCAATTGTTCCTGCAAAACCAGATAGTTTTTCGTCTAATATCGATACAATGTATGTGCCATCTTTTGATAGGAACAGGGATTATATTCGATGGATCTTTGCTGATTCAAATATAATCCGCCTCAATTGGGACAATCCAGAAGATCATTTTCATTATCTTTTGATGGATAATGTAGAGGAAGATCCGGAACCGTTAGAAAAAACATTACCTCCCCGGTGGCGGCGTTTTATTTCGGAACCTTTCATTGATACATCTTACGCCATGCTGGCAAGCACAATTACCCATTTTGGGAGACATGATATTGTTCTTTTTCATGTCCAGACGAATTATGTACTGCTTTATCAATCCAGTGGCCAAAATTCGCGGGATTTAAATGAGCCTTACAATAATATTAATGGCGGGTTGGGCATGTTCACTGCATTTAACAGCGATACGGTGTCTATCGTTTTGCTGCCCCAAAAGTAAGGGAACGTTAAGTCAATAAATAAGTCAGACCGCTGGCTTTGTTTTGTGCCATGGCCAATGTACGTTCCTCAGGATTCGCATAGTTCAAGTCCCAATCTTTGAGTTTGGGCGCCATGATTCGATGATATATCCAAGGTGTAAACAATACCAAATAAACGCAGGATAAATATCCCAAAGGCATTTCTGGTGCGTTAGGATAGGCCTTCAATTCCCAATATTCCAGTTGGGTATTTTCGTGGTGTGATGAGTGACGGGTTAAATTGTACAGGAAAAAACTGCTGATTCGCCGATTGGTATTCCAGGAATGTTTTGGAAGAATGGGTGTACCCTCTTCCCGGATTAACCCATAATGTTCCATATAGTTAACGCCTTCCAACATGATTTTTCCGCCCATGGCCATGAAGAGAAACATGATGACGCCTCCCCAGCCGCCGATAAAAAAAGCACAGGTGGTTAAGATCCCAGATCGAAAGTATCCAATAATCATACGATTAGAAATTGAAGCGGGACTTTGACCTCTTTTTCTGAGACGTTTATTTTCAATAATCCATGCATTCCGGTGACTGAGGATTGTGGATCGAAGGATAAAATGGTATGGGTTTTGGCCACGCTTTGCAGTGGCAGGATCAATGGATGTGGCCACATATTTATGGTGACCATAAACATGTTCTATGGCAAAGGCACAATCCCAGGTGAGTGCCAATAGCCAGTTTCCGAGAAACATGTCCAATCGATTTCGTTTTCGATGGGTAAGTTCATGCCCCACATTTGTTCCCGCTGATGCCATTATTAACCCCATTACAATAATATAGCCCATGAGGTGAGGAATCGTGGTCGCTTCACGAACCGCCATCAATGATGTGCCCCAATCTGGCAGGGGTAAGTCTCCAGCCATCCAGACTGAAATAATTACTGCTGTCAATAATAAAGGCAGGTTGACATAGAGTAAAAAATTTAGCGTGTTTGTGGAGGAATAAGTTGGGTGAGAATTGTCATCCCCTAAGAATAGATCTCCGAACATGATAATGATTAAAAAAATGATATAATAGACCCACATCCAGTATTGTCCCTGAAGGGCAAAAAATATACCCAAGGCAACCAGGAGTGGTGTGGCAGTATAACGGAGGTAATTCGTCATGGTTTAACTCCCCGTAGTTTACCCATAGTTTGGAGAATATTCAAATAGGCGTCAGGTGGCATAAACGCCTCCGCCTTTCACCAGAGTTGATACTTCACCTAACCGAATTTTCTTGGTGCCAGATAAAAGGAGTGAAAGAAAGAATCATTATATTGTTGATGGGGTTAAAGCATTAAATTCATGTCCTTAAACCGCAACCAAAAGGAATTTAGACATATGGAATTGTTATTTAGTTTAATTGGAACCAGTCTGTCTGCAGCAGGTTTTTATGCCGTTCATTATATGATAAAGGTTGCTGAAAAAAACGAATCGTAAACTATAGATTTAAAAGAATCGAAAAGCCCTGTCCTGATTAATAGGGATGGGGCTTTTTTTATTCATAAATAAATGTAAAATTCACATATGGTTGAAAAAACAAAATTATGGTATTCATAGGGAATAAACCTTTTTCAAGGAATGGATGAAAAATGATTGGGAAACTATTTGCTCTATCATCCATATTTATTATTCTTTCTTGTGCGGGGGAGAATGAAGATGTGAAAGCTTCATTCGAAGTGGATGGTATGATTGTCCGTAATGGTTTCCTATGACTGGGATGACCCACCAATGTGGGTAAGGCCCTGGACGGGCTGAAGGGTGTTTCGAAACATACATTTGATAGTGAAACTTGGATATTCACAGTGACTTATAATAATGGAAAACTCAAGCGTGAAGAAATCATGCAAGTGGTTGAAGCGGCGGAAGAAGGATTTAAAGTTAAAAATTGGAAACAGGTACAACCTGAATAGTGAAATTGAATTGAAAGATATTAAAATTTATACTGCCAATTGGTGTCCATACTGTATTGCGGCAAAACGGTTTTTTAATGGGAAAGGGTGGCCATACGAAGAAATCAATATTGAGGAAAAGGGTTGGAATCGTGAAAAACTTTTAGAGGTTGGAAAATCCATGACTGTTCCTCAAATCGTGATTGATGGAGAAGCCATTGGTGGGTATGATGAACTTATGCGGACATATAGCTAAATTATAATATCGGATTGTTTTTCAAGATATTATTTGATACCCGCCCCGTGCATTGATTACTATTGAGCGCGGACTGCACGGGAGCTGCTCCAGACCGACTTCTTAACCTTGTCTCTAATCCTGAACGCAGCGAACTAATTGATCAGATGGGTAAACATAAAAAAATCATGGAGAAAGAAAAGAAATAATTTTTCATTATCGTTGTTAAAACCCCCTGACTTATCTATTGGAATCAATAGGTAAAATCAGGGTTTTTTTATTTTGGTATCCCCTATACTTTAGTTTAACCTTTCCCTTCTTATTAAAGATTAAAATAAATAATAGCCAGGAATCACTCATGAGCAATGCCGCGCCCCGATTTTCATCTCGTTTTACTTTTTTAATCAGTGCCCTTGGCATTGCAATTGGTACAGGCAACATCTGGCGTTTCCCACGGATTGTGGCCACAAACGGCGGTGAAAATGGTGCTGGTTCATTTTTGGTGGCGTGGATTATGTTTCTCTTTTTATGGAGCATTCCACTTATTATTGCTGAATATGTTTTGGGACGCCAATCTCGTAAAGGTACGGTGGGCGCTTTCGCCCATTTTATGGGAAAACCATTTGCTTTTTTGGGCGGGTTTGTTGGTTTCGTCTCCACCGCCATTGCCTTTTATTACTCCGTGGTGGTTGGGTGGAATATTTATTATTTCGGCAGTATGACATTCAACGCACTTCCCAATACAACGGAAACATCCTGGGAAATTTGGAATAATTTTCAAAATGGATCATTCCCTATTATGTTTCATGCGATTGCCATGAGTGTGGGTGGCTTTGCCATTTATAAAGGTGTCTCCTCTATCGAGAAGGTGAATCGCATACTCATTCCAATTTTATTGGCCATTGTACTTTTGTCGGTGGTCCGGGCCCTCATGCTTCCCGGATCTATGGCTGGGATATCCTATTTATTTACACCGGATTGGGCCCAACTGAAAGAACCGCGCATTTGGCTGGAAGCATTAACCCAAAATGCATGGGATACAGGCGCGGGCTGGGGGCTGTTCCTCACTTATGCCATCTATATTAAAAAGCGCTATGGCATCATCAAAAATGCGTTCACCGTAGCCATTGGGAATAACCTTGTGTCGCTTATGGCGGCTGTCATGATTTTCAGTACGGTTTTTTCTATTTTAGGGAATGAAATGGGTATGGCGAAATCTGAGATTTTGGATGTAATGAAATCATCCGGCCCCGCTGCCACAGGGTTGACCTTTATCTGGATGCCTCAACTGTTTGCGAAAATGTCTCTGGGTAAACCATTGGCCATCCTATTTTTTCTTGGATTGAGTTTTGCCGGGTTCTCTTCGTTGATTTCCATGTTAGAATTGGCGGTTCGGAACCTCATCGATTTCGGAGTAAAACGCGCCACCGCCGTTGGTTGGATTGTTGGCGTTTGCTTTTTGATGGGAATTCCATCGGCACAGAATTTAGATATTTTAGGAAATCAGGATTTCGTCTGGGGTGTGGCCCTCATGCTGTCGGGTATTTTTGTGGCTGCCGCTGTGATTAAATATGGCCTATCCAAAATAGTGGAGGAAGTGAGTGCCGAAAGTGAGAATGATTGGCCATTCCCAAAATGGTGGTTGCCAGTCATTAGTTATGTGGTCCCCATTTTAGGAATAACAATTTTCAGTTGGTGGATGTGGCTTTCTGCTACAGTCTATGCTCCCAATGACTGGTATGATCCCACATCCTTATATAGTGTGGCGACATGTGTGGTGCAATGGGCTATGGTGATTGTTACATTATTTATTTTAAATCGCTGGATGAATCAACGGTTGGACAACCCATTAAATAATTAATAGGAGATGCAATTGAAATTTTCAAAACATATTACCATTATTTTGGCATTCTTTATTTTACTCACACCTTTTTATTCTTATGCTCAAACAAATAAAAAAGAAGTAAAAAAGAGAATAGAAAGACGTGCAAAAGATTATAAAAAAATTGCCATGTCAATTTGGAATTTTGCGGAAGTAGGATACCAGGAAGAGAAGAGTTCCGCGCTTCTAAAAAAAACGTTATCCGATGAAGGATTCAGTATTGAATCTGGAGTGGCTGAAATTCCCACTGCATTTGTTGCGGAATATGGTTCCGGGAAACCGATTATTGGCATTCTGGCGGAGTTTGACGCATTACCGGGAATCTCCCAGGAAGTGGCTACTGTAAGAAAACCAATTGAAAACCAAGGTGCCGGCCATGCCTGCGGTCATCATTTATTTGGGACAGCATCCACAGCTGCGGCCATTGCCGTAAAAGATTATTTAAAGAAAACCGGACAAAAAGGGACTATTCGACTCTACGGTACACCAGCTGAAGAAGGAGGTTCTGGGAAAGTTTATATGGTCCGCGCCGGACTTTTTGACGATGTTGATGTGGTTCTTCACTGGCATGCGGGTGATCGGAATACGGCAAGTACATCCACCTCCATGGCCAACCGATCAGCCAAATTTAGATTTCACGGCTATTCCGCCCATGCTGCCGGCGCCCCGGAAAAAGGGCGCTCATCTTTAGATGCAGTGGAAGCCATGAACCATATGGTGAACCTCATGCGGGAACATATTCCTGACGATTCACGGATTCACTATGTTATCACCCGCGGCGGCAATGCCCCCAATGTAGTTCCTGACTTTGCAGAAGTATTTTATTACGTTCGAGACTTTAATGTAGATATTCTTGAGGATCTCTGGGCCAGGGTCATTAAGACGGCTGAAGGTGCTGCGTTGGGTACAGGGACCCGTTTAGAATATGAAATTATTCATGGAAACCGTCCTGTATTGGCCAATGATGTAGCACAAAGAATTATGTATGATAATTTGGTCGCAGTCGGTGGCGTGAAGTATACACGAGAAGAAAAAGTATTTGCAGATCAAATTCATGAAACATTGAGAAATCCTAACCTGGAGGTGTCCTCTGCAAGTGCCGTTCAGCCATATAAGTTCACCCGGGGTAAGGGATCTACCGATGTAGGAGATGTGAGTTGGATGGTACCTACAGCAGGATTGCGAACCGCTACTTGGGTGCCCGGTACATCGGCCCATACGTGGCAGGCAGTTGCGGCTGGTGGGATGAGTATCGGTATGAAAGGTATGATTAACGCAGCCAAAACAATTGCCGGCACTGCGGTTGATTTATACAATGATCCAGAAGCGGTAAAAAATGCCAAAAAAGAATTAATCGAACGGCGGGGCCAAACATTTAATTATTATTCTCTACTGGGAGACCGGGAACCGCCTTTGGATTATCGAAAATAAAATTGAAGTAATGGTGCAATTGACGAGAATCTTCTCAAATTTTCGATCTTCACGGGCTGCAAATTCCAAAATATGTTTTCCTACATCCCCAACACTAATTAATAATATGACATAATTTAAGAAGCTATTTTTAATTAATGATTGTAAATCTATGGTGCCGAAGATTTATAAGAACTCTTTTTATCTATATTGAAATCAGTTAAGTAATTGTATTAGTCTCAATTGTTAATTTTCAACTTACGACTGATAAAATAATCATGATGTTTTCATATCAATTCATAATAGGCGGCATTGTTTTTGCCATTGGCATAATTTTCGCATACCGTCAGGGATACCTAAGCATAAAGGAAAATGGTTTACGAAACCTGCTTTTCGTAATGATTCCATTATTTTTTTATTTTGTACTCCAGGGATATTTGCAATTTGGAGATTTTTCAACAGGACCACCCGTTCCTTTCTATGGTGATCCGGATAGGAGTCCAACCCTTGGGGCACCTATTGATTATGGCATTATGGTATTTTACTTTTTACTCATATTGATTATTGGTACTTATTTCGGAAGGCGGCAAAAAACGGTTAAAGATTTTTTCTTTGGTGGCCAGCGATTTTCTTGGTGGCTCATTACATTTAGTTTGATTGCAACAACGGTGGGTTCCTATAGTTTTGTGAAATATAGCCGTGTGGCTTATACCTACGGATTTGGAAGCAGTCAAACCTATTTGAATGATTGGATTTGGCTCCCCCTTTTACTTTTTGGCTGGCTACCCATTTTATACTTTTCACGGATTACATCCATCCCAGAATATTTTGAACGACGATTCGATCGATCCATTCGTAGATGGGTCACAGCTTTTATATTGATTTACCTCATTGGATATGTGGGGGTGAACCTGTTTACCATGGGGAAGGTTTTGAATATTCTCCTGGGATGGCCCATATTTTCAGCAGCCATTTTGGTGGCGTCCATTTCGGCCATTTATGTGACCGCTGGGGGACAAACCAGTGTTATTATGACTGATTTATTTCAAGGGCTCATGTTGTTGGGAACAGGCATAATGATTCTATTTCTGGGTATTAATTATCTGGGAGGGTTGGAGGACTTTTGGCAGCATTTGCCGAGAGCACATAAGTTACCGTTTCCCAATTTTAATGAAGATCCTTCCTTCCCAAGTGTGGGGATATTTTGGCAGGATGGGATTGCCAATACCGCCATGTTCTATTTTTTGAATCAAGGTGTCATTATGCGGTTTTTATCCACGAAATCCCTTCAGGATGGGCGAAAGGCCATTTTTACAGTCATCTTGGTGCTGATGCCCATTGCTGCCTGTGTGGTTGCCTCCGGCGGTTGGGTGGCAAAAGCCATGGTTCATGCTGGCATTCTTCCCGGCAATCTTCAAGCCGATGAAGCATTCTTTATTGCATCTGATTTTTTGAGTCGTCCTGGCGTATTCGGTTTGATTTTGGCCACCATGACCGCCGCACTTATGTCCACAGTGGATACATTGATTACTGCGGTTGCTGCAATTGTGGTGAATGATGTGTATCGCCCCATGAACCCCAAAGCCAATGAAAAACAACTACTGAAAATGGCCAGGGTTAGTTCAGTATCTGTCACAATATTGGGGATTTTATTGGTACCTGTTTTTATGTCTTTCAAAACGATTTATGCAGCCCATGGTGCATTTACTGCCGCTGTAACGCCTCCATTGGTCATTGCATTGCTCTTTAGTGTTTTTTGGAAACGATTTACCCGAAAGGCAGCGCTTTTCACTTTGGTGGGTGGCATGGGTGCCATTGTCTTTTCTCTATTTGTTCCGGAAGTAATTATTCCTTTTGCCCATGGTGTCCCCATGGTGGATGTGGGAGATGGTATTTTTGATGGTATGAAGCAATTCAAATTTATGCGGGCATTTTATGGCATTACTGTAAGTGCAGCCATTGGAATTGGGGTCACTATTTTCACCAAACCAGAACCAGAAAATCGACAAAAAGGATTGGTCTGGGGCACGGTTAAAGATGCGATTATTCAGTATAAGGGTTCTCCCGGTATAGAAAATGCTATTAAAAAATCAATGGCCATACCTCAAGTCATGGATCGGGATCCAGTTACAGCAGGAACAGGGAGTCTTCCAATGGTTGGTATCTCGAATGCTTTGGCGACGGATTTGGAGGGAGTGGAAGGCGACCTCCTATATATCAGTGATAAAAGAAAATGGCTGGGAGGGTTATATTCTACTCATGCAGTCGTGGGGGAAATATTTAAACATTCGGATAATTTGATTCAGCTGGATAGAGAAACAAGCGAATTGGTTATAACGAAAAACCGAATGAATGAAATATTGATTGTTGAAAAACTGTATTAAATATTTAAATTGAAAGATTAAACGGGGACAGAGTTGGAGAAAATAATGTCAAAAATGAATAGAAGAGATTTTATTAAAACCACTGCTTTAGTCGGTGCTGCTGCTGGCATAATGCCAACATCATTATTCGGGGCATCATCAAGCAGACTTCAAGTTGGAATTATTGGTACTGGGTTTAGGGGCCAGGGTATGACGCGATTATTACTTAACCGTCCTGACGTAGATATACCTGTCATTTGTGATATTGATGACCGCATGATTGATCGTGTATTAAAAGTATTTGAAAAGTCGGGAAGACCCGCCCCCAAAATTTATAAAGATGGTCCGGAAGATTTTCGAAATATGGTGGCGAATGAAGATTTGGATGGCGTTTATATTGCGACACCCTGGGAATGGCACCATCCCATGGCCATGGCGGCCATGGAAAATGATATTCATGTGGGAACAGAAGTTCCTGCTGCATTAACGGTGAATCAATGCTGGGATTTGGTAAATACTTCTGAAAAAACCGGCAAACTCTGTATGATTATGGAAAATGTAAATTACCGCCGGGATATTATGGCCGTACTCTATATGGTAAGACAAGGGTTGTTTGGTGAATTGATTCATTGCCAAGGTGGATATCAGCATGACTTACGACATGTGAAATTTAATGATGGAGTAGGTGGCTATGGTGGTGGGGTAGAATTTGGCGACAAAGCCTTTTCTGAAGCAGCTTGGCGAACCCAACATTCTGTGGATCGTAATGCAGATCTATACCCAACTCATGGATTAGGACCGGTGAGCCCTATGCTGGATATCAACAGAGGAAACCGCATGGTACACCTTACATCCACAGCGACACAATCCCGTGGACTTCATAAATATATTGTGGAGAATGGGGGGGCAGATCATCCAAACGCCAAAGTCGATTTTAAATTGGGCGATGTGGTGACCACGGTAATTAAATGTGCCAAAGGCCAAACCATTATGCTCAGTCATGATACCAATTCGCCAAGACCATACTCATTAAACTTTCGTGTTCAGGGAACCCAAGGATTGTGGATGAAGGATAATAAATCTATCTACATTGAAGGGATGAGTCCTGAATCTCATCGTTGGGAATCGGATGAAGCATATTTAGAAAAATATGATCATCCACTTTGGAAGCGGTTTGAGGATCAAGCATCCGGTGCTGGACATGGGGGTATGGACTTTTTCATTGTTCGGGCATTTGTGGAAGCATTAAAAGATAATCAATCACCTGTGATTGATGTGTATGACGCAGTGAGTATGAGTGTCATTGTACCCTTATCAGAAAAATCAATTCGATTGAATAGTGCTTCGGTAAAAATTCCTGATTTTACACGGGGAAAGTGGAAGACAAATAAACCGATCTTTGGATTAACGGACGCATATTAAATGCTATTATCAACATTAGACTGGACTATAGTCGGTGCATACATTACCCTTTCATTAATCGTGGGTATTTGGGCGTCGAAGCAGGCGGGTACGGATACAAAATCCTTCTTTTTGGCCGGCCGAAACATGCCTTGGTGGCTTTTGGGTGTAAGTATGGTGGCGACGACGTTCTCAACCGATACACCCAATTTAGTTACAGACCTTGTTCGCCAGAATGGTGTTTCCGGCAACTGGGGTTGGTGGGCATTTTTGCTAACAGGAATGTTGACCGTATTTGTCTATGCAAACTTGTGGCGTCGCTCAGGTGTCCTGACGGATATCGAATTTTATGAACTTCGATATAGCGGAAAACCAGCAGCATTTTTAAGAGGATTCCGCGCCCTTTATCTGGGATTGGTCTTTAATGTATTGGTTATGGGTGCGGTGAGTTTGGCCGCCGTAAAGTTTGGTGAAATTGTGTTGGGGTTGCCCGGGTGGGTAACGTTGACTATTGCCTGTTCCATTACATTGGCCTATTCCACATTAGGTGGACTAAAGGCAGTCATTATTACAGATTTTGTTCAATTCACCTTGGCCATGATTGGTTCGATTTGGGGTATGTTTTATATTTTAGGATTACCGGAAATTGGCGGACTTTCTAATCTGATCTCCCATTCGAATGTTGTAGACAAACTTTCTCTTATTCCGGATCTATCTAATCCCAATGCATGGGTGCCTGTATTGTTAGTGCCGCTGGCGGTCCAATGGTGGGCTAGTTATTATCCTGGAGCGGAGCCCGGCGGCGGCGGTTATATTGCACAACGAATGTTTTCAGCTAAAGATGAAAAAAATGCAGTTGCTGCCACGTTTTTCTTCAATGTGGCCCATTATGCACTTCGTCCCTGGCCCTGGATTTTGATTGCCTTAGCATCCCTTATTGTATTCCCGGAATTATCGGACATTCAAAAAGCGTTCCCGAATTTACCAGCGGATAAATTGGGTCATGATGTGGCCTATCCCGCCATGCTTACCTTATTGCCATCGGGACTTTTGGGGTTGGTTGCAGCATCACTTATTGCAGCATTCATGAGTACCATGTCCACGCAATTGAATTTGGGTGCCAGTTATTTAGTGAATGATTTTTACCATCGATTCATACGTCCGGATGCATCGGAAAAACAGTTGGTCAGAGCAGGCCGATTATTTACCGTTATTTCTATTATTCTCGGCGGTGGGCTTGGGTTATTGCTCACCAGTGCAGGTCAGGCATTTACACTGTTACTTATGATAGGTGCCGGCACGGGCATGATTTATATCCTGCGCTGGTTTTGGTGGCGGATCAATGCATATACAGAAATTGTAGCCATGATTAGCTCCATCATAATTGCAGGATATTTTAATTTTGGGAATTCAGCACTTGAAGGGTGGGAAAAAATTGTGATAGGTGCATTGCTCACGACTATTGTCTGGATTGCCGCCACTTATTTCACACCGCCAGATGATGAAGAAACTTTACGCAATTTCGTGAAAAAGGTGAATCCCGGTGGACCCGGTTGGGCCAAATATTCAGATGGTGTTTCTACTGAACCTTGGCCAGTTCCTCATGGAATTCTTTCCATGGTGTTAGGCTGTACCGCAGTGTATGGATTTTTATTGGGCGTAGGGCAATTGATTTATGGTTATACGGAATCTGGATTAATGATTTGTGGATTGGGTATTATTGCATCCATTGGATTGTTTAAAGTTTGGAAAAAATAAAGTGTTTGAGTTTGAAACGTGTTCACGTATTCAAGTACTTTAACACATGAACACACAAATACCTAAACACTTGGAAATTTCCACTCCCGGGCGTATTTGTCTTTTTGGTGAGCATCAGGATTACCTTGGCTTGCCTGTCATTGCCATGGCGATTTCTCTTAGGGGACAAATAAAAGGACAAAAGAGGGAAGATAAAACAATTATTCTCCATAAACCGGATTTGGGTGAGACGGAATCTTTTTCTTTAAATGACCTGAGTTATACCAAACCCAGAGATTATTTCAAGAGCGGCTTAAATGTTTGCCAAATGGAGGGGCTCACTTTTTCATCTGGATTTGAATGTGAGATCACTAGTGAAATCCCCATCCGTGCCGGTACAAGTAGCTCGTCTGCCATCATGGTGAGCTGGATTCATTTTTTATCTCGAATGGCCGATGAACCTGTAGTTTGGGATCAACAAAAGATTGGTGAATTGGCTTATAAAGCAGAAGTAACGGAATTCAATGAGCCTGGGGGTATGATGGACCAATATTCTGTGGCGATAGGGCGTCTCATTTATTTAGAATCGGAACCAACCCTTTCTGTTCAACCTTTAAATTCGAATTTGGGTGCCTTTGTTTTGGGGGATTCCTGCGAGCCCAAGGATACCATGGGCATTTTAAGTCGTTGTCGGGATTCTCGAATTAAACTCATTCAAAAATTAAAGCACAAAAACTCAGATTCAACAATTCACGCATTGGATGATCAAGCTGAATTTTCAGATTTGAAAGAAGATGAAATTGAACTCGTTAAAGGTACCCTTAGAAACAGGGATTTACTCTATGAGGGATTAGCGGAATTGGAGAAAGATGAGCCAAACTATGAATTAATTGGGTCACTTTTTACGGAACACCATGCGGTATTACGTGATGTGTTAAAAGTAAGTACACCTAAGATTGAATCCATGTTAGATGCGGCTTTAGATGCAGGAGCATTGGGTGGTAAGATCAATGGTTCTGGTGGTGGTGGGTGTATGTTTGCCTACGCACCCAACAATTCAGAAGCAATTGCTGAAGCTATTAAAAAAGTGGGAGGAAAATCCTATATCGTGCGAGCGGACGAGGGGACAATTATAAATTAAAGGAGTTCTTTTAAGTCTTTATTTTCGCCTTCTCCTTTTTCTCCGGCCATCACTTCCTTTACGTTTTCCTCTTTTTCTATTAAAAGACCTATCTTTTGAATGGGCTCTTCTTTCGGGCTTTTCCTGTGAAATCTCAAGGACGATGGGTCTACCTTCAAATTCCTTACCCTGAATGCCTTTCATCAATTGAGCTTCTTTGGCCTTTTCTATTTCAAAAAAGGAAAAAGTTTTTTTGATGTCAATTTGACCAATTTCAGCATTGGAAGATCCTAAGCTTTCATTAATCAACCCAATTAGTCGACCGGGATTCAATTTGCTTACATAACCCACATTGATGTAAAAATTTGTAAATGGCCCGGTTGCGCTTTGTCCCTTAGCCCTTTTACCTCTTTTACCACTTCTGCTATCCCCATGCTTTCCTGAGATATTGATATCCCTGGCATTCTTATAGTAGGATAAGTATCGATTAAATTCGGTGGATACGAAATGTTGGATCAACTCTTCCCGATCGAGGGATGAGAGTTTTTCATAAATTTCCGGCAAAAAAGGGCCGATCTGTTTAACATCTACTTCCACTTTTTTAATTTTATCAATAAGGGTATAGAGGCGGGTTTGACAGATATCGATTCCATTGGGAACCAATTCCTTTGAAAAGGATATGCCTGAAATTCGTTCAATTTCTTTAAGCCTTCTAATCTCTCGCGTATGAATAATAGCAATAGAAACACCGCTTTTCCCGGCACGTCCCGTTCGACCGCTTCGATGGGTATAAATTTCAGAATCATCTGGTAAATTATAATTGATAATATGGGTGAGGTCGTTCACATCCAATCCCCGGGCGGCCACATCTGTGGCAACTAAAATTTGCAACTGACGTTTCCGGAATTTCCCCATGACTTCGTCCCGTTGTCCTTGGGATAATTCGCCATGAATCGCATCGGCGTTATATCCATCATGCATGAGTTTATTAGCAACTTCTTTGGTTTCCCGGCGCGTCCGGCAAAAAACAATACCGTAAATAGTAGGATTAATATCCGCAATGCGTTTGAGTACTTCATATCGATCTTTGGCCTGAACCATATAGTAAATATGCTCCACATTTTCAGCGCCTAAATTCGCTTTCCCTGCAGAAACTTCTAAAGGATCACTCATATATTTTTTCGTAATTGAAATAATATTTTTAGACATGGTGGCGGAAAATAGAAGTGTCTGTTTCTGTTGGGGAGTCGTGGCCAGAATGTCTTCAAGATCTTCTTTAAATCCCATGGTAAGCATTTCATCTGCTTCATCCAGTACGACCCGAGAAACGTTATTGAGTTTCAGCTTTTTTCGTTTAATAAGGTCTTTGGTTCGCCCTGGCGTACCAATAACAATCTGGGCACCTTTTTTCAGGGATTTTATTTGAGGCTGAATACTGGCGCCACCATAAACAGCTAAAATGTTGATTTCCTTCATATATTTTGAATAATCGCCTAGATCTTTAGCAATTTGAACGCAAAGTTCTCGTGTGGGACAAAGGACCAATGTTTGGGTTGATTTATCATCAATATTGGTCAAATGGATAGAGGGTAAACCAAACGCGGCTGTTTTCCCCGTTCCGGTTTGGGCTGATGCGATTAGATCTTGATCTGTCGATAGTAAATGGGGTATGGTTTTCGACTGAATGGGTGTAGGATTTTCAAATCCCAATTCAGATATGGCTTGAATAATTTCAGGGTAAAGCCCGAAATGTGTAAAAGAATTCATTGTGTGGGTATTTCTATTAAACGTGGAAAGAAGAATATGAACGGATGAATTTACCCTATATATATGCCCATACCTAAACCCTACGTGCGGAATTAAATGATTGTAAAATAATCAAATATTTCCATCAGTTTTTCTTTCCTATGAATAAAATCGAATCTTCCTCTTCCATTTCTTCATAAGCTTCTAATAATAATATTTCAAAGTGAGGGGAGAATAATTCATCCAGATCTTCTTCTAAATGGTGGTTAAAAAGGGCGTTCTTCATTTCGTAGCATTCTTCCCCTTTCCAGAATGAATGACAAACAATGCCGCCATCTTGATGTATTCATTTACCGTTTGTTTCGTAAGATATTAATGATCAGTCATATAATTTTATTTTTCATAGGAACTATCATACTGTAAACTAATATGATTTTATTGAACTTATAATTTCAAATTGAAAGGTAATTCATGAATAACATAACGCTTTTGGTTATGGCAGCGGGGATGGGGTCCCGGTATGGGGGATTAAAACAATTGGATGCGGTAGGGCCCAACGGCGAAACCATTATTGATTATTCTGTTTACGATGCTATTCAAGCAGGTTTTAATAAAGTGGTTTTTATTATTCGAAAAGACTTTGAAGCCCAATTCAAATCCCAAATCACCGAAAAATATGCGGGTCATATCCAAGTCGAATTTGCATTTCAGGAATTGAATGCATTACCAGATGGATTTCAATGTCCAGATGGTAGAGAAAAGCCTTGGGGGACTGGTCATGCCATTTTAACTGCAGCCGATTTAATTCAAGGGCCATTTGTGGTGATCAATGGGGACGATTATTATGGTGGCGAATCTTTCAAAGTGGTGGCTAATTATTATAATAATGGTACAGACAATTTCAGTATGGTCGCTTTTCAACTG
>Ga0257107_1000278_pt1 | contig 19723 bp, 9 predicted proteins | sample LP_taG_2_FD_190178 | JGI IMG/M metagenome (GOLD analysis project Ga0257107, IMG submission 190178) | Marine microbial communities from Northeast Subartic Pacific Ocean, Canada - LP_J_2011_P26_500m | ecosystem: Environmental > Aquatic > Marine > Oceanic | place: Canada: Northeast Subartic Pacific...
CCTCTACCCTGTGATCCGGAATCTTAACTGTGAGCGCATCCAGCAGTATGGATCCCGTTTTTTCATCTTCTAACCTTGAAAGCAATTGGCGTAATACCCTGAATGAAGATGGCACTAATCCGCTTGCAGAGCCTGAATGAACGCCTTCCGTTAGCACATCAACACGGACAGTACAGCCAATGAGGCCTCGCAATGACGTTGTTGTCCAGAATTGTTCATAGTTACCTGCACCAGAATCTAGGCAAACCACAAGATCAGGTGCCCCGATAATTGCGCTGCAATGATCCATGTAAAATGGTAGATCTGGGGAACCACTTTCCTCGGAAAATTCAATTAAAATGAGTATCCTTGGATGTTTTATACCTTGATCTTTTAATGAACGGACAGCCGCTGTAGCAGCGAACATTGCGTAACCATCATCTGCCCCACCGCGACCATACAGTTTATCTCCTTCCATAACAGGGGTCCAGGGACCAAATCCATCCCGCCAGCCTTCCATTTCCGGCTGTTTATCCAAGTGACCGTACATAAGGATATTCCCTTTCACTTCACCTGGGCAATCGATTAATATCAATGGTGTTCTATTATCTTGTTGAAAAACGTGAACAGTGCTGGGCTCCGGCTTATGGTTTTCAACCCATGTTTTGGCCAGATCCAATGCAGCAGCCATGTGACCATTTTCAATCCAGTTTGGATCAAAATCTGGTGATTTATTAGGAATTCGAATATAATCCACCAGAGTTGGGGTAATGTGGTCATCCCAAAACTGGTTTACATAATCTTCAATTTTTGTCTGATCCATCAGTTAATAATAAAAAATTAGCCCGGTAATTTCGCTTTTTCTGATCAAAGGATTCAGTAATTATTTTCTGCCTAATTCTGAGACAATTATATTCAACCAATAGATATATAACAAATAATTCATAATGACAAAACACCCATTACTAGATGAAGTACTAGACGGTAGCAGATTAATAAATATTTGCGAGGAATATGGCACACCACTTTACACCTATTTTGGCGAACGGATACGCAATAATCTGGATCACATTGATACGGCTTTAAAGAAAAATTTCGATAAATATCAGATATACTACGCTGTAAAATCCAACAATAATCCAAACTTACTTACCTTCATGCATCAGCATATCCCTAGTCTGGGGGCTGATTGTTCTAGCCCCGGAGAGTTACTGGTGGCAAAAAAAGCCCGTATACCCATAAAAAATTGTGTATATACTGGCAATTTTGAATCGATAGATGATTTGCAATCAGCTGTAGACAGCGGTTGCGAAGTGAATCTTGATGATGAAACATCATTCAAGCGTTTGAAAAATATTTGCATTCCAGAATATATAAGTTTTCGATTAAATCCAGGAGTCGGCAAAGGTCGTTTTGCTGAAATAGTCACCGGTGGTCATGATGCAAAATTTGGAATTCCGGTTGAAAAAATTGCAGATGTATATCAATCAGCCTTAACAGATGGTGTAAAAACATTCGGATTGCAATGCCATGCAGGGTCAGCTATTCTTGATGAAAACCATTTCAAAGAGAACACCAAACTAATTCTTAAACCGGCGCGCCTCATCGAAAATACTATTGGCCAACGATTAAAAAAGATTTCCATAGGCAGTGGTTTCGGCATACCCTATACGGATGATGAAGATCCACTTGATTTTGATAACGTGTTCCATCTGGTGGCTGAAGTTTTCAAAGAATTTTATGGACAACATCAAGATGATTGGCCGATCCTATGCATTGAGCCCGGCCGCGCAATCGTAGGTGATGCAGGGATACTTTTAGCCAGGGTGACTGGTATTAAAAATAGTTATAAAAAATTTGTTGGATTAGATGCCGGTATGGAAACACTAATGCGTCCAGCGCTATATGGTGCAGTTCACCGCATCTATAAAGTTGGCAATCCTATAGGACAACAAAATATTACAGTTGATGTCACTGGTCGCATATGTGAAAATACTGATCGCCTAGCTGTAGATATTCCCTTTCCGGATGTAATGGAAGGAGATTTAATTGCCATCATGGATACTGGCGCATACGGCTATGCCATGGCCCACCAGTTCAACACGCGACCACGTCCTGCTGAATTACTCATTGATAAGGATGGGTCACGCCTTATCCGATCCAGGGAAACAATAGAAGATATTTTTCGTAATTGTGATAATTAGCTAAAGGGATGAAAATAGTACGCCCAATCATATTGGTCTTTATAACAATGTCATTGTATAGTTTTGGGCAGGATCGCCCCAGCATTCACCAAATTCAGCTTGAATACTATAATGAAAACTATACTGCACCCCCAAATCAACGAACTTACGAACCAATTGTGCCTGTCCAACTACGCAATGTGACACCAACACATGAAATGTTTGGTTATCATCCTTACTGGATGGGAACTGCTTGGCAAAACTATAACTATAGCTTGATCTCAACCATCGCCTACTTCAGCGCTGAAGCAACCGCAACTGGAGGTCTAAATAATCTTCATGGCTGGCCGGTCACAGGCCTAATCAATATCGCCCATACCAATGGTGTAGACGTTGTGCTTTGCGTCACCCTTTTCAGCAATAGTGATCTAGTAACCTTGTTGAGTAATGCAACTTATCGACAAAACCTGATTGATAATCTGCTAACACAAGTACAGGCTGGAAACGCCGATGGCGTCAATGTGGACTTTGAGTCATTCCCTGCGTCCCAGAAACAAAATATGGTGCAGTTCATCACTGACCTTACAAACACCTTTCATAATGAAATTCCAGGTTCACAAGTTACCCTTGCTACCCCTGCTGTTGATTGGAACGATGGCTGGGATTATAATACGCTAGCTACCGTAAGCGATGGCTTGTTCATTATGGGGTACGATTACTATTACAGTGGTAGTTCAAGTACCGGGCCAAATGCACCGCTAACTGGTGATGGTTATACAGTTTCTTGGACAGTAAATGATTATTTGAATAAAACCAATAACCAGGCAGATAAATTGATCATTGGCTGCCCTTATTTTGGTTTTGAATGGCCAGCTACATCCAGTTCAGCTGGTGCATCTACTACAGATACTGGTTCAGCAAAATTTTATGCAGAAATGGAAGGAAATGCATTGTCATACGGAAAACTATGGCATGAATCATCACAGACTCCCTGGTATCGCTATCAAAACCCTAACTGGATACAAGGCTGGTATGATGACAGCTTATCCTTATCCCTGAAATATGATTTTGCCATCAATAATGATCTATTAGGGGTTGGTGTTTGGGCGATGGGTTATGATGGCAGCAACCCCGAACTCTGGGACCTGCTCTCCGCTAAATTTGGAGCCAACGCACCACCGACAACACCAAGTAGGTTGATTATCAAGAATATTGGCAATGGTGCAGTAATGATAGACTTTCAGGGATCGCAAGCTGCAGATATCTATATCGCATTACGAGGTTACCTTGATAACAACACTCTTGATACATTGGGTATTTACACCCAACGACCAATTGTTATTGATAACCTTACTGCAGGTGAATCTTATTTTCTTTCCATTTCCGCTACAAATGATTTCGGTTCCAGTCCCCAGACAGAATTGCTGGGTGTAATACCCTCTTCCGGAAATGTAAAATGTTTGATCATAAATGGTTTTGATCGGGTAAATGGTACTAACAACACATTTAACTTTATCAGGCAACATGGCCGTGCTTTCCATGCGCAAGGTTATCCCTTTGATACCGCCACCAACGAAGCAGTTATGGAAGGCGATATTAACCTCGATAACTATGCGGTTGTAGACTGGATCCTCGGCGAGGAAGGTACAGCTACCAGTTCTTTTACGGGAGCAGAACAAAACTTGGTAATATCATATTTAGAAAATGGTGGGTTTCTTTTTGTGTCCGGATCAGAGATTGGCTATGACCTTTCTAGCCAAGGTAGCGCCACTGATAATCAATTCTTCCAAGACTATCTTAAAGCAGACTATATATCCGATGCAGCTGGCGGACAGCAAGGGACTTACAGCAGCTACGGTGTAAGCAATTCATTGCTTGATGGAATATCCGATATCACCTTTGATAATGGAACTCACGGCACTTATGATGTGGATTGGCCTGACGGCATCAAACCAGTTAATGGTGCTGAGGTATGTGCAAAATTCAATGATGTAGATTATGCAACCCGCGGCGGCATGGGTATTAGTTATACCGGCACATTCGGTAATAGTAGTGAAAACGGCGGCGTTGTATTTCTATCTGTCGGTTTTGAAACAATTTACCCCGAATCAAAACGGGATCAATTACTTGATAGGATTCTCAACTTCTACGAAACTGAGCTCAGTATTATAAATAATTCACATGTTTCTTTACCAGAAGAAGTATCAATTCATGCACTGTATCCAAATCCAACAAATTCATCCCTTACATTAGAATTCTTAACAGATCTAAACAATGGCGTTGCGCAGATTGCAATTATCGATATTTTGGGACGACAAGTAAAAACCGTGGATATTTCCCTGGTGGGTAAATACAAACACACTTGGGTGTGGAACGGGATGGATGATCACAATATAGAATTACCAACAGGTATATACATCTTAACTTTGACCAGTGGTCAAACCATTGATACCAGAAAAGTTACTGTTTTAAAATAATGGAATATTTTAAATGGAAATTATTATTGGTTTTGACCATCACCTTTCTACCAGCCCAAACCAGGAAATCCACACATCAGGTCCAGGCTGAATATTATAAAACCATCACAGCCCCTCCATCAGACAAGGTTACGGTACTAACTGGTTTAGATGTACTGCTGGAAAAAAAGATTGCTTTGATCACTGGTAAAGCTATCGCCCTGGTCACCAATCAAACTGGAATCGACCGCTATGGTATACCAAACTATAAACGACTATTGGCTTTGGATGATATCTATTTGAAAGTGATTTTTTCCCCTGAACACGGTTTATTTGGCGAAGCCGACGAAGAAATAACATACGATAAAAAGATCACCCACCTTCCTGAGGTATTCAGTCTATATGGTACCGTACGCAAACCAACACCGGAAATGTTGCAGGGTGTAGACTTGATCATTTATGATATTCAGGATATCGGTGCACGCTTTTATACCTATATTTCAACTTTAGGCCTGGTCATGGAAGCTGCAGCTGAATTACAAATACCAGTGCTGGTATTGGATCGCCCCAATCCAATCCGCAGTGATATAGTGGAAGGTCCATTATTGGATTTGAATTATCAGTCCTTCGTTGGCAAATATCCCATTCCCATCCGATATGGGTGGACTGTAGGAGAACTGGCCCAAAAGATTATTGCAGAACAATGGATTCCTGCTGTCCCATCCCTAAGTGTCGTTTCCATGGAAGGCTGGTATGCTTCCCTCTGGTATGATGAAACAAATTTGCCCTGGGTTAAACCTTCCCCTAATATTCCTGATGTAGGTACCGCATTGATATATCCTGGCATGTGTTTACTGGAAGGAACAAACGTTAGTGAAGGCCGGGGTACAGAGCATCCCTTTAAATGGTTTGGGGCTCCCTGGATTGATGGTAAAATTCTTTCCCAAGAACTGAACAAACTACATCTTCCTGGTGTCGTTTTTGTGCCGAAATCATTCACTCCTATTTCTATTCCAGGAGTAGCAGATAAACCAAAATATGAAAATCAACCCTGTGACGGCATTGAAATCAGAGTTATTACTAGGAATAAGTACCAAAGTCTAAACGTAGGTGTGAGTGTATTAAAAAAGCTGCAAGAATTGTATCCAGAAAATATAGTTTTCAAGGAAAATCGATTGAACGGGTTATGGGGTAGTGACACGTTGTTGATAGAACTACAGAAAAAACAGAAACAAATCAATTTCTATGCTGCTAGTGGTTTGACTATACTTCTTTTAATGACTTTGTTAATTAAATGATTTGTGTATCCATATTTCATCGATTAACAAAGTCATCTTCCCTATTACTACTACTGAACATATTTATAATATGTCACAGTTTAACATCAGGACAAACACCTACGAACAAATTGGTAAAAGTAAAAGAAATTATACCTGACATTGAAATTGAACTTAAATATTCAACCACAGATAATTTTACCAAACAAATATTGTACCCAACCAATACATGTTACCTAGCATTTGGATCCCTTGAAAATCTTAAACTTGTACAAGACTCTCTGCGCAATATCTATAGCCATAACGGATCCAAATATTCCGAAGGACTTGGATTGAAAATTTGGGATGGCTATCGAGCGCGATCTGTTCAATACCGCATGTGGGAAATCATTCCTGATTCCCGTTATGTTGCTGATCCAAATAAAGGTTCTTCCCATAATCGTGGTGGTGCAGTTGACTTAACCATAATTGATTTTTCCACAAAAAGAGAATTAGATATGCCCACTATATTCGATTTTTTTGGTGTTGAAGCACACCATGAAAACATGGATCACCCTGATCATGTCATTGTTAACCGGGAATTGTTGAAAAATCTAATGACCAATGTAGGTAGTTTCTCAATATACGCGGAAGAATGGTGGCACTACAAATATCCGCCATCAGATAATTTCCCTCTGCTTGATTTTCAACCAGAATGAATTTTGAGAGAGCTTACAATTATAATCGTAAGCCGATTGTTAACCTTTGAATAAAATCAAATCGGCCATAATCTGTATAAGAGTAATCGAGCTTAAGTTTCGTATTGCTCTTTCCTAAACGGTAATAAATACCTCCGCCAAGTGTCAATCCCTCTTCTGTCGCATCCCGGAAAAGAGTAGCATAACCACTGCGTAAGAAAAACGTTTCTGCATAAGCAAATTCCAGTCCAGCATTCATACTTTCTGTATTATCATTAGGATGCAACGCATCTAGTCCAAATGATAATCTTATTTTTTCATTTTCAAGAAGTTCCCCTGCAATCCCAACGCGAAAAATAAGCGGCAACGGAAATTGGTCTGGTTGGTACAGCGCATTAACAAATTCTACATTACCTTCGTTTTTCTTATCAGGGTCAACACTAATGATCATATCTCTCCCGTCCATTTTCAAACTATTACCAAAATTGGATAAGCTGGCCCCAATTCTAATGTCACGAAATGGTGTAACAAATAGCGCTCCCAGATCAGCAGCAATTGCCTGGGCTTTTGAATGCCAGATATTTTGTTGTACAAACTTAAGATTACCACCTAATGAGAATTTATCTGTTAACCGCCGTGAGTACGATAATGTTACGGCAAGATCACCAGCTTCAAAACGTTCACCAGTACCTTCCGGTTCTTCTACTGTACGTACAATGTCTTCCGGTACAGTTAGACTGGTTAGACTGAACCCCAAAGTACCAATACCAGGGGAATTGAAAGCAAACGCAAGATAGTTAAAGTTGGTTTCTGCGATCCAGGGACTATTAACAAACATGGCCTGGACACCATCTATGTAGGCCAGGCCAGCAGGGTTCCAATAGATATTACTCAAATCTCCATTCATGGCAGTAAATGCATTACCCATTGCAGTAGCACGGGCATCTACCCCAATTTTTAGAAATTGCGCTGCTGTTGTACCACGCTTGGTAATGGTATTGGTATTTGTGTTTTGGGGATAGACCAACCCCGTATCAAGCACAATAATAAACATGATACTAACGATTTTAGTTTTTAGACCTATATATTTCATTTTATCACTGCAAATCTGCCAATTGATTCACCCAGAGCCTCTGCATCCACATGAAATAAATAAATACCGTAAGATATTGGGAAATTATCATCCGTTGTTAGATCCCAAAATTCTTTACCATCGTCCATGCTAGAATGGTGGGCCAGTGTTTTCACAAGTTCACCAGTAATTGTATAAATCCTGATGATACAATCCTTGGGTAAATGATTAAAGTATACTCTTCTTGGGCCGCGATCACGAGGATTTTGCCTATCCAGCGGTTCCAATACATTGGTAACAACGTAAGGATTAGGGACAACACTAATATTGTCCAGTTCATTTATTGCTTGCTCATTATTGATCAGAGAAGCGCTTGTTGTAAATTGATATTTATCACCTTCAGTAAATGGTCTGGTGGTAGCTATATAGTAAATATCGCCACTATTAGGATCAATGCCACCTTCCGCTTGCTCAAGAAAAGTGAATTCCCAGGATGTGGTAGATGTTTCATCTCCCTGCATAATCACTGCCCTGTCTCCCGGTGTCCATAAACTGTCCTCAGGAGGTAATTCAAGTATAATCACTTTCCGCTGTTCAGGAACCAAACCAGCTGTAGTTTCCCAAACCTGAAATTTTGCTTTAATATACCCATATCCAGGTCTGGAACTGGAATCCGCTATATCATTAAAAAACCGTACCTCATAATCAGCGGGATACATTTTTGTACCAATATTATTGAATGGTTTTACTTGTGGTTCCCAGTTGGTTGGAGATCCGGCACTCCATGCCATTTGTGTTTCATCCAGTGCTAAAATCTGATTTTGGGCGTAGATCTTAAGACCATCAAAAACTGGATTGGACTCTTCCATCGTCAGCAAGCTGCTCGCTACAACACCAAAATACATATAAGATGCCAAATAAGTAACACCATCTAATAATCCACCGCCTGGTATAGCACGGATCTTCCCAGATTGTGGTATTAATTCATAATCCGTCCCAGGCTCATAGGTATTACTTCCATTTACATCAGAAAGACTAAAAGAAGCACTATCTATATTGCCATAATCCAGCCGAACAAATTGATCTAATTTAGCAACCAGTTCATCCGCTACCGTTTTCATATCTTTAACGGAATAACTTGTTGGACTTTCCATAAAAGAAACTTCAAACATATTTGCATCTTCGATAGCCCGGGGATCAATAACTTCTATAGAAATTATCCCGGTTGCACTACCACTAACATGCTCTATAAAATTCTCATTAATATTACCTGGGACATAACCAGCAGTTGGTACCCTAGGAACGATTTGCTTGGTATTTACATCCAAGATCACTTCATTGGTCTCAGGATTTAATGTAATTGTTTTCGAACATTCAGAGGGAGCGATTCCTAGACTATCATCCCCATGATCATAGGAAACAACTGCATAATAATAGGTTTGACCATTGATGACATTATTTGAATCAATAAATGAATGCCTAAGCCCCGTATTGCTTCCTAGATTATAAAATACTCCCCGATCGCCATAGGGAATAGTGCTCAAACCACTGTAATCGTTAACGAGGTCGAAGCGGGCTGGCGCCCCAGTTGCCATCTTCAAGGGTTCGAATAGGAATTTTGAACCATTCGCATCTGTAATTGTTTGCTGATCAAGGAAAGACGGCTCAATACTACGGTAGACCACATAACCTTCAAAGTCATAGGATTCACTAATCAAATCATAAGATGTTTCAGCTTCAGCATCCCAATAGAGGGTTACTTGTTCATCGCCTGGTACCACCATAACAACAGGTTTATCAGGCGGTTTTGCAAATTGATAATTCTTTTCATAAATATCCTGCGCAGTTACAGCATTCAGTGTTAGATCTTCATAATCTTGACCTACTAAAAGTGCAATGGAAAATCGACGTGTCTCTCCAGCTGGTAAAGACATAGGGCCCGAACTATAGATGAAAATGTAGTCGCCCGCCTGGTCAACATTGGCAGAGTCAAATTCACCTGCCTGTAAGTGATTTTCCCATACATAGTGATCATTTGATATCCTGTTTTGACTAGTGAATGGTGGTGAAGCAAATCCGGTTAAACCCACCATATCTGATTCATCAAGGTCAGTCCATTCAAAGTTTGGTTCTCCCGGCTGGCGTGGATCGAACGGGTCTCCAGCTGTAGGTACCCCATCATCCTCTCCCGTATCACCAGTATTCGGTATACCATCTATACCAATATCATGTTTCTCGATGTCCCAATCACCATCATCATCAATCCCATTACTACGGCTTTCATCTACCATACCATCATTATCGTTATCAATGCCATCGTAAGGTTGTCCAGGGCTTTCTAAAAACTTGTAACCAAAATACCCGGGTTCCCGGCCAGAAACATCACTTACACCATCCTCATCCCAAGCATAGACCATGTTTATATTTCTATCAAAATATGAAAGGTCATCCTGCCAGTTCGAAGGTCCACCAATATGAGGATCGCCCCACATGCCAAAGGTCACTTCATGCAAATCGTTCTCACTTTTGTTGGTTACCTTGTATATTAAAAATATGATGTCTTCTGCTAATGGATTAGCCCATTGGTAATAGCGGGACTCGATTTCTAGACCCAAACCTTTACGAGACGAATCATCTGGGAATGGATAATATTCAAATTCCCGGTTGGTACGATCATCCGTAACAAAGAATATTTCCAAATCCGAATTAGAAGAACCCTGTCTAAGAGCACCGGGCCAAACATATTCTTCAAGATCAGCGTTATACCACCCCGCCGGCCAACTGTCCGGTTTGCCATCACCGTCACGGTCAAAATCATTGGATGTTGGCAGTTGGTCACTTTCCGGGTCCGCATAGGGAATTGTAAAATCATCATTCCAAGCCAATGGTTCCCAGCCCCAAAACTCTATACCATCAGGAGATACTTCACCGCCTAAGGAAGTGAGCCCATCGCTTATTAAACGGGCGTACCATGTAGTATCACCTGTATCACTTACTTTCCAGTAGGCGTCCTGATGACTATTTTGGGTTATTTCAACTTCAGCACAGATGAATGGACCAAATTCATAGCCGTAACCCAATCCTTCCCAAACAATATCAGTGACCTTATTGCCTGGGCTGGAAATGGATCCATAGTTCCAGATTTCCGCCGTAATCTTATTTCCGTTCATTATGGCTTTTTGCCGTCGTAGAACCTGGGGATCATCATTCTGGATAGCCATGGCCCTGTAAATACCTTCCCGCCAATCATAGTATTTTTTATGATCATATTCTGACCAGATTTTTTTTGGTCCTTGCAAGTACCACTCCTGTGATCCTTTTTTCACCTTCTTATCATTAGCTGTTAACGGCTGAAAAAAACCAGACGTAAGCAGTAAGAAAATAATGGTTAGCTTGACCAATCTTTGTCGAGCCATCTTTAAAGATCCACCGTTAGACCGAGAGAAACAGATCGTGGATCCGTATAATAATAGGGCCGGTTCATATACTCATTCCAGGTATGTATACCTGGCTCACCATAGTGGCGGATCAATTCATCAGTTTCCTGGTTTGATTGATACCCATATGTATAGCCAGCCCTGCCGGTATCATCGAACACATATCTTTCATTACGGGTATCAAACAGGTTATAAACTTTGGCAAATACCACCAGGCGGAAATTCCGTAAATTGAACGTTTTCTGGATACGCATATTTACATTTCGTTGCCAAGGCTTATTATCACTGTTTGGTTCCGGCACATAATTTGCATTGGGTATATCCGGTGTATAAGGCCAGCCACTGCTTAATTTACCAATGAAGCTGACCGACCATTTCCGTGGATCGCCAAACATCAAAGTGGCGCTCATAATTTGCCGCTGGTCCCAGCTAAGTGGTGCAATACGCTTTTCTTCCTCTTCACCTGTAAGTGAATTGAAGAAAAAAGAACCGGATCGCACACTGTTACCTTTGGCGACCTGGTATGTATAATCAGCCCAAGCTGACAATCGTGTTACCGGATCGTGCCGTTTGGTCAGGCTAAAGGTGATTCCTTTCACCGAGCCATAATCCTTATTGAGATATATTGCATAGTCAGACGGACCATATTTTGCCGATTCATAATGGATCGATTGTAAGGCCAGCAGATCGCGAATATCTTTGAAAAAAATACTCATGTTAATCGCCAGGACACTGGTTAGTTGCTGCTGTAATCCAAATTCGTAATTTACCGTTTTCTCCGGTTTGAGATCAGCGTAACCGATACTTGGGGCAAGTCCCGCACCAAATATACTCGTTTTATATAACCTGCGCAGGGTAGGCATCTGGAAAAAATGGCCATAAGAAAAATGTAAAATTCCCGCATCCGTAATTGGAAATGATATCCCCAGTCGTGGTGATACCATATGCTTGGGATCTGCTGTAGTTTTACTACCTTCTGGATCCAGAAGATCTTCTACATAGTCTGATTTTGGATCAAAATAGTCATAACGCAATCCCACGTTCATAATCATATTAGCATACTCGATCTTATCCTGGATATACCCAGATAAAAACGTGGCCTCATCATCATATAGATTATGATACGGTGATTCATTAATGGGCAGAACAGTTGGTGTACGGTATTGGTCATTATATAATACAGTGTAGTTTTCCTCCGTTAAATAGTCTATCCGTACACTGGTGCCAATTTTAATCTCATGCCTTGATGTTATCTGACTATTAAAATCAAATTTCCCGCCCACGGAATTTGATTTACGATAACTATGTCCCATTTGTGTGCCGCCAAAAGAAAAAGTAGCTGAACTTGGTTCCGTGTTGATCCAGTCTGTACGTACATAATTTGGATCCAATGGATCCTCAAATAAGAATTGACTATAATCCGTTGTGCTATAGAAAACATTGGCCTCATAATAGCTCCTAAGACCGATAGCATGATTAAGCTTGACCGAATAATTGGAATTTTTATTCGCATAATTATAGGTACCATCAGGATTATACTTGTAACTATGTACATACGAGTTCCAATTGCTCTCAGCGTACAATAATTGTCCGGACAATTTTAGCTTTGGAGTAATACGAAAGGTCAATTTCCCTAAACCATTAAAATTATCACTGGGATTCATTGGTACAAATTTTCCGTCACCACTCATTTCCACATACCAATCACCTGAAGGAGGAAAATATGCATAATCATCGGGGTTGTGCTCTCGTACCCCATAAAGATAACCTTCATTATCGCTCCATCGTCCGCTTACATTAAAAGTAATGCGGCCATTGTTACCTATTAAGGGTACAGGGCCTGATATAGAACCTTCCAGGATTGTATTTGCCAAGGGGTTCACATCATCAATATTGGTGTAAAGTTCCGTATCATTGGAAAAATAATCACCCGTATACGCCGATATACTGCCTTCATAATTTTTCCCGCCTTCTTTTATCTGCAGATTTACAATGCCACTCATAGCGTTACCATATTCAGCGTTGAACGCACCACTAACTACTTTCATTTCTTCCAGTGCTTTGTTGGAAATATTAATCGCAAGTGAATTGGTAAAAAATGGATTGCTTACTGCTACACCATCAATATAATACCCGATCTCATTTGAACGACCTCCGCGAATGTGCAGCGCTCCATCAGCCCCTTGATTTACCCCCGCCTGAGTAGTTAGCACACCCAGAAATGATTCCACAGGCATTTCCTTCATCTCTGCACCGGTGGTGATCTTTTGTGAGGATGTAAGATCCTTTTGAACCATCGGTCTATCTGCCATCACAATAATTTCTTCGCCTTCTAAGACCTCTGCTGTCATAGCAATATTCTGAAAAGTAGTCTGATCAATATTGACCCGCAGATTTTGAACCTTTTGGGTAGCATACCCTATATAGGATGCTTGCAGGGTATAATCTCCAGGCGGAACGTTAATAATGAAATAATATCCATTTACATCCGTTGCAGCACCCAAAGCAATTTCTTCAATAACCACATTTACACCCGGCAGCGGTTCACCGGTTTCTTTATTAACTATAATACCGGTGATTTTTCCGTTGGCAGCAAATAAAACTCCCAAAATGTTTATCGTAATAAAAAGAGTTCTCATAGTATCAGAAACTAAAAGGGGAGCGCCATCCAGCACTCCCCTTTTATATACTTGTTAAAGAATGGATTCTCTGGCTTATTTGACCAGGGTCATTCTTTTGACCTTTTTTATTCCAGCCCATTCCAGGCTATAAAGATACATACCTGTGGAAACTGTTCGGCCAAATTCATTCTTTCCATTCCATACTACACTGTGGGTACCAGCATTAACCAATTCGTTATCAACCAATGTTCTTACCAACTGACCGGTTATGTTATACACCTTGATCGAAACCTTACGATTGATTGGTATAGTATATTGGATAGTAGTATTTGGATTAAACGGATTCGGGTAGTTCTGTTCCAAACGATAGTCTTCTGGAACAATGAACGCCATCGGATCAACGCCAACTACTTCAGCAATCTGATTTTCTAATAATACAAATGTCCATGCCTTCGGATTAGCAACCCTTGTAGTAACCACAACAAAAGTGTCCCCTGTAGCGTCCCATGTTTCCGTTGTATGTGTCAGGCTGTCCCGAACATTCTGAAATGAAACCAGGATTTCTTTTTTGTTATCCATATCGAAATCAAGTGATACTCCATTCCAGTCTGAAGTAATTTTGGAAGCAAATCCCCAATATTGAGATTTAGATACAGTGGTAGTACCATTTGAATCCGTTGTGGTCGTATTCTGGGTCACATCCAACTCACCCCAATAGATAACCTTTTCCATATAGCTGCCAGCGGATCGTGGATCAGGGCCAATGTACTCTAAAGCAGTGACATTGGGTCTTCCACGGCCAACAAAGACAGCCTTTCTATCGCTACCATCATAAGGACCGTGTCCAACAGCAGCATGGAATGTACCAGCATTTCCTATTTTACGAACATGATCTTCGTTAATGGTAAGTACATCATCGCCGGCATCATAGTCTACAACATAGACATCTCCAGTGCCGACCCCCCAATTACCATAACTTGCAAAGTACGCTTCATCATTTCCATCTCCATCAATATCTCCAGCAGCTCCGCCAAACAGGGAAACTTGATCACTGGGATAGGTAGTTTTGAAATAACTTCCTTCCGCACCCACTTCGGCAATGTCATATGTATTTGCTGCTGTAGATGTGATATTGTAGAAGTTAAAAGAGTTCCAGGTATGGTTGACAAGGTCCATGTGGCCATCACCATTCAAGTCTGCAGGGAGAGAGTGGTAGGGCGATCCTCCGCCGTAACTACCGCGATCAACGAAAAATTCCGAGACCCAGGTTTCAAAGCCTGCACCACCAGCATTATGTTCAATATCACCACTAACAGAGGTAATCAAGGTTCCTCGTGTACCACCACGACGGATCATAATAACCAGTTCTTGTTGGCCATCGCCGTCTACATCTGCAATAGTGGTACGCTCATGGTCTCCTCGAAATAAACCTCCATCTCCATCACAACAGGTATCCACTTCTACCCTATTAATAGATGAATAAGTTGTGCCATAGTTGTCACTGCCAACTACGCCATCCCATTCAAAGACCCACCAGCCTTCATTACCAGTGGAAGCCAGTGGAAATACTATTTCTTCTTTACCATCGCTATCAAGGTCACCAACCCCCACAGTACGTGGGTTCGATCCGTAATGGCTTGCGGTATCTTCCGGCGATATCCATACTACGTCAAAAGCATTGTTAGCAGCATCATATTCCCAAACCAATACCCTGTGCCCCTTATAATCAGTAGCGATTACTTCATGGGCACCATCCTGGTCCATATCCATACCACCGATAGCTGTTCTACTGTTACCAGTTGGATCCGCCTGGAAGAGGGAATCGCCAGCTGACTTTAAACCGACTGCGGCAATTGACCAGTTAGCGGCCAGATGATTTGTTTCGTTACCTCCTTCAAAATCCCAGTGAAATTGATCGTTATCCAGTACAAGAATCTGGGGCTGTGAAGCATCAGCAGCATAGAGGTTGGTTAGTACCACTTCCAGGTTTCCGTCACCGTCAAGATCATTATCAGATATATCAAGCGGATAATAGCGGTCACTAGGTTCACCGACACTCTCAAAAATAGTAGTTACATCATAACTGGCTGCATTAGTCGGATTTCCGCCCATGAATTCCATCCGCATAACCTTCTGATCTGTCCCAGTGCCAGCAATAATATCCATTTTTCCATCACCATCAATATCACCCATATCGCTGCCGCGACTTCTGGATCCAAACGTTAGAACTTCGGTGAAATGATCCGCAGCAAGTTTTTTGACGCCTCTATCATCATATGTGTGAAGTTTCAAATCATCTAAATACAAAGAACCGTTGTCCGATTGACTTGGCTGGAAATACGTTACACCAACCTGACTTACAGCAGCACCGGCAGGAGGAGTGAAAGAAACTTGAAGATGTGTCCAGACGTCAGGAACGCCTCCATAATGCACCGAATCCATAGACATATAATCCCCCGTACTATTAAAATGTTTGGCAAAAAGTACACCATAAGCGTTACTTGCGCCTAAATTATCAGAAGAAGGGGTAAAAATCTCTACAGATGCTAAATACGAAGAATCAGCAGATAAAGGGTTTTCACTATCAAATGCATAGAATGCATGATTCTCCATATTCGGATAATCCCAGTATAGTCCCCACATCTTTAATGAAGAATCACCCTCAAAGGCAGTAAATGTTAGAGTATCAGCGTGCATTGTATCCCCGGTAGCTACCACAGCCATACTAGTCATCGGATCAGGAAAGAAAGACCATCCAGCAGTACCGCCGGTCTCTAATCCACCGTTAGGTGTTTTATTTGTTGCATAAAGAGTGTCAGCAGCTACTACATTATCTAGATAGTATAATTTACCGTTGGTCATTGGAAACCACGCATCCAGATCCATGTCACCATCAGCATCATAGAACGCAAATCCATTTCTCCGAAATGATGCCGGGTCGCCATCAGTAAACATACCATTCAAATCTACAGATAGAGCGTATGTGTCTGTTCCCTGAGCTTCAAAAACAGCCATACTAAAGTTATCCCAGGTATTTACCCAGACCTCATGGTTACCGTCACCATCAAAATCTACAACATCCAAATTATAGACGCTGCCGCCGCCTAAGTTTTCTGTATCTAAAAATTCATTGGTAAAAGTAGAGAATTCATCCAGACCAGTTGTTGCCAATGCATCAATAGATAGTTTCCTAGTGGCACGGTCGACCGTACAAAGTTCCACTTTTCCATCCCCGTCCACATCGGCTAAAGCAAAGCCCGCTGGACGAAAATTATCTGCAGATGTCATCCCGTATTGAAACAGCAAGGTCGCTGTTGTAGGAAAAGTTCCATCAGCATTCTGTTCAAAAATATAGGTACCCCAGGTATCATCATTGGATCCAACTGCTGGCGGTACACCAAAGTAAATTTCATGCAGGCCATCACCATCAATATCACCATGAAACATGCCGGGCAGGCTGTTTCCGGGATCTGGCGTTACAAAATGCCATACATGCTGAAAACCAGCACCCTCACCAGGGCCTTTTTCATAGAGGTAAACACCTAGTTTTCCCGGATCTGGACCACCAGGAGCCAAGGTTTCATCAATAGAAAATAATATTTCGTGCAAACCATCACCGTCAAAATCCATTCCCGCTAGCACACTCTGTGCACCAAGGGCCTGGAAATCAGAAAAATAAGTTGCATTCCCCCCGCTATGAGCATTCAGCGACCAGTCCAAGCTAAAATCACTGTTAGGATTATAGCCTTCCGGAGGATTATAACCTCCACCTTGACCGAAAACAAACTGCAGGGAAACAATCAATATGATTGACATTAACTTATTAAACATAGGAACTCCTTTTGTTTTGACTAAAATAAACTTTACCCACTCCGGTTAAAAATGTATTGAGTATATTATAAAGAACCAAGAAATATATCATTTTAAAATAAATCGTTTTTAGATAATAATGGATCAAAAATAGAGGATCAAAGTTTGCGATTGCCAAAATTAACAGCCCATGAGAAACCAGAATTAAGGTTAACTATTATGAGCTGAGGATAGAAATAATCGCATCCAACTCATCCAGCAATTCCGTTTCCCCTCGAAAACCAAAGCTTCTGTGACGGATATTACCATCCTTGCCAATGATGACTTTTGTAGGCAAAAGTGATATGCCGTAAGATTCAAAAACTGCATTCTTATTATCCATCAATACGTGGAAAGGATAGTTATTTTCTTCCATCAGATCTTTTACGGCCTGAAGTTTATCTTTTGCTGTTTCTTTAGAGTTAACAAATAATATTTTTACTTCTTTCTCATACTTATTACGCGCTTTTTTCATAGCGGGGAAAGAGGCTTTACAAGGGCCGCACCAGGTTGCCCAAAAATCCAAGATCACTATTTTCCCTTTGTAATCAGATAAAGAGACCTCTTTACCATCTGTATCTGTAAGGGTAAAAGATGGTGCTCTCTGTGTTACCAGTTCGGATTCAATTTTGTCCTTGAGATCCCCAAATGCCTTGGTTTTCAAATCAGAATAATAAGATGTAAACCCCTCTTCTGATCCTTGGGTGCCAATGAAAATTTCTTTCAGAATCTTTTCCATATCTGGAGTTTGGATACCACTAATAATACTCTCTTCTAGAATTTCTTTTGCCACAGCCTTGGAACCATTCTTCAATAATATTGCAGCATAGTGCTCATTCACCTGTTTATGCTGCTTATTGGTTAACTGATATGCTTCTTTGCAATAGGTTAACGCTTCGGTACTATTGCCCATTGCGTTGGTGACCAGCCCGTAAGCATCCAGCGCCAAAGCAAGCTGTGTTGCTCTTGTTTCTTTCCATGTACCCGAAATTTTTAACCGCGGCTTCGTAGCGCTTGGTTCATTATATTCCTGCCGATAAGCAACAACAGATTTATTTATTATTTCTTTTACCAGACGTAATTCATCATTTTCTATATCTTTATTGCTATTTACAGCGGAAAATACTGGTCGTTCACTCCATGGCTTATTATTAAGAGCTGTAAAATATTCAAATGCCTGTTTATAGGAACCTTCTTTTATATATTCCCCGATAATCACACCACGCATATAACTTAAACCGGAATGATCAGGGTACTTAGCTTCAAATTCGTCTAGAAATTCCTTCTTCTCAGTCGACCCAACTTTTTTATAAAATTCAATAGCTTCTTCCCGTTGTACCCAGCGGCCAGTAGGAAATTTTTCCCGAGATTTAGTTTTAAAATAATCTGCCTTTTCCTGGTTCTTAACTGCACCATACCAGGCACTAAGGAAAAACAAGTGTTCTTCTGTCCATTGATCCGGATTATCTAAGGCCTCAAGGTTAGCCTCAATTTCAAGGTAAGCATCCTCGCCCTTACTTTTTTTCAATGCGGAAAAATGAGAAAATGAAAAGTCTGCCTTTTTAGCGGGGTTTCGGGAAAATTCATTATTATAAAAACCCAGCAAAGTATCTGCATAAAGTGTCTTATCCAACTTAGCGCCCCAACCCCGACGCACTAGTGCCGCAGCATAGCCAGCCTCGGCCCCCGGTAAAAGATGTTGATCTGATGTATATAATGGCACCCAGTATCCCAACCCCTCACTATAGTCCGTATCTGTTTCATTGTACAGGGTAACAACTAAACCGACAACAGAATCCGGAACCAGTATCTCTATCAACCAGCCGTCTTGCTTTCTTTTCATTTTATATTCTTCAGTATCTACCACATTATTAGGCATGGAAAACATGGAAACTGGCTGTAAATCCCGGTCTGCATATGTTCGAACTATAGCCGATACTTGATTTGAACCTTCCAGAACAGTTCCTTTCGGATTGTAAAGCAGGGTTACTATTTCTCCGGCTTGAGGCTTGGCTGGTAATGTGGAAAAGACATTAGAAAAATCATAACTACTGCAGGATATCATCAAACAAGCAGTAAAAAACAACCATCTATATATTTTTATGAAACGCATCATCATTATTTATACCTTTATTTATTATTTTAGTACTTAAACCTTAAAATTCTAAATCC
>Ga0257107_1000279_pt1 | contig 19711 bp, 19 predicted proteins | sample LP_taG_2_FD_190178 | JGI IMG/M metagenome (GOLD analysis project Ga0257107, IMG submission 190178) | Marine microbial communities from Northeast Subartic Pacific Ocean, Canada - LP_J_2011_P26_500m | ecosystem: Environmental > Aquatic > Marine > Oceanic | place: Canada: Northeast Subartic Pacific...
ATGGTCCCCAAATTCTTATGGGATTAATTCTATTTGGTATGTTTACAAATATTTCACCTATTTGGTGGGTTATGAGTCCTTTTGTGAATTTTTTCATGTTTTTATTTGCAGGAATCTAATGGGTCAGAAAGTCCATCAATATTTTAGACGATTAGTTTCCGTCCGGCGAAGTAAACGGACTCTCATTAGTACGATTGTAATGTTGATTGCGGTCATTTTTCTTATTAATTATTTATTACAAATTGTCCAGGCGGGATAGATGAAACTCGTCGAATGTGTCCCCAATTTTAGCGAAGGAAAAGATTTAGCTAAAATCAAAACCATTACCGATGCTATTTCGGGAGTCGATGGTATTACGATTCTCGATATGGACCCCGGGGCAGATACGAATCGAACAGTGGTGACATTTGTTGGAGAACCCGATGCGGTTTCTGAAGCGGCATTTCTTGGAATCAAAACTGCTGCAGAAGTCATTGATATGTCAAAGCATAAAGGTGCACACGCTCGCATGGGTGCCACAGATGTATGTCCATTCATTCCCATTGCCAATATGAGTGATGACGAATGTATTGATTTATCTAAATTGGTGGGTAAAAGAGTCGGTGAAGAATTAGGAATCCCGGTTTATTTATATGAAAATTCTGCCCAGAAACCAGATAGAGTAAAATTACCTACGATTAGAAAAGGGGAATATGAAGGCTTGGCCAAAAAACTGAAAGATGAAAATTGGAAACCGGATTATGGTCCGGTCGAATTTAATAGTGGTGCCGGGGCCACCGTTATGGGAATGCGTGATTTTCTCATTGCCTATAATATTAATCTGAATACGAAAGATCAGCGGTTAGCAACGGATATTGCATTTGAACTTCGGGAGAGTGGTCGGAGTAAACGAATCCCCAACTCCAATTCACCAAATTTACTGGATGGAGAAATCGTTCGAAAAAAGGATGGAAGTCCAGTAAAAGTGCCGGGAATGTTTAAAGATGTGAAAGGCGTCGGCTGGTATATTGACACATTTAAGCGGGCACAGATTTCTATTAATTTTAATAATTATAAAGGTTCGACTATTCACGAAGTTTTTGACGCGGCGTGCAAACTGGCTGACGAAAGAGGCATCCGTGTGACTGGAAGTGAACTGGTGGGGCTGATACCATTGGATGCCATTCTAATGGCGGGGAAGCATTATCTCCAAAAACAAGGCCGGACCATTGGTGTACCGGAATCGGATATCATTGAATCCGCTATCCAGTCTTTGGGATTGAATGATGTGACGCCGTTTGTACCTGAAGAAAAAATTATCGAATTTGCCGTGGGTGAAAAATCAGGAAAACTCATTTCACTATCCGTTGATGGATTCACAAATGAACTTTCCAGTAACAGTCCAGCACCAGGAGGCGGTTCCGTCGCTGCTTTATCAGGATCGTTGGGGGCTGCTTTATCATCTATGGTGGCGGCATTGACCCACGAGAAAAAAGGATTTGAATCCCAAAAGACAGAAATGAATATGATTGGCCAGGATGCACAGGCCATCAAAGATCGGTTATCGTTTTTAGTGGATGAAGATACCCATGCATTCAATAAAGTAATGGCTGCAAATCGATTGCTTGCTTCCAATGATGAAGAAAAAGCAATGAAGGCTGGCGCGATTCTTCAAGCCAATAAGTATGCCATAGATGTTCCATTTGAAGTAGCAACCTTATGTTATTCCATAATTGAATTGGCTGAGGTTTTGGTCAGTAAAGGGAATCCAAACTCGGTAAGTGATGCGGGGGTTGCGGCAGAAGTAGCTTTAGCCGGTGTGCGCGGTGCGGCCATGAATGTGCTGATTAATCTGCCGGGTGTGGACGATGATGCTTATTGCGGTGAAAAAAGAAATGATGTAAATAACCTTATCCAAAAAGCAGAAGCCAAACATAAAGTGGTATTCGACAAAACGATAGGTGTGATCAATTCATAAATGATTAAACAATTATCAGAAGATCTTAAAAATAAAATTTCTGCTGGAGAAGTGGTGGAACGACCCGCTTCTGTGGTTAAAGAATTGGTTGAAAATAGTATCGATGCGGGAGCGACAGAGATCACAGTTGTTGTGGAAAAAGGCGGACAGCAGCTTATTCAAGTCACAGATAATGGTTCGGGGATTTCTGCCAAAGAATTGCCCATCGCTTTTGAACGCTACAGCACCAGTAAAATAGGATCTGTGGATGATTTATTTAATATTGATACTTTAGGGTTTAGGGGTGAAGCGCTGGCCAGCATTGCATCTGTATCGGAAGTCAATGTTTTATCGGCAAATGGAAGTGAAGATGGATCAGAAATGTCCATTTTAAACGGACAATTGGGTGAAGTACAACCTGCACCGGCGGTACAGGGGACATCCATTACGATTCGGAATTTGTTTTATAATACACCGGCACGGAAAAAATTTCTAAAAAGCCCTCGAATGGAATTTCGAAAAGTAGTGGAAATGGTTCGCCGTTTTTCCCTTTCTTATCCCGACCGCAATTTTAAACTCATTTCAGACAATAGAGATATCCTCAATTTACAATCTGAAAAATTGGAAAGCCGTATCGTCCATGTGATGGACCCTGGTTACCGGGATCAATTATTGCCAGTCAACTTTACTAAAGGAGATTATAGCATTTCGGGATATTTGGGAAATCTTAATTTGATTCGCACCCGCCCCGGAGAACAATATATCTTTTTGAATGATCGATTCATTCAAAACCGCCTCATGAATTCCGGCGTTTACCAAGCCTATAAATCCATTATCAACCGGGGGGAATATCCATTCTTTGCCCTGAATATATCCGTACCTCATGAAGAGGTGGATGTGAATGTCCACCCCATGAAAACAGAAGTACGTTTTAAAGACGAATGGCGGATTTATCATGTCTTAAAATCGGCTATCGAAGAAGCATTAAGCCCCATTTTAAATACGATTCCTGATTTTGAAAAACCGGGGTTTTCCTCAGATTTCGACTTTCCTACCACATTTACCCCAAAGGAAGGTCAAGCCAATCTGGATCAGGAAGGATTGCACTTAACTCATGGCGACGTGGGCAATAATTTTAAGCCTGCATTGGATCGGGCCAAATCCTATGCATCCCAATTGGCTACACGGCCGGATCCGGATACAGGACGCGTTGATTTAGAAAAAATTTGGCAAGTCCATAGTAAATATATTGTTTCACCGATTACCAGCGGTTTGGTGATTATTGATCAGCATGTGGCCCATGAACGAATTTTATACGAAGAAGTCATGGCTTCATTTGACGCGAACCCCATGGCAGCCCAGACGCTCCTTTTCCCCGAAGTAATGGAATTTTCCCCCGATGAATTCTCCACCTTGCTGGATGTGTTACCTTATTTAGATAAAATGGGATTTCGCATGAAGGAATTTGGAAAAAATACGGTCATGGTAGAAGCCATTCCATCTGAAATGGCTTGGGGGAATGAAAAAACGATTATACGGGAAATGCTGGATAATTATTTGGATACACAAAAGAAGCATGCCTCATTCCAGGAAGCATTGGCGGCGAGTTTTGCTTGTAAGGCAGCAGTGAAGGCGGGAGACGTATTAAATGGGGAAGAAATGCGAGAATTGGTCAATCGACTATTCGGAACCAAACATCCTTATTATTGTCCCCACGGACGTCCTATCATAATTCAGTTATCCATGGATGAACTGGACAGAAGATTTGAGCGGATATAAAGAAAATAATAATTGATATATTTGATTCTTATGGAGTCCATCCATGGGAATATTAAGCGTTCGCTTTGCCTATCACCATCTCATTTTTCGGCGTTCAGGCGTACACATTTATTAGCCTGAAGCTTCAGTAGGTTAATAATGGTGTTCTCCCAAAGTGCGTTGGATCCTTTAGTTGTTTTAACATAAAATCTGCAACATCAGACCGTGAAATCTTTCCAGCAGTTATTCCTGTTAAATCCTCGATAACTCGATATTTTTCTGTCCGAGGTCCGTTTGTGAGAAAGCCAGGGCGCACGATCATCCAATGACTATAACTTTTCTTAAGGAGATCCTCTGCACGGTTTTTATCTTTATATATTTTTTTTAATAGTAGTGGGTTTATGATTCGATCATAAAGAAATCCACCATGCCCTTCACTATCTCCTGCACCAATACCTGTGATTACAATAAGCTTGGGTTTGGTATGTATGTCAATCGAGGAGAGTATATTTTTTATACCCTTAGAAAATACGTCAACAGACTTTCTGGTGGGGGGTATTCCAATGCACACGCAGATACCATCTTGATTATTAGTGACATTCGCAACTTTGGTGGGCTCAAGAATGTCGCCTTTGATAATATGTAAATTGGGATGTGATATTTTTAACGAATTTGGTGTTCTTAATAAAGCAGTGACTTCATGCCCGTCCTCTATTGCTATCCTTAACAATTGATGACCTATACCTTTAGATGCGCCGAAAATTGCTAACTTCATATCACACCTCTATTTTTCAATGGGTAAGCAAATAACGATAGAACGGGCACGTGATATTGTAATCGGAATGGATGTATTGGTTTGTATTTGCATTTATTCACCCTATTAAACTGGTCGGCTTGACAGTTTTTTATTCATTGGAATAATCGTTACAAAAATATCTGGAGATGATTCAAATTCATAAGGTTTACCCATAACATACCCTTGGTTTTTATATAAATGAACTCCTGGTAATGTGGAACCCAATTCTAATCTAGTAAATCCACTATCCCAAGCTTTTTGTTCACAATGAATTAATAGTTTTTTACCGAGTCCTTTTCGAACATAATTTGGATGGATAAAGAAGGCTCTTATTCTTGCTGCATCTGAAATGGGGTCAAGCCTTTCACTATCTCGATCTTTACGGGCACTACTTCCAAAAAGTGTTTTTCTAAAACTCCAACCTCCACATCCGATTATTTCATCGTTTCCCAAAATAAGATAATATGTTTCATCTTCTATTAGTTGGTTGTCTAATCCCCATGCGCCACGTAACGCATCTTCAATTTGTTTAGGGGTATAATCTGTAATACATAATTTTCTGGCAGATAACTTAATGAGTTTAGAAATCTCATTAATATGTGTTTCATTTGCCAGTTCAATTAAATATTCCACGGTAAACTTCGAGACTAAGTTTATTTTCTTACTTTAACTATTAATGGCCTAATTTATTATACTCAGGCAACCAATAGGCCGCACCCCAAATAAATGATTGTATAATGGCACCTTTTTTGTTCGATGATGCATGAATAACCTGCTGTGCGAATGGTGTAAACATTTCAAGTAAATGGACAACTAAAAACAGTGGTAATAGCCATTTCAATAAATAATTATATGTATCGGTGATGGATATAAAGTAGCTGAGAACTGAAATAACATATACAAAAATAATTAAAATTTTAATTCCTGTAACCATGATCATCCTTTTTTTTATCCTGTGCTTGGGAAAAATTAATTCATTTTTCCAGACGATTATATTTCTTCATAATTAGTTTTACGCGATCATGAGGTAAAGCCCACACCTTATTATTATTAATCCCTACCATGGTTTCTGCCGCAACCAAAGTGTTGATAATGGCCTCTTCCACCGCTTGAACCGTCGCTTCAAAAAGGGGTGAAATCATCCTATTTGGCAGCATTTCAACATGGACTGCTTTATCAGAAAAAGCCACGTTCGGATTGGCAGTCGAAAATGCAATGAAAATATCGCCTGAGCCATCATGGGCATATCCGCCTACTTTACCCACCCCCATGGGAACCCGTCGAGCCAACCGTTTCATTTGATGAGCCAGCAACGGCGCATCAGTGGCGATGACAACAATGATGGAACCATCACCCTCATCCTTTTGCTTATAATTGTCCTGGGGCATATTCTCAGGGATCTCTTTTCCCACCGGAACACCTGCAATGGATAGATTTTTTCGAGAACCATAATTCGCCTGAACCAAAACACCCAAAGTATAATCCTGTTTCTTGATGGTTACCACACGAGAGGCCGTCCCAATTCCTCCTTTAAAAGAATGGCAAACCATTCCGGTGCCACCGCCAACATTTCCTTCTTCAACGGGTCCGCCTTTTGCATTTCGAATGGCATCGTGAGCATGTTTTTCTTGGACATGGAATCCGTTAATATCGTTCAAAAATCCGTCCCAGGTCTCCGCCACGATGGGCAGGGACCACCAATATCCACTGGCATCCGCAGATCCCTGGCTCGCCCGCCAGGAAATGACGGCATCCCGGACAATGCCAACACTATGGGTATTGGTTATCAGAATGGGTCCTTCTGCAAATCCGGATTCTTCAATCCAGGTGGTTCCGGTCATTTCCCCATTGCCATTTAAGGATGACCAACCAGCAAAACAAGGGTCATCTAAACTTCGATTTCCCCTGGGAAGAATTGCTGTGACCCCAGTACGTACCGGGCCTTTCCCAACTGTTAAAGCACCATTCCCTCGAATTATTGTAGCATGGCCAACTTCCACCCCTTTTACATCTGTAATGGCATTGAATGGTCCCGGCTTCCCGTCAAAAGGAATCCCCAAATCCCGGGCTCTTACCGGTTGTTGTCCTTGAACATAGGATGTTGATAAAAAAATACAAACTATTATGGCATGGGATAATATGGATGTGAGGGTATTATTTTTGGTTAAGAATCGTTTTATACTTAAAAAAGAATGGATTCTTAACTGTGGTTTTTTCTTTGAATTCATTTTTTCTCCCATCTTAAATTTGCGATCGACAAGATAGAGTTTACATTGCTTCTTACCATAGAATATGAAAGAAAATAATGATATGTGTATCCAGCAACCCTGCTGGACAATTTCCGTGATCAAGATGATCATGGCACAAATGAATGTATCTCGTAATCAGAGATGATTACGTTACATATATGAAAAAAATATTAACCATAATTGGTCCCACTGCAAGCGGGAAAACAGCGATTTCTGTAGCCATGGCAAAACAGATTGGAGGTGAAATCGTTAGTTTGGACTCCCGCCAAATTTACAAGGGAATGTCCATCGGTACAGCACAGCCGTCATTGGAAGAGAAAGGAGGTATTCCCCATCACCTCATTGGGATTCAAAACCCCGATACGGAAGTGGCTGCCGGTCATTACGCTGAAATGGTTATTAAGGTAGTAGCGGATATTCAAAAAAGAAAAAAGATACCTATTATTTGTGGAGGAGCTGGACTCTATTATAGGGCGATAACAAAAGGAATTTTTGAGGGGAGTTTTTCCGATGCAAGTATTCGGAAAAAATTAGAAAAAGAATATGATATCCATGGGGGAGATTTCATGTTGGAGCGACTGGAAGAAGTCGATCCGGATTATGCAGAAAATGTGCACCCCAATAATAAAAAACGTCTCGTCCGTGCTTTGGAGATTTATGAATTAACGGAGAAATCTCCTTCCAGTCATTTTCAGGAACAACAGGTATCTCCAACAGATACATTGGATTTGTTTACTATATATCTTGCCTGGGATCGATCCATTTTAAAAGATCGAATTGCTGAAAGAACTGAAAAAATGTTATCGGATGGTTGGGTAAGAGAGGTTCAAAATCTATTGGAAGCATACCCAAACAAACATTTACACCCATTAGATTCGATCGGATACCGACAAATCATTTCTTTTATAAATGGTGAATTATCAGAATCAGAAGTGAAATCAAAAATAATCATTCGAACACGCCAGTTTGCTAAACGACAAATCCAATGGTTTCGGAATGAAAAAGTTCACCTGACAATAAATATGAACCCAAACCGAATGAATGAGGACATTATTAAAGAAATTCTTAAAGGAATAAGTTATTAGGAAAGCCTTTCCCCTTTTTCATTTTTCATTTTAAATTAGGGTGTCCTTTAAACCGTTCCAGAGAGATGGTAAGGGCAGCAAATCGACCTCCGAATCAGGAATCTGTTGGAACGGAATCCAGGCTGCCCGGAGGTTTTTTATTATCAGGAGGTGCCCATGGCATCGACTTACACAAAACAGGTCATGAATTCAACGGATGTGAACCGATCAGTCACGCGTCTGGCCCATGAAATTTTAGAGCGTAATGGCGGTGCAGATCAGCTATTGTTGGTTGGCATTCTTACTCGTGGTGAACCTTTAGCCAAACGATTACAATCCCTCATTCAAAAAATTGCTGAAGTTGCTGTGCCCATGGGGTCGGTGGATATCACTTTTCACCGGGATGACTTCCGAGATCGGTTGGTCGTTCCACAGGTGAAGGGAACCAATATCAACGATTCCATCGATGATAAAACGGTCGTTTTGGTAGATGATGTCCTTTTTACAGGGAGAACCATACGGGCGGCTATGGATGAACTGAATGCATTCGGCCGACCCCAAAAAGTACAATTAGCTGTTCTGGTGGACCGAGGGCATAGAGAGCTACCCATTCGTGCTGATTTTGTTGGTAAAAATATTCCTACCCACGAGGGTGAACATGTAGAAGTTCAACTGAAAGAAGTGGATGGAAAAGACCAAGTGTCCTTGGCGCAATTTGAAGGAGATGAGTGATGCTGCAGCAAAAACATCTACTGGGATTGGAGGGATATCCAGCGGAGGATATTCAAACCATTATTGATACGGCCTTCACCTTTAGAGAAGTGTTAGACCGTCCCATTAAAAAAGTACCTTCTTTACAGGGTAAAACAATTGTAAATCTTTTTTTTGAAAATTCAACGCGAACACGAATTAGTTTTGAATTGGCGCAAAAGAGGCTCAGCGCAGACACCGTTAATTTTTCCGCATCCACATCCAGTTTGAAGAAGGGTGAGACTTTCAAGGATACAGCACAAAATATTGAAGCAATGAAGATTGATGCGGTGGTGATGCGTCATCCCACACCGGGTGCACCTTTGCATCTAACCCAGCATATTAATTCTATTGTCATTAATGCGGGTGACGGGACCCATGAACATCCGACCCAAGCCATATTGGATATGACAAGTCTTCATGAGAAATTTGGATATTTAAAAGGATTAAAAGTTGGTATTATTGGTGATATTTCTCACAGTCGTGTGGCCCTGAGTAATATTCATGGATTGAAAACCATGGGTGCAGAAGTCACACTTTGCGGTCCCTCAACGTTGATTCCACCATTTGCAGAAGATTTAGGTGTATCTGTGAATTATAATGTAGATGAAGTGATCGAATGGGCAGACGCGCTCAATGTACTTCGAATCCAACGGGAAAGAATGGGAGGCGGGCTATTGCCATCTGTGAGAGAATATCGGAATCTTTTTGGTATCTCAACAGAACGGTTATCCAATCATAAAAAAGAAATTGTTATTATGCATCCTGGACCAATAAATCGCGGTGTGGAGATTGACAGTTCGGTGGCAGACAGCGATCAAGCCATTATCCTGGATCAGGTATTGAATGGCGTGGCATCGCGTATGGCCATTTTATATTTATTATTAGGCGGAAAGCAGGAGGAGGGAAATAGTTAAGATGAAAACAACAAAATTAAAAAAGCAGGTTGTCTTAAAAGGTGGAATGATTTTAGACCCCATGAAAGAAACGCTGAAAAAAGGTGATGTACTCATCGAAAATGGGAAGATGAAATCTATCGGGAAAGTGACTCCATCCAAATCGGCAGATGTTATTGATTGCAGCGGGTTGATTGTGACCCATGGATTTTGTGATATCCATGTTCATTTTCGTGAACCGGGACGTGAGGATAAGGAAACCCTTGATTCCGGTTCCCTGGCGGCTCTGGCGGGCGGATTTACCCGTGTCTGTGTCATGCCAAATACAGATCCTCCTTTAGATTCCCCAGAATCTATTCGTTATACGGTAGATCGAGGGGAAGAATGCCCGATTCACATTCATCCAATCGGTGCCATAACGAAGAGTCAGAACGGGAAAGAATTGACGGAGATGGGCGCCATGTTATCGGAAGGTGCGGTAGCATTTAGTGATGATGGACTGCCCGTTACGGACACTGGTATGATGCGAAATGCATTGGAATATGCCACGATGTTTGATGTGCCGGTAATTAATCATGCAGAAGATTTATGCTTGAAAAAAGATGGGGTGATGCACGAAGGAAAAATTTCAACCCAATTGGGTCTTCCTGCAAGCCCAGATATTACGGAATCAAATATGGTCCACCGCGATTTGGAATTAACACAATTGACCGGTGCCTGCCTCCACGTGCCTCATGTAAGTTCGGCCAAATCAACGGATCATATCCGACAAATGAAAAAGTCCAATAATAAAATAACAGCGGAAGTCACGCCACATCATTTATTTTTTACGGATGAAGATTTAATTACCTATAATACAGATTTAAAAGTGGCTCCTCCCATTCGAACACAGGCAGATCAAAAAGCACTCATCAAAGGAGCGAAGGATGGGACCTTTGATTGTATTGCCACAGACCATGCGCCCCATACCATAGAGGAAAAGGAAGAGACTTTTGATTTGGCTCCTTTTGGGATGATTGGTTTGGAATCATGTTTTGGCGCTGTGAATCGGGTATTGGTTAAAGAGAATAAATTCGATATCATCCGGTTAATCCAAATGCTTTCCGTTAATCCTCGTAAGATAATGGGATTTGAGACAGATTTATTTACAAATGGGAATCCTGCAGAATTGACCATTTTTGATCCAAATAAAAAATGGACATTTAAGAAATCAGATATTTATTCACGGTCCCATAATTCTCCGTTTATAGGTGAAGCGTTGATAGGCCGCGTAAGGGCAACCATTGTAAAGGGTCATATAACAGCATTGGTTTAATATATCATATTCGTCGGAAATGCAGAGCCACCCCTATGGCTATTTATGGAGGATAGTGAGAAAAGGGTGCATGGTTGCAGGGTTTTTAGGTGAATACGCACTTTGGGGTTATGGGTAAAAAAGGCTAATATATTATTTATGAATTATAGTTGACTATGATTGAGTTACTAGTCTAATTTTTCGGGCTAATTTAGAACTGAAAATAATGAAAACAAGATCACTAAAAGCGTCTGAAATTCAAAAAGACTGGTTTGTAGCCGATGCTGAGGGTAAAACCTTGGGTCGTTTCGCCAGTGAAGTCGCACAAATTTTACGCGGAAAGCATAAACCATCCTTTACGCCTCATATGGATATGGGCGATTTTGTGGTTGTGGTTAATGCAGATAAGGTAAAGGTTTCCGGTGCGAAGGAAACGGATAAAACTTATTTTAAACATTCAGGATATCCGGGATCGACGACCTTTACAAAATTAGATCAAATGCGACGAAATCACCCGGAACGGATTGTTGAAAAAGCCGTTTGGGGAATGCTTCCTAAAAACCGCTTGGGTCGGGCCATCATAAAACACCTAAAGGTGTATAACGGTCCCGAACATCCCCACACAGCGCAACAACCCAAAGAATTGGATATTTAATGGCTAATGCTGTTTATAATGCTACCGGTCGACGAAAAGAATCTGTCGCCCGTGTTTTCATGACACCTGGAAAAGGTAATATTTCCATCAATGGTCGTCCATTTAAAGAATATATTAGTCGAGAAAGTCTGGCAATTGTGGTGACACAACCACTGAACTTAATCGACCAACGAGAATCATACGATATTAAAGTTACCGTAAAAGGGGGAGGCCTTTCCGGACAAGCAGGTGCGATTCGATTGGGAATTGCCCGGGCATTAAATGGTGTGAGTGAAGACTTTCGCCCCCAATTAAAAGCAGCAGGATTTCTCACCCGTGACGCCCGGGAAGTGGAGCGGAAAAAATATGGACAACCTGGCGCACGTAAAAAATTCCAATTTTCAAAACGGTAAAGATTATGGCAGAATCAAAAGTTAAATTTGAAGATTTACTGGGTACAGGCGCACATTTTGGACATGTAACCCGTAAGTGGAACCCCAATTATAAACCTTTTATCCTCATGGAAAAAAACGGGGTTCATATTATTAACCTGGATGAAACAATTCGTCGTTTGGATATGGCGCTCAGCTTTATCAGTGGCAAAGCCAAAAAGAATGGTGAATTCCTGTTTGTAGGTACTAAGAATCAAGCAAAAGATATTGTTCAGCAGGAGGCGGATCGGTGTTCCATGTTTTATGTGGTTGAACGCTGGTTAGGTGGAACGCTCACTAATTTTACCACCATTAAAAAAAGTATTAAACGGTTACACATGCTGGAAAAAGAAGGGTCACAGATTTATGAAAATCAGACCAAAAAAGAAATCCAGATGCTCAATCGTGAACGGATTAAACTTTCGGATCAACACCGTGGCATTAAAGATATGCGACGCCTTCCTGATGCAGTGATTATCGTCGATGCCAATCTGGAGAGTACGGCAGTGAAAGAAGCCACAATATTGGGAATTCCCATCATTGCAATTGTTGATTCCAATACAGATCCTACCATTATTGATTATCCAATACCAGCCAACGATGATTCGATCCGGACGATTCAGCTAATTATGTCGGTGATTGCCGATACGATTTTAGACTCAACGGCTAAAAAGAGTGAAAAATCAGAAAAAGAAGATAAACAAGCATCGAAGGCACCAGACAATGTATCATCAGTGGAAATAAAAGCTGAATCGGTTGACACAGATAAAAAAGATTCACCTCCAGAAGAAAAAGTTGAAGCACCCGTAGAAGATGCTGGAGCAACAAAATGAATATTGATGCCAAAACCGTAAAAGCATTGCGCGATAAAACAGGCGCAGGTATGATGGATTGTAAGAAAGCATTGGTTGAAACAGATGGCCATTTAGAAAATGCCATTGATCATTTACGCAAATCTGGTATTGCCAAAGCAGAAAAAAAGGGTGAAAGAACCGCTAAAGAGGGTATCGTCTTTTCGTACATTCATCACGGCGGCCGTTTAGGTGTCCTTGTTGAATTGAACTGTGAAACAGATTTCGTAGCAAAAACAGAAGGTTATTCAGAGTTAGCACATAATTTGGCTATGCAAATTGCAGCCACAAACCCCTTGGCTATTCGTCGTGAAGATATTGACGCCACAGTCGTGGAACATGAAAAAAGTATTTTTGCGGACCAAGCGAAAGAATCAGGGAAACCTGAAAATATCATCGAAAAAATGGTGGAAGGCCGGATGGATAAATTTTATGCAGAATCCTGTCTCCTCGAACAATCATTTATAAAAGATCCTGATAAAAAAGTTGGGGATCTTCTCACCCAAGCGATGTCAACATTGGGCGAAAACATTGTCGTCAGCCGATTTACCCGTTTCGCCATCGGCGAAGAATCCAGTAACGGGCAACCACACTAAATTGTAGATGTCAAGTCCTGCTTTCAGGCGAATCCTTCTTAAATTAAGCGGGGAGGTACTTGCGGGCGAACAGGGTTTTGGTATCGATCCGAAAAAGGCGACGGAGCTCGCCAAAGAAGTTAAATCCATTTATGATATGGGGGTCAGTATTGGCCTCATTATTGGCGCCGGGAATATTTTCCGCGGATTGCAAGCGGCCAGCAAAGGCATGGATCGAGTCACGGGAGATTATCTCGGTATGCTGGCAACCATCATGAATGCGATTAGTCTGCAGGATGCTTTGGAAAAAGTGGGTGTCGAAACGCGAACACTGTCTGCCATTACCGTATCCAAAATTGCAGAACCATATATTAGACGTAGAGCACTCCGCCATATGGAAAAAGGGCGTGTGGTTATAATTGCAGGCGGCACGGGAAATCCATATTTTACCACAGATACGGCGGCGGCGCTTCGGGCGACGGAGCTTCATGCTGAAGTAGTTATCAAAGGGACTAAAGTGGATGGTGTCTATGACAAAGATCCCGTAGTAAATTCTGACGCAAAACGTTATAAAAATATATCCTTCAATGAAGTGTTATCAAAAAACCTTCGCGTGATGGATTTAACTGCCATAACCTTATGTAAAGAAAATGCATTGCCGATACGGGTCTTCAATATTAATAATAAGGGAGATTTAAAGCGTCTCCTTAATGGTGAAGATATTGGCACACTTGTAATGGAATAGCCCAAATGCTTCAAGAAATTTATAAAGATACAACCCACCGAATGGATCAGGCGGTGGCGCACACCCGAATGGAATTAGCAAAGGTTCGTACAGGCCGGGCCAATCCGGATTTACTGAACGCAATCCAGGTAGAATATTATGGATCTATGATGCCCATGAACCAGGTATCCACTGTTTCAGTTCCTGACTCGCGCCTCATTACGCTTCAACCATTTGAAAAATCATTAATTCCCATCATTGAAAAAGCCATCATGGACTCCAACTTGGGTTTAACACCGAGCAATAATGGCAATGCTGTTTTAATTCCCATTCCGGCCTTATCAGAAGAACGGCGCAAAGATTTAATTAAATATGTCCATCAAGTTGTTGAGGAGGGTCGTGTTTCAGTTCGAAATGTCCGACGAGATGCCCTTCATCACGTGAAGGAATTCGGAAAGGAAGAGCATGTTTCTGAAGATGAGATACATCGGCAGGAAACAGAAATGCAGACCTTAACGGATAAACATGTGGCATCATTGAATGAAATGCAGGAGCATAAAGAAAAGGAACTCATGGAGTTTTAGGTTTTATTCTAAAAGATATAAAAAATCCCCGCTCCGAATATTCGAGGCGGGGATTTTTATTTAGAGAATGAAATCAATCGATTATTCACATTTGGAGAACCCACACCCAAGGCATGTAACACAACCACCTTCGTGCATCACCTTACTGCCACAATCAGGACAAATGGTAATATTTTTAAATGTAAAGTCGGTCACATCCATTTGATGTTCGGATACTTCCTCGCTTGTAACCATTGTGATGGACGTTTTCCGTTTGGCTTCTTCAGTGTCCACTTTTGAATCCACGTTTTGAACTTCAGTATTTTCACTGAGGTAATCATCAAGTGCTTTACCAATGGCATCCGGTGTGGATAAGATCAAACGACCATCTTCCCAGGTGGGGTTCGGTCCACTGATACCTTTTAATTGTTTGATGATGGCACTGGGGTCAATTCCGGACCGAAGTGCCAGAGAAATAAGTCGGCTGATAGCTTCCGATTGTGCCGCAGCATTTCCACCTGCTTTACCAATAGTTGTAAACACCTCACATAAACCGTTTTCATCCTGATTGATGGTAATGTAAAGGGTTCCTTCGCCCGTTCGTATCCGCCGTGTGACCCCTTCTGTTGTATGGGGTCGAATGCGGGGTCGTTTTTCTATTACAGTATTTACGCCGGTGTCTGATTGAGAGGCGGCTGCTTTATCTTTTGACTTTTGACCTTTTTCAGGTTTTTCCGTAATGAGAATGCCCTCTCTAGATCCTTCCCGATAAACAGTAATGCCTTTTAAACCGGTTTTATAGGCTGTCATATAGATATCAGCTACAGTTTCCAGTTGTACATCTTCTTTAAGATTTACGGTTGAAGAGATTGAACTGTCAATATACTTTTGGATGACGCCCTGCATTTTTACGCGGGAATAGGGATCAATATCATGGGCAGAAATCACATAATCCGGAAGGTTTTCATCGTTCCCAAACAACTTTTTGATGATAGGATGATACACTTTGTATTCATCAAATGTTTTTCCGAATCCGTCATTCTTTTTTACACGTCTTGTATAAGAGGTGGCAAAAATGGGTTCGATGCCTGAAGTGACCCGCGCAACAATGGCACCGCTGCCAGTGGGAGGCACTGTTAATACAGTGGAGTTTCGAATGCCATTTTCTTTTATTTTATTATTCAAATTTCGAGGAAGATTTTTAATAAACAGGCTTTTGCGGTAACCAGCCCAATCAAAATTTGGGAAGGATCCTTTTTCATTGGCCAATTCTACACTGGTTTCATAAGCACCATCTCGAAAAATTTGCATGACCTGTTCAACGGTTTGGATGGCATCATCGCTATCATACTTTATACCCATCCGCACAAGCATATCACCAAGGCCCAGAATGCCCAATCCAATACGACGGTCATTGGTGGCATTATGCTTTTGTGATTCAAGGGCGTGTCTTTCAAGATTATAATCGATGACATTGTCCAGAAACCGTGTGGCAATTCCAACTGTATCTTTGAATTCATCAATCATGAAGTTTCCTTCTCCATCCACAAATCGTTCCAAATTGATGGAGCCCAGATTGCAGCATCCGCCATCGGGAAGGGGCTGCTCTGCACAGGGATTGGTTGAGACGAGGGGGCTGCAGTATTCAGCATTATGGTATTCGGTCATGGTATCCCAAAATAGGAGTCCGGGTTCAGCGCTGGTATGGGCGTGTACTATAATGTTATTCCATAATTCCCGGGCGTTTATGGTTTTATAAACCTGATCATTCCATTTGAGATCAAATTCCGAATCATTTTCTACCGCTTCCATAAATCCATGGGTTAAGAGGACGGATATATTAGAATATTTCACCATGTGAATATCGCCGGTTTTGATTTCAATAAATTTTTCTATATCCGGATGATCCACCCGCAGGGTTTGCATATTGGCACCGCGCCGGCCGTGTTGGGCAATGGTGTTTGTGTTTTCACTGAAGAGGTTCATAAATCCCACAGGGCCGCAGGATTCACCGCCGGTGCCTTTAATGGCATCCCCGGAGGGACGCAAGACAGAAAGATCGTGGCCGCAGCCGCCGCCATATTTATAGGTCCGGGCTTCTTCTTCGATTGTGCGATAAATCGAATTGATGGAATCATCCTGAATTCCCACCACATAACAATTATTGAGTGTGGTGGTAATATCTTCCCGGCCCGCACCATGCATGATGCGTCCGCCAGGTGTAAACCTGAAATCCTCTAAAATAGAATAAAATTTCTTTTCCCATGTATCACGGAGTTTTTTAGTCCGTTCAACAGACGACAGGGCTTTGGCCTGGCGTTGCCAGAGTTGGTATGGGTGGTTTTCCCATGGGGCGAGATATTTGTTTTTCAGTACATCCGCACCGAGCGAATCATCTTTGTAATAATTTTCTGTAAGATATGGGGTGAATTCTTCAGAAATATTTTGTCCGTCCACTTCTTTTGTGAGTTCGCGGACCGTTTCCTCAACCATTATATTGAGTTCACCCGGGGTTGTCTTTCCACTGGGAAAGTTAAGTTCTATTGCTTCTGCCATTGACAGCCGTTCCTATTCAGGTATGTGGTGTTGTAAAAAAACAGATCTTCTTATAGGTTGATAAATGAAAAAGTGATAATCGACTTGGTTGGCACATCCAATATATATTTGCGAAAAATATTACCCAAGAAGAAAAGTAAAAAAACCATAATCATCCTCGAGAAAAATGTGGAGAAATTAAGTTTTCCACAAATTATCCACACCAAACAAGGTTGTTTTTGGGCTATACAATGATCGCAAATACAGGACCCAATTTTCTTTCATGGTTATCCACCGAGGAGACAATGGTTTAATCGCATTATTTTGGAATAGAAACGCTGGAGCACACATTTTTTCTGATATAAATTCACCCATCATGCGGGCGTCGTATAATGGCTATTACCCCAGCTTCCCAAGCTGGAGACGTGAGTTCGATTCTCATCGCCCGCTCACCATAAAAGAAGGGATGTGGAGGTCATGTCCCCTTTTCATACAAACAACTGTGGCTTATGATTACAAATGAAACTTCTAGCAATTGTAATGACTTATGTCACTTTGAATTAAAATGATGTGATGAATATCACGGGAATACATAATTAATATGACCAACCTAAAAGGAGTATGGACCCCTATCCTTACACCACAAAACGCTCATTATTCCATAGATAAAACTCGGTATTTTAATCATCTTCGATGGTTGTTGAATCATGGTGTCGATGGTATTGTGATTTTCGGGACGAATGGGGAGGCCACCTCTTTCTCGGTATCAGAACGGATGGAACTACTTGATTGGGTTAAAGAAGAAAAAATCCCTTCAGAAAAAATTATGGTGGGTACAGGATGCAGTGCCCTCACGGACACAATTACCCTGGGACAGCACGCTGTATCAAGAGGATATTATCATCATTTAATGCTACCGCCATTTTATTATAAAAGCCCAAGTCAAAGTGGGTTGGTCCGATATTTCAGTGAAGTCATTCAACAGATTGGTGATGACCGCCTAAAGATATTTTTATATCAATTTCCCCAACTGTCTGGGATTCACTTTGATGTTAATATAGTGATGGAACTCATGGAAAAATTTCCGAATCAAATTGTGGGATATAAAGACAGTTCGGGGGATTGGGAGAACACGAAAAAGATACTTAACCACTGCCCCGGATTAACAGTTTTTCCCGGGTCTGAGGAATTCCTTACTCCAGTTTTGGCTGCGGGCGGGGCGGGCGTCATCAGCGGTACAGCGAATGTAAATCCAGGTTATATTAAAGAAACATATAACGCATTTTTTGCGGACAAGGAACTGGCTGCGTCCTGTCAGGAAGGTATTAACCATTTTAGAAAGGCTGTTCAAACCTATCCACTCATTGGGGCATTAAAGGGTTTAATGAAACACCATCAGAGTGATGATATTTGGGGAAATATACGTCCACCCTTATCTGGATTGCCTCCATCAGATTTAAATCAATTATTGATGTCGGTGAAGTCGCTAAAATATACCCTGGCTGATTAGCCTTCCGTTGAAGGCTTACCAATTTATAATATTAAATTCTGAAGATTTCAATGATGTGCAGTTGGAATGATTTCTGAACAGTCGTTAATGATGGAAGATATAACATTTAAATAATATCAAGTAAAGAACGCGCAGTTTAGAAAGGTGATTTTGGGATTCTTTTCTATTTTTCTGTCTCATTTCTAATGATCCTATCTCTGTAAATTCTGCCCCATGAAAATCCTTTCAGTCAACGAAAACAGTATCGGCGCAGAATTGGGCCTGAAACCGGGTGACCGCATCGACGCAATCGATGGTTCCCGGGTCCGGGACATTATTGATTATCGTTTCAAAATATCCGATGAAAATGTTGTCCTGCGCGTCCGTCAGGGTGGGGAAGTTTTGGAATATGATATTGACAAGGATTACGATGATAATCTGGGTCTGGAATTTGAGGAATTCCGAATTCGTAAATGTGCCAATGATTGTGTTTTTTGTTTTGTAGATCAGAATCCTCCCGGGATGCGGGAGGCGCTATACTTCCGTGATGGGGATTTTCGATTATCATTTCTACACGGTCATTATATTACCATGACCAATATGGGATGGAAGGAAATGAAACGGATAGTAACCCAGCGCCTGACACCCTTATATATCTCTGTCCATGTGACTCAGCCGGATAAACGCCTGGAAATGTTTCTCTATGGCAAGGATGATACCCTGTTAAGGAAATTTGAATATCTAACAGAAAATGGGATTGAACTCCATTCTCAGGTGGTTCTGTGTCCTGGATGGAATGATGGTGAATTTTTAGAACAAACGATTAAAGATATTCATCAATATTCACCCATGGCCCGATCCATGTCTATTGTTCCTGCGGGGCTGACGAAACATCGGGATGGGCTGCCGTTCATTCCACCGGTAACCAGGGATTATGCTGAGAAATTTCTCCCGATTGCGGAAGGTCTTTCGGAAAAGTATATCCTCAAAGATGGACGCAGATTTATATATTTAAGCGACGAATGGTTTTTAGTCACTGAAAGGGATTTACCCAATACGGATTATTATGAAGATGTGGATTTATCTGAAAATGGTGTGGGACAGGTGCCAGTCTTTTGGGATCAATGGCAAGCAGGTATGACCAGACTTCACCCCACTATGGATAG
>Ga0257107_1000282_pt1 | contig 19639 bp, 15 predicted proteins | sample LP_taG_2_FD_190178 | JGI IMG/M metagenome (GOLD analysis project Ga0257107, IMG submission 190178) | Marine microbial communities from Northeast Subartic Pacific Ocean, Canada - LP_J_2011_P26_500m | ecosystem: Environmental > Aquatic > Marine > Oceanic | place: Canada: Northeast Subartic Pacific...
TGATGAGGATCTCTACCTACCAACAATGGCACGATATGATCTTTTAAATAGGCAGATACCGCAAGCTCTCTACCGTTTAGAGTCGCGTCTCCAACTCCATACAAACCTTCATCTGTACATATCTTTAAACTTACAAAATTTCTTCCCGGACTGGTAATAATAACCTTGGCCTCAGTTATTTTCATGGTACCTCCAAATATATCAGTTTTCTATTATATTATTATGATTGATTAGCTTATTTGAAATTGTGTATTAATGTTATTAAGATTGCTTAGCACATTCGTAAATTTTCCCATTTCCAGTTTCCTAAATTGACTTTCTCAACGATAGGTTTTTGAAGTCCCATCTCCCACGTCACCTGAGACTGTGGCCTTCCGATAAAAAGTGATTCTGGAAGACCAATGAGACGTCTAGGTTGTTCAGATGCCCAGCGGATTACTTCATCGAAGGGCGCTCCGTACCAATCGACCACATTGGCCACGCATTCGGACAGGGTTGTTGCTGAACCTGCAAGCATTTTGGTTCCTGGGATGTAGACAATATCTTCTTGTTGACGCTCTATATCGACTTGCCCTAATGAATAACGTCCGGGAAGTGCGACTGAACCGGAGGTGCCGTCAGTCACTAAAATCGTCCGGATTGATTGTTTTGCCCGAAGGTAAACTCCAAGGACGTGCGGTTGCTGATGAAACCCATCAGCAATGAAGCTGGCACTGAAACGATCTTCCGCCAGTTGGCCTAGAATGGGATTGTCTGTTTTTGGTAACATTTGAGCAATTCCGTTACCTAAGTGGGTAGAAAGTGTAGCCCCGGCATCGGCCGCCCTCAGTAACGTGTCTCGATCTGGATTGCAGTGCCCGATGGCTACGGCTATACCTTTCTCGACCCACTTCGGTATTAAGTCCAACACACCTTTAATTTCCGGAGCAACAGTAATAAGTGTAATTCGACCCCCAGCTGCTTCTTGAAGTCGTTCAAAATGATCCCACGTCGCAGATCTCATCCACTTAGTAGGATGGCATCCGCAGAATCCTTCTTCTGGATTAAGAAACGGACCTTCCAGGTGGTATCCAGGAACCATGGCCTGAGCTAGTTTAGAAGCGTTTCGTCCTGCTTCCAGAGCATGAAAGCATTGAATTTGCCAGTCTTCACTCCCGGTAATAACTGTAGGCAGACATGTCGTAACACCTGTACTAAGCATGGCAAAAAGGGATTTTTCAAAATCTTCTGGCATCAAGGTTGGATCATTATAATCCGCCCCTGCAAATCCATTGACCTGCAAATCGCAAAGTCCTGAACTGATAACTCTAGTATCTCTTTTCCATATTTCAGGTCCCGCTTCGACTGGTATCGATTTAAGCAAACCAGCTGAATCAGTTAATGGTGGTTTGGATGGATCAAAAATCATTTAACTGGCTGTAGTAGAATTATTGTAAATTGGATTCAGTCCACACCTGCTAATTGCAGTTCATCATGTCGATGGCAACTGACAAAATGATTGTCAGACACTTGTTTCAATTCTGGGTATTCAATTAAGCAAAGTTCAGTGGCATGCGGACAACGTGGATGGAAATAACAGCCAGATGGAGGATTGGCAGGACTTGGAACCTCGCCCTCAAGTGGTTTCATTTTGAAACGTGCACGTGGGTCAGGTACAGGAACTGCTGACATAAGAGCAGCCGTGTAAGGATGTTTTGGTGTATTAAACAGATCTTCCGTTGTTGCGGTTTCGATGATTTTACCACAATACATCACGGCTACCCGATTACAAATGTGTTTGATAACGCTGAGATCATGAGCAACAAAGAGATACGTCAAGTTCAGCCGTTCCTGTAGTTCCATTAACAGATTGAGAACTTGTGCCTGCACAGAAACATCCAGGGCTGAAACCGGTTCATCTGCGATTACCAATCGTGGATTCAATGCTAGTGCACGCGCGATAACAATGCGCTGCCGTTGTCCTCCGCTGAAAGCATGTGGAAACCGTTGCATATATTCTGGACGTAAACCAACTAGTCGCAATAGTTCTGCAACTCGTTCTGAGCGCTCTTTTCTGTTTTTCAGTCCATTTACCAACATTGGTTCACCAACAAGATCCAACAGATTCATACGTGGATTCAGAGAAGAGAACGGATCTTGGAAAATCATCTGCATATCACCGCGAAGTAACCGCATTTTTTTGTTGGATAAACTATTAAGATCTACCATTTCCTGATTTGATTTCTGAAACCATATTTCCCCTTCTGTAGGCTTAATCGCCCTCAAAATGGAACGAGCAGTCGTGGTTTTACCACATCCACTTTCTCCTACCAACCCGAGAGTCTCTCCTTTCTCAATAAAAAAATTTAGTTCATCGACAGATTTTACCTGTCCCACTGTTTTCTTAAAAAATCCTTTCCGAATAGGAAAGTACTTTTTCAAGCCCTTAACTTCCAAAATCTTGGTGTTAACCTCTGGTTTAGGATTCACAATTGACTTTTTGAATTGGGTTAGCAGAATTTAAATTAGGGTTGATCAACAAAATCATGAATTTTAAAACAACTGACTGATTGATGATCTGTAACTGGATGTAAAGCAGGGGTTTTCTGATCACACAAGCCGGGTATCACATCTTGGCAGCGTTGATGAAACGGACAACCTTTGGGGCGGTGAAAAGCATGTGGGATTGAACCTTCGATGGTGGGCAGCCATGAGCGATTGACTGTGTTGATAGTTGGAATTGATTTCAACAGAGCTTTTGTGTATGGGTGCTGAGGATTGTGAAAGATATCATCTACGGGGCCAACTTCCATAACTCTTCCTAGATACATCACGACTACATCATCAGCCAACTGAGAGATCACTCCTAAATCATGTGTGATGAAAATAATAGCGGTGTTGTGATCTTTTTGAAGTATGCGGAGAAGGTTGAGAATCTGTGCCTGAGTTGTCACATCAATTGCAGTGGTCGGTTCATCAGCAATTAACAATGAAGGTTCACAGACTAACGCCATACTAATCAGCGCCCGCTGTCTCAACCCGCCACTTAATTCCCATGAATACATTTCCATGCATCGTTCCGGATTTGGAATTCCCACTTCACGAAGACATTTAATCACAATCTGTTGAGCTTCAGAGGAACCGATAGAGCTGTGCAACAAAACAGCCTCAGTTATTTGATTGCCTATGGTATGAACAGGACTGAAGGCGGCCATTGGTTCTTGAGGAATAAGAGCAATTTCATTGCCACGTATGGAACGAATTTGTTTGCAATGTGGCTCCAACTGAGCTAAGTCGACAAGCTCCGATTCAGCTTTTCCTGGAAACTTGGTACTATGGAACATAATTTTACCTGATGTGATACGCCCAGGTTTTTCTAAAATGCGCAGGATTGATTTGATTGTAATACTTTTACCGCAACCGCTTTCTCCAACAATACCTAAAATTTTACTCGGGTATAGCTTAAAACTAACACCGTCAACTGCTTTAACTGTGCCTTCATCAAGCTCAAAACAGGTTTTGAGCTTCTCTACTGACAATAGAGGTTTAACTTCAGACATCCTTATTCGCGATTATTTCGACATTAACTATAAGGGTCAGCTGCATCGCGCAATCCATCTCCCAGAATGTTCAATGCAAGTACGGTTATTATCACGGCCAATCCTGGTAGGAGCAACCACGGTGCAAGTGCGATTGACTGGAGGTTCTGTGCTTCCTGCAGTAAAACCCCCCAACTGATTGCCGGTGGGCGCAACCCGAGTCCTAGGAAACTGAGGAATGTTTCATTGATGATCATGACAGGAACAGCCAGAGTACTGGTGGCAATGATGTGACTGGTAAAAGTCGGGAGCATATGCCGGAAAATAATCCTCATCTGACTGCATCCGGACAAATGAGCGGCCATTACGAAATCCTCCTCCCGCATCGAAAGAAACCGCCCTCTAACTTCACGTGCTAGTGTAGTCCAGCCAATCATAGAAAGTATGATGGTGATGGCAAAATAGGTTTGTTCAACAGACCAATCTCTTGGAAGTGATGCGGTCAACGCCATCCAGATGGGAATTGGTGGCAAAGACTGCAGGATCTCAATAAAACGCTGGATGATCAGGTCCGTCCAGCCACCATAGTATCCGGAAATGCCACCGAGTAGGATACCAAAAAAGACGCTGAGGAACACGGCGACCAGACCGATGGACAACGATACCCGAGTCCCGTGCATCAACCGCGACCATTGATCCCGACCCAACCGATCCGTTCCCAGTAAATGAATCGTTTGCCGTGATTTTGGATCACTAACTCCAAGAAAATGAATATTTGTCTCAATCATACCTAGAATTTGGTAATAATAACCTTCCACAAAAAACTCGATAGGGATCTTTTGGGTTTCATGGGCCTTCCACTCCATTTTCAATGTCTTGGAATTACGTTTCCCCACTAACTTTTCAATATGGGGATTGAAATTTCCGTTTTCAAAAAAATGGATACCTTGGACAGGCATGAACGATTTTGTCGCGCTGGTTTTGTGCGGGTTCCGTGTACTGAAGAAATCTGGAAAAACTGCGATCAAGGCAATTACAATGAAGATCACACCACTGACCAGTGCCAACCGATGTTTCTTGAAACGCCACCATACCAGTTTCCAATTGGGGGCGACATCTATTGCATCACCCTTACGGAATACATCTTCACTCTTTACATTGGACGCGGCGCCCATTCCCGTTGTAGTTGGGATACTGCCTGGTTCATTTTTCAAAGAAGGGTTCATGTATGCGAATTACGGGTATTCATTGAGGTTCAGACAGGCTTTCCGGCCTTGCTCCAACCATTTATACCGCCAAACCGTCATGACCATCTGTCTGCCGGATAAGGGCGTTTCCAGTTTGGGTAATGTCCTGGATGTTCTGGAGACATTGTCATGTAAGGATACGATTTATCCAAGTGCCCCTCGGTCACGGACTGCAGTATTTTCGCCATCATTTGCCGATCTAGTTCATCCCTTATTTCAGCGCATAACGGATCGGAGAAGCGGTTGTGCTGTTCCTGCGGGTCATTCATAATATCATAAAGAGTGGCTGATCCGTTCTTGTAGTACGCGAGTTTCCAGCGTAAGGTCAACCACATTACTCCGGAACCGGTGGCTCCTAGAATACCCGTACGTGTCATTACGTCCTCTACTGTCAGGGGAAGAGGTACTGAGTCCTGAAGGACTGATTTAATTCCGGCTATTTGCATGATTGTGGAAAATAGATCGGTCAAAGAGACCAAGGCCTTAGAGCGAGAGCACTCTAAGGAAGCTCCAGAAGCGATCAGCGGGATGCGGATGGAAGGTTGGTGAAACAACTCCTTACCGACCATGTCGAAATCACCCAGAAAATCTCCGTGATCAGAAGTAAACAAAATTACTGTTTCACGGGAATTGTTCTGCTGATTGAGAACCTGCAGAATCTTTCCCACCTGTTCGTCGATGATCCTGATCAGGCAGACATAATGTCTGCGAATTTTGGCTTTGGCGGCTTCAGGAAATACGGTAAAATCCACTTGGGCAGAACCATTTTTGTGGGAAGAAATAAAACTTGGACGGAAGACCTCTGACTCTGCAGTGGCCGGGATTGCAGCAGGAACGTCCAGATACTCCATCGAATTAACAACTTCTTGTGGAGGATTATATGGATCGTGTGGCCCAGCAAAAGCGACAAAAAGAAAAAAGGGGGAGTCTCTTGAGAAGTTCTTCAGGAACTTAGTAGCTTGATTTCCGATCCAGACATCTATCTGGTGTTCCAACGGAATCCGACTAAACGAAGCCATTAGGTTGGTTTCATATCCCGGCTCTTCCGGCCCTGCACATTTTCTGAACCCATGCTCAGCGAGGTATTCTGCATAGTCATCCTGAATGTAAATATGCCGCTTGTCTTCAGCAATATACCGATGGGAAAACCCTTCATTACGATCCCAGGGGATGAAATGCATTTTCCCAATGGCTTCGGTGTGGTAACCTTCTCCACTCAGTAACGATGCCAACGTCGGCATACCGCAGTCGTCATGGTCCGGACGAAGCCAGAAATCGTTTGTTAGAACTCCAGTTGAGAATGCATTATGGCCGGTTAGCAACGATGCTCTGGCAGGTATACAGATAGGAGATGGAGAGACAGCCCTTTCGAAGAGCTTTCCCTGCGAGGCTAAACGATCGATATTCGGAGTGCCAGCGAATGAAGCACCGTAGCAACCAAGAAAATCTGGACGCAATTGATCCGGCATTATTAAAATAATATTAGGTGGTGACTTTGCAGGATTCATCACGATTCAGTTATCCTCCATCCTAATCCGGGGATCGAGCCACGCCAGCAGAATATCAGAAATCAAGGTTCCGATGATGGCTAGTATCATATAAATGAGGATGATTGTTCCCGCCAGATACATATCCTGACTGATCAAGGCCCGAAGCAACATAGGACCAATGGTCGGGAGATTCATTACCGTTGCGACAATCACGCTGCCCGAGAAAATCAGCGGCAGGTACCATCCAATAGTACTCACCAGAGGATTAAGGGCTAAGCGCACAGGATATTTCATCACCAAGCTCCATTCAGACATGCCTTTGGCCCGGGCCATTTCCATGTAGGGTTTTTTGAGTTCATCCAGCAGGTTAGCCCGCATCACCCGGGCCAACCGAGCAGTACCGTCCAATCCAAGAATGACAACGGGTAACCAAAGATGTTTTAACAAATCAACGGTCCTGTCCCAACTCCAGACAGCATCAATGTATTCAGGAGAAAAGAGTCCTGTTACACTAAGACCGTAATACTTGAATGCTATCCACATCAGTACCAAGGCTGTCATGAATGTGGGGGTTGCGACCCCTATATAGTTGAATACCGTGAAAAAATAATCAAAAAAAGAATATTGCCGAGTTGCAGATAAAATGCCGATGGGAATGGCTATTAGCCAGGTAAAAATGAATGTTCCTACTCCCAAGGCTAACGTCAATGCCAGTCTTTCACCGATCAATTCGCTGATAGGTTTCTGCCAATCGAGAGAGAACCCTAAATCTCCTGTTAATAAGCGTCCGATCCATTTGAAATACTGAATGTATAGCGGTTGATCCAAACCATACAAAGCCCGTAGAGCGTCAATCTGAGCCCGTTCAATTGACGAACCTGAAGTCGCCAACTCTGCGATGTAGCTGGTTAGGAAATCTCCGGGAGGCGCTTGAATTAAAATGAATGCGATTATTGAAAAGATGAAAAGTAGAAAGGGCAGAATGAGAAGCCGTTTGATGATGTATTGAAGCATGGCCCTATTTTATCACAACAAAGAAAGGAGGGCGGTTCTCCCTAAGGAGAACCGCATTGAGGATTAGGGTAAACTACTTGGTGTAGAAGTACTGTTCAAGACGGGTATCGCCAGGTGTTCGAAGTGGCCAGTCGTTACCAGCAACTTCCGGAATATTCCGGAGTTTTTTGTTGGCAACCAGCACACCCTGGATCATCGGAGTCATACCAACCGTGCCGATTTCCCAGACGTTGTCCGCCCAAATGCTGAACAATTCCTTGGCCAGCGCTACCTGTCGGTTACGCGAGGAAGTTTTGGCTTCGTCGATGATTTCGACAAGACGCCTGATTTCCGGCTGAGGAGCGATCCCTTGCTTTCCGTCAGTCGCATACCATTTGGCCACCAGAGGAGCAAAGGTCAGGGCCGGATCACTTCGTGGATCAAACTTGGGCTGACCACTGAAGGGGAACCCGGTGGTGTCTTCATTCCAGACTTCTGCCATCAGTTCGTTTGCGGGTCGCATCGCAAAATGCACAGTGCGTTCACGAACTTCGACATGCGCCTTCACTCCAATTTCCGCCCAATTCTCAACTATCAACTGAGCGATATCCACCCATGCTCCAAACGCAGGGACCACACCAATTTCAATGTCTAGCGTTTTGCCGTTAGACATCACACGAAAACCATCAGAACCTTTTTTCGGCATGATACCATCGAGGATCTTGTTGGCTTTGCTGGAATCGTACTGGGTGTACTTAAACGCATATTCATCTCCTGGGTAATAGGGATGGAACGGAGCAGGAACCCCTTGACGGGATTCACCAAGCCCAAAGAATGCAAGTTCTTTGATTCCGTCACGGTCGATTGCATGTGAAAGGGCAATCCGAAACTGTTTGTTTCGGAAAAACTCTCCTTCTGGACCCTGCCAGGTTTGATTGAACATGACCACGGCATCAGAACCACCAAAGGTTGGCCAAGTCACAACACGGTAATTGCTCTGACCTTCATTCTCCTTGAGTACCGGATAAGTACTCATGTTGATGTGACGGCCCTGGAAGTCGATCTCTCCCGAAACCGCAGCAAGGTTCAAAGTTTCCTTGTCAGCAAAAAACGTGAAGTGGATTTCATCGATGTAAGGCAACTGGTTGCCTGCCGGATCAACTCCTACAAAGTATGGATTGCGTTTGATCTTGAAGACACGATCCGAAACGGTGGAACCGTTTGGCACCCAGCCTGCCATTCCGGGTCTTTTCCCACTTAAGTGAGGTAGGGCTTCAACTGCAAACAGTTGTGTCCATGTATCGAACCCGGCCGCTTTGACTTTTTTATCCAAATTGGACTTGGAGGCATGATTTGGGTGGAACTGCTTTAGATAATGTGCCGGTACGAAGACCAGGTTGCTGATCGATTTATCCGCACCATCCATGTTCGCAAGGTTCAGCAGGAACGCCGTGTTCGGCTGCTTATAGGACCATTTGACCATGTAGTTGCTGAGTTTTTCAACTTTGGCCATTGAGCCATCATTATTCTTCATCCAATTGGCACCACCCGGCATCAAATCTTTGTTAAGCAGAATATCGTTGTACCAGAACATGATATCATCTGCGGTGAAAGGTTGACCATCAGACCATTTAGCACCTGGACGCAGACGGACAATCCACTCCGTAAAATTCTCATTCGATTCCCAGCCGGAAGCGATATGCGGAACTACTTGACTACCGTCTGGTGCAAAACGCACTAGCGCATCGTAAACAGCACGGGTGTAGTTATTGTGATCACCAGGCCCCAAGAATGCACGACGCAGAATTCCACCGTATTGACCGATTTCGTCCACCACCGGCAACATCAAAGGAATCTCAGGAAGACGCTCGTTGACTGGGGGAAGTTTTCCTGCTTTCACTAAAGCGGAAAATTGCGGAGCTTCTTTTGCTGAGATACTTGCAACGCCAATGATGGTAGCCAGACCAAGTATACCCATCCATCTGATGGGATTTAGTATTGTATTCATATTGTCTCCAATTTAAATTAAGGTTTATAAAATTGCTGATTAAGAATTAAACAGCAGTTATAATTAATTACTTTATGTCATGTCATAGGCATCTCCGTTTCAGGTTTATAAATTAGCAGATGATTCTAAATCCAGATACAGGCTAGCATGTTTCAGAGTTCTTAAAATGGAACCGGGGTGTTCTTCTGAGACTGGCTCATTAAGACAAGACCGTACAGCCTCAGCCTTGCGTGTTTCGGGAACAATACAAAGGATAGTTCTCGGTGCAAGCAAAGCAGGAATCGTAAGAGTGATTGCATGAGTGGGCACTTCTGAAAGCGAACCGAAATGTCCTTCGCCGACCTGCTGCCTGCGGCTGACTTCTGCTAATTCCACGACTTTGACCCATTGCTGATCGTTGAAGAGCGCATCAGGAGGGTCGTTGAAAGCAATATGTCCGTTCTCGCCCCAACCCATGGCAACCAGATCAGCAGGATAGTCCCTGAGCAATTGTTCGTAGTCTCGGCAGGCCTGTTCAATGTTGTCGGGGCTGTTCGGAACAGGATAAAATGCACAAGGATTGACGTGTTGGATGAAATGTTCCTTCAGAAAAAGCGGAAAACTGGCCGGGTGAGTTGGAGCCAGTCCTAGATATTCGTCCATATGGAAGATCCTTACTTTAGTCCAGTCGATTCCGTCCAATTCCTTCAATGTGTGAAGGAATGTTAACTGTGAGTTGCCCGTGGCGAGTATAATGCTGGATTCACCACGCTCGGAAATCGCCTTTACGATCTGTTCCCGGGCATCCAAAGCCGCGGCTCGCCCCATTGCTGAATTATCAGCGTATATGGAAACAGGCAGATAATCTATCTGTATTTTTTTTATTGGTAGTGGAATCATCATGTTTGTATTATGGATTCATCTGATAAGACATTTTTTATGAAGATTTTTTTCAAATCTTGTGATAATGAGTTTGTGGTATGATGAAGTAAAAGAAGGATCAGAGAAAGAGTTCATGGAGATTCAGACAGTTTGATTTCGGTTTAGCTCCGGTCCATCGGATGCCGGAAGTGTCCGGGAGAGAATTCTTCAATTCCGGAAATATTGGCGTAACCCAAATCAACCCACTCCATGGGATAGCCATGGCTGAAATGGCTGGCGTTCGCCAGTCGTTCGTGGTGCTCATTCGACAAGTTCCATTCAGAAACATGGAGGGAATCATTCAATTGTTCCACTGTGCGAGGACCGATGATTACCGAGGTGACACGCCGGTCAAACAGCAACCAAGCCAGGGAGAGTTGAGAGAGGTTTTTGTTAGTTTCATTTGAGATTTTCTTAAGTTCGTCAACTACGTCAAAGGCATCATCACTAAAGTAACGGGGAATATCTATGTTCTTGCGGTATGAAATTCGCGAACCCTCGGGTGGTTCTTGATCCCTTTCATAACGCCCACTCAGAAAGCCGCTAGCCAACGGACTCCAGCAGAGCACCCCTAGTCCTTGATCCGCACAAGCTGGAAGAATTTCACGTTCTATATCGCGTCGCACTATGTTGTATAGATGTTGACCGCTGATGAAACGCTCTAGTCCGTAGCGTTCCGCAAGAGCATTGGCTTTGACGATCTGCCATCCGTAATAGTTGCTGCAGCCAATGTAACGCACCTTACCTTGTCGAACGAGATCGTCAAGTGCTCTCAGCGTTTCCTCCATCGGTGTAAACCAGTCGGGACCGTGAACTTGGTAAAGGTCGATGTAATCCGTTTTCAGTCGTCTCATGCTGTTTTCAACGGCCTCAAGAATATATTTTCGTGAGAGTCCTTTGGAGTTGGGGCTTCCCCCCATACGGAACCAGCACTTGGTAGCGAGCACTAGGTCTTCACGCTGGTGATCTCGTAGAGCTAGTCCAAGCATCTCTTCTGCAATTCCATCGCTGTAGACATCCGCTGTGTCGATAAAATTTCCCCCCGATTCGATGAATTCTCCAAGAATTTTGCTGGAGACCTGCTTGTCACATCCCCATTTCTTCATCCCAAAGTTCATCGTGCCAAGGCATATCCGCGAGACAAGCAACCCGGAACGCCCCAAATAACGGTAATTCATACTAAGTCTTTACCTTTCAGTTTTTTGATTCTGAAATATCATGTACTAATCCTGAACTTTAATTGACTCGGCAGCAAGTCTTTTAAGAATGAGGATGGAGTAAATCAACGTTCTGGGTAGGTGAAAGGGATCCTTTACTGGAAGATCCTTCAAATACGGTCTCATTGGTATCCCCTCACGGTTCAAATTGTGAAACCATTCTCCATGCTGTTGGTTTGGGAAGTGGGAAAAAGTGTATTCGTGTACTTTCCAGTACCATTCTATTGCCCATTCAGCATGATTGATTTCATAAACTTGCAACAACGCAAGCAGACTTTCTGTGTGCGGCCACCAGATTTTAGCATCAGGCATGTGCCAAGCTGCGATTCCCTTGTCGGCGTGGCACGCCAGAAAAATTCCACCAAAATCCGAGTCCCAACCTAATTGCAGATGCCAACGTATTGTTTCCAACACAAGCTTGAGTCGATCAGAAAGACCGTGATATCTGTAGATGCGTGCCATGAACCACATGCTTTCAATGACATGACCGGGAACAATCGTTTTTCCTATATCACTGTCTACGAGTTCTCCTCCTGGACGGACGAATTCGTAGAGCAGTTTTTTTTCTGGTTTGAGATGTTGCGTCATTATTCGTTCTGCCAGTACTAAAGCACGGTCTTTAATATCCTTATTTCCAGACAAACAGCCAAGATCATGGAAAACCAGTGCAAAAATCATCAGCGGACCATGCGCTTGGAACCCAGTTGGGATCGGATGCGGTTGAGTTTGGAAACTTGAATGATCGTCGAGTTGAGGACTAACATACTTGTATGAGTCCAAGCAAACTTCCAAAGCCTCTGAATCTCCAGTTGCCCTTGCAAATTCAGTTAAACCGTAAATACAAAAAGCATTGACATAAATGCTCTGTGACGCCTTTTTCTGAGAGCCATCCGCATTCAAACTGAAGAACCAGTCTCCGTCAGGAGTGCGCCCTTTATCAATAAGTAATCTGGCGAGCGGCGTAGCTAGTTCTAGCCACTTAGGATCGCCGTCGAAATCGTTATACAGCGAACTGAGCACCCACAGCGCCCTGCCTTGCGACCATAAGAATTTTTCCGTGGAAACCAGGCTTCCATCATCATTCACACAGTTGTTGAACCCCCCACGCTCATGATCTACGCAATGTTCCAACCAGAAAGGCATAATTTGCTGCTTCAGGTGGTTTTCAAAATACTGCAACAGTTCATGAAATTCCAGCCGTTCAGTGGTCTTGAAATTCATGCAGTTGTAAGGGAGTTTAAATTTTTCATACTCTATGAACTGTGACCATACTGTGCCCTCATATGAATTGTTTTTTTCCCAAATCATTTTCACTTGGATCATTTGCAATCTGACTTTTCTCTGTATATGTCTCAGCTTTAATCCACGATCCCAAATCGGAATGCTCTTCAAAACGCTTGATGCCCGCTGTTCTAATCGCCGTATCTGGAACCTTCTGAATCGGGGTATAGCGCGGGTGATGAGATTCCTTGTAAGGATTGTTACGTGCAGCGTTATAGCAGCAAATCAATGACCAACGCGGATTTGGAGAACGATTTTGATTGGAGCGATGGAGCAGATTGCAATGAAAGAATAAAGCATCACCGGGTTCCATTTCCACATAGACAAGATCAAAAATTTTCATGGATTCCGCTATACGCTCCATTTCGGCGCCTACCTGGTCTCCTGTTTGTTGGTGATCAATACGCCCCATATGATGTGATTGCCGCAAGACCTGTAAGCATCCGTTTCCCGTGGTTGCAGGATCCACAGCGATCATTACGCTGGCTAGAAGCGGCTGCAGGCATCCGTTTTGATACCAGTAGCCATAGTCTTGATGCCACTCCCATGCTCCACCGATTTTTGGTTCCTTAAAAATCATTTTGGAGTGGTAGTGATAGACCTCGCCATCCAGCAACACTTCCATGCTGTTCACAATGCGATGGCATCTGGCAAACATACCATAGATTGTATCTCCCGGGTGATTCCAAAGTGACAGACGAACGGTGCCACCCTGCCCATCATTTCTCTCTTGGCTCCTTCGATCAAGTTCACGATCCTGCTTGGCGGAACTGCTGAGCAGACCGATCTCCTCTTCATCAAACAACTTCTTAATCATAAGGTACCCATCTCTCTGGTACGCTTTGATTTGTTTCTGATTTAATTTCATTAAAAAATATTGGAAAGATTTTGAAACTTTTTTAATACAGATAGATTCAGATAGATGTTTCTAAGTTCGGAATATATTTTATGAGGCAAACATTAGTCTTTTGGAGGTGTGTGGAATCACACAAAGTACACTAATATGTCTACAATGATATGATAATATTATTTTTTATTAGTTACCAAAAAAACTAATGTGACAGGTGTAATTGACCAGATTTTCTTTATTGTAACAAGGTTTTTTATCCATTAATATTTTAATTAAGTGCTTTTGGGGCAAGATCTCCTAGTGATTCTTCAATGTCAATATTTTCTTGTTTTGAATTACTTAAATTATTGGTAGAAGGAACGTGTGTGTCAAATTCATATTTTGAATCTTTTTGTTGTGCGCTATATATTTCTCGCATTTCCTTCCAAGCTCCAAATATGTTTTTTGGTTTTGGACATTCATTGGATATCAATCGATGTATTTTTTTTAAATTGTAACATGGTATTGATGCATACATGTGGTGTTCGAGATGCCAATTCATATTCCAATAAAGAAATTCACTAATTGGTTCTAACGTTATACTTCTTACACATTTTCTGAAGTCCGGTACATTAGTTCGAAGACCACAGTGCATAGGTGTACCAACAAAATAATAGAGCCAATTTCCTATAAAACGGTGTCCAGAAATTATTAGTGCTAAAATAGGTTGTTTTATTGAAAAAGAAACGATTAGTACAAATATATGAAAAATTAGTACAGTCCTGGCCCAAATCACAGCCTTTTCCCCTTCATTTTTCAATTCGGCATACAACCTAAAATCCCAATCATTAAATGGGTTGTTCAAGTTATTGAATGCAATCTTTACAAAATTGTTAACTGTTGGTACAAATCCAAAAGATTTTTCACCACCAGTAATATTTATTGAGAATAATTGGATTAAGTAAAAAATGTGCAAAGATGGTATTTTGGGGTGTACTTCTTCATAATCTCCTTCATTATGGAGAGTGTATCGATGATGATATGTATGACTCAAAGCATATGTTTTGCAATCAAGCCAGCCTAGTAAAGAATAAATAAACAAAAAAAAGTCATTAAGTTTTTTAGTTCTGAAAACAGTTCCATGATTAAGTTCGTGCTGAGGTGCACTAAAAAACGAGCCTACTGTTCCATGAAGAAAAATAGCAATAGTAAAACCTAACCAATTACTTTCAATAAAATATACGAAAGTTAAAGTTCCTGTTCCAAACCATAATCCTAAGTGTCCCAATGCGTAAATAAATCCCTTGAAATCACTTGGAGAGCTTAATTCCTTAAGTATTATTTTGTCAATTGGACACCTATACCATTTTACTTTGAGGTTTTTCCGGATAACTGAAAGAGGTATTGAAATATTTTGATTATCCATAATATGCACACTTCTATGATTTGCTCAGATCTTTTTCACACGGAGGTCAGGGAAAAGGGATAGCTCCGCCATTTGCGTTACATGATGTTTCGCATGGTATGTGGTCTATGTGGGCGTTAAACCCACTTAACCTGATTTAATTGTTTATGTATTTAATGTTTAAAATACATAACTGACGAACTATAAAATTACCAAGACGTCTATCATACATTTTTGACTATGACATAATTCGATAGGCTTTTTTTACAAGTCGATATGCAAGGTCAACAGCAACCTCAATAGCCTCATTTTCATTGATTCGGTGTTCACACACCAATTCTGCAAGATAGCGACAATCCACTCGTCGTGCCATATCATGGCGTGCAGGAATAGAAAGAAAAGCACGTGTATCGTCATTAAACCCAACTGTATTGTAAAATCCAGCTGTTTCTGTTGTCATACGACGATAGCGTAGCATTCCATCCGGACTGTCAAAAAACCACCAGGCAGGCCCAAGTTTGAGACATGGATAGTGACCAGCCAAAGGAGCTAATTCTCTGCTGTATGTTGATTCATCCAAGGTAAATAAAATCAATGTTAATTTTTTTTCATTGCCAAAACGGTTCAGTAAAGGGCGCAATGCATGAACATAATTAGTCGGCTGAGGAATGTCCGCACCTTTATCACTATTAAATTTCAGAAACATTTCCCTATTATGGTTCCGAAATGAACCAGGATGTAACTGCATGACCAACCCATCGTCTAAACTCATTTTGGCCATTTCCGTTAGCATTTGTCCACGAAACAATTCTGCTTCATTTTCCTTCATATTTCCTTGGAGGGCTTTTGAAAACAATTTCTCACATTCCTTTTTTTCTATATCCGCAGTAAACGCACTTGGATGCCCATGATCTGTTGATGTGGCCCCTAAAGACTTGAAGAACTCTCTGCGTGAAGCTAACGCGTTCAAGTATCCATGCCATGTTTTACAGTTTTCATGCGTCAACAGTCCTAGTTCTTCGACATTTTCTGCAAAATTTTGTGAACTCGGATCGACGACCTGGTCTGGACGGAATGCCGTAATGATATTGCCCTTCCAACCCGATTTTCGAATAATTTTATGGTGACGTAAATCGTCTAAAGGTGATTCGGTAGTCGTGAGAGTTTCAATTTGAAAGCGATCAAACAATGCTCTAGGCAGAAATTCAGGCTGTTGTAGTTTGTGCTGAATTTGATTGTATATAGTTTCAGAAGTTTCAGGTGAAAGAGACTCCCTTATACCAAACACATAGTACAATGCATGATCTAACCAGATACGTGACGGTGTACCTCGAAATAAATATTGAAATTCAGAAAATTTTCTCCATATTTTTAGTGGATCGTTTTCAATGTACGAACCTTCTGACGGATGAATCCCAAGTTCTTCCAGTGAAATTCCCTGGCTGTAAAGCATTCTGAAGAGGTAATGATCAGGGATTATAAAAAGTTCTGACGGGTTTCCAAACGGTTTGTTATTGGCGAACCAGGCTGGGTTTGTGTGACCATGTGGGCTGACAATGGGGAGATCTTCAACTTCTTGAAATAGTCGCCGAGCTACAGAACGAACGGAAGCGTCAGTCGAGAACAATCGATCTGGATGAAGAATTAATTGGTTAAATTTTGTTTCCATCATTACCCAAAAAATGGGATTTTATACACTAATGGTTTGAAAAAACGTAATTGATATATTAGGATGATATATCAATTATTGATAATTTCAAGAATTTTTTTAATTTTATTTATTTCGTGATTGTCATCCAGACTACCTTAGTCAATAGTAATTCAAAGAAGAGATCCCCCTTTATCAGGTACATTCTCTTGATACGAATCCATGATCGCTTTCATCTTTTTCTCCATTAGAAGTATAAACTTGAGGCTGGAGCATTGGAAAATACAGTGAGAGAGAGTATGTTTTGCAATTTTTTAGAAAGTTCCTGAAATCCTAAAATATGCACTAAAGTAAATGATACAAGGCTACAAGAGTCCCTTAAAATAAAGGTTTGCAGACTTCAGAAAAATCAAATTTAATTTGTAATAAATGAAATTTAAAAAAATACCAATGAAACTTCATGTATTATATTTCTAATAGATCTCCTCTTCCGGAATCTTCTGTAATTGTCAGGGGAAAAAATCTTGTTCCACAGGTATATCAAATTTTATATAAGTCAATAATTTCACTCTGGTTGAAACCTGGACAACCATTGAGAGAAAAAGAAATTTGTAAGCAATTACAAATTTCCCGTACCCCCGTTCGAGAAGCGTTGTTGAAATTGGCTGATGAAAGACTGATAGTAATTCTTGATCGATCGGGCACTTATGTATCTAGAATTAACATTGAAGATGTTAAGGAAAGCCAATTTATTCGGGAGTCTATGGAAACCGCTACGGTTCGTTACGCTGTAAAGAATTATAATACAGATCTGTCTGAAAAATTGTCATTGTTGCTTGAACAACAAAAACAGTGTGTCAAAGATGATAACCGATTAAGACTGTCTGAGTTAGATGACATGTTCCATAGAACAATTGTGGAATTTCGTTTTTCAAGTCGAATTTGGAAAATCATAAATAATGCCAAAGCTCAAATGGATCGAGTACGAATTTTGGCTCTACCTTTGCCAAGAAGGGCTACCGAAATTGTAGAAGAGCATTCAAAAATTTTTGAAGCACTATGTTCCGGAAATGAGACACAAGCAGTAGATGCCATGTCTTTCCACCTAAACACAGTCTTCACCTCTTTGGAACAATTACTGGAAAAACACCAAGAATATTTTGAAGAATAATCTGGTTAAAATTATATAATTGATATTGATACAATGAACCCGGCCAAAACTGAGAGAGTCCCCCGTTTGACATCTGTCCAACTTTTGGCTGAAGGAATCCCTAAGCCGAATTATGATCGCAATTCACTGAAAATAGGTATTGTCCATTTCGGAATTGGGGCCTTTCATCGTGCGCATCAAGCGGTTTATTTGGATGAAATTTTAGGGCATGATTCCGGCGATTGGATGATTTGCGGGGTGAGTCTCCTCCATTGCACCACACGTGATCAAATGTTGCCTCAAAATTCGCTTTACACCGTTGCAGAGCGCACTGAAAGAGGTGACAGTCTAAAAGTCATTGGTTCTGTGAAAGAAGTTTTGTTTGCACCGAAAGAACAATTCGAAGTCTTAAAACGACTTGCTGATTTTCAGACAAAACTGGTGACTCTGACCATTTCGGAAAAAGGATATTGCCATGATCCGTCCTCCGGGAAATTACTGAAAAAACATCCTGATATTTTACATGACCTTGCCAATTACCAGTTTCCGATGAGCGCCATTGGATATTTGGTTGCCGGATTGGATTTAAGGTACAAGGCCGGGCTTCCTCCTTATACGGTGCTGAGCTGTGATAACCTCCCGGAAAACGGAAAAATGCTCAGAAATTTGGTGCTTGAGTTTTCCAAAATAGTCAATCCTGAATTAAATCAATGGATAGCGGATCAAGGATGTTTCCCTTGTAGTATGGTAGATCGCATTGTCCCGGCGGTAACAGAAAATGATAAATTGTCCATTACGCAACAATTAAAGTGTAGAGATGAAGCCGCAGTTATCTGCGAGCCTTTCCGACAATGGGTAATTGAAAATAATTTTGCGTGCGGATTTCCGGACTTGCAAAGCGTAGGGGTGGAACTTACTGAAGACATTAGGCCGTATGAAGAAATGAAACTTCGTCTGCTCAACGGAGCACACTCGACGATCGCATATCTTGGCTATCTTGCAGGCTATGAGTATGTTTCTGATGCTATGCTTGATTCTACATTTTTGAAATTTATTCGTGAAATGATGGACGAAGAAATAACACCTACATTGCAAACACCGCCTTCTGTAGATTTAACTCAGTATAAAAACGTGCTTTTGGACCGTTTTAAAAATCCAGGTTTGAGTCATCGAACTTGGCAGATTGCTATGGACGGTTCACAAAAATTACCTCAACGTCTGTTGAATACCGTCCGTACGCAAGTTTTCCACAAACGTCCTTTCTCAAAAATATCCTTAGCTGTAGCCGCATGGATGCGGTTTATTTTGGGAGTTGACGAATTTGGTAAAGCAATTGAAGTCCGTGATCCAATGAGTGGACGGTTTAAGATAATAGCTTTTGAAACAGGTTTATTGGTATCAAAGAGAATTGTCTTTGAAAATTCTGAATCATACACACGGGCAATACTGGATTTAACAGAAATATTTGGTAAAGATCTATCGCAGAATTCATTATTTTGCACACAAATACAAAAAACATTTACAAAACTCCTAGAAAATAAATCCTCTCACTCTATAGACAAGTTAGTTAAAAGAATAGAATAAAAAAGTATTCCAATTGTGATAGTTTTTTAAATTTCTCCAGCTCCCACAGAGCTTGATTTAGGCCATCTTGACGTAGGATTTACTTCCACTTTTTCAGGACGTAGACTTTACTTTTTCCAGTTTTTCATAGATGTTCATTCACCACGCCTTTCAGATTGAATGTTGAAAGGTGTAGAAAATATCATACAGTTAATATAAGGAGAAAAGATTAAAACAATGAAAGGCCCGACTATTAGCGAAAACGGAACTCCTTCACTCTCGGCTGACACGCCAGGCGGTGAAGAGACCGACCAGGATCAATGGGACAAAAGCGGCGAAACACCAGAACGCAACGTTCTGCGCAACTTCCACGCTGCTGTCCTCGGAAAA
>Ga0257107_1000284_pt1 | contig 19540 bp, 15 predicted proteins | sample LP_taG_2_FD_190178 | JGI IMG/M metagenome (GOLD analysis project Ga0257107, IMG submission 190178) | Marine microbial communities from Northeast Subartic Pacific Ocean, Canada - LP_J_2011_P26_500m | ecosystem: Environmental > Aquatic > Marine > Oceanic | place: Canada: Northeast Subartic Pacific...
GTGACGATGAAGGGAAAGACGTATTATTATTTATTGATAATATTTTCCGCTTTACGCAAGCAGGATCTGAAGTATCTGCTCTACTGGGCAGAATGCCTTCAGCTGTTGGTTATCAGCCTACGCTTGGCACAGAAATGGGTGATCTTCAGGAACGAATCACATCAACGAAGAATGGATCGATTACTTCTGTTCAAGCAATATATGTACCCGCTGATGATCTAACTGACCCAGCGCCAGCAACTGTTTTTGCTCATTTAGATGCAACATCTGTTTTAGAACGTAAGATTGCTGAACTCGGAATTTATCCAGCAGTTGATCCGCTAGCGTCAACATCCAGAATTCTTGATCCCCGTGTAATTGGTGAAAAACATTATAACACTACACGGGAAGTACAAAGTGTATTGCAGAAATACAAGGATTTGCAAGACATTATTGCGATCCTAGGTATGGATGAACTATCGGATGATGATAAACTGGCGGTTGCTAGAGCTAGAAAAATCCAGAAATTCATGTCACAGCCCTTTTTTGTAGCAGAGCAGTTTACTAATGCCCCTGGAAGATATGTTGAACTCGAAGATACCATAGCTGGTTTTAATGGGATTTTGGATGGTGAAGTTGATGAATATAATGAAAATGCTTTTGCCTATGTTGGTACAATTGATGAAGCCATAGAGAAGGGTAAGAAATTAGCAGCCTGATGAACACATTTAATCTAGATATTGTAACGCCAACCCGCAATTTGGATGAGATGGTAGTATCATATGTGCGCTGCCCAGGACTCGACGGTTCTTTTGGTATTATGGCAAACCACCAGGAAGGGATATTTAGTCTTGATATTGGTGAAATAATGATTAAAACAAACATGGATACTAAATATTATTCCATAAGTGGTGGATTTGCTGAAATTGCCAATGATGGTGTTTGTATTTTAGTTGAGACAGTAGAATCTGCATCGGATATAGATATTTCTCGCGCTGAAGCGGCGCTCCAGCGTGCAAGGGATAGGAAATCTAATTCTGATAAAGAGAATCTTGATCAGGTGCGATTGGAAAGTGCATTATCGAGAGCGTTGATTCGTTTACGAGTAGCGAAGAAATAAATTGACATTCAAATAACATAAAACCGCTTGTAACTTTGAGCGGTTTTTTTACCTATAAATAGCATGAACACCAGAACCCATACGTGTGGTGAATTAACATTATCTAATGTTGATGAATCAGTTTCATTGAATGGTTGGATCAATGCAGTAAGATTACATGGTCAAGTGGTGTTTGTTGACCTTCGAGATCGGTACGGTAAAACCCAACTTGTATATAATCAGGAAAACTTTAGTGGTGATTTCGAAGCAGTAAAAAAATTATCAATGGAAGATGTACTTTCAATTAATGGACGTGTACACCTACGCGACAAAAATGCGGTCAATCCAGATATGAAAACCGGTGGAATTGAAATTTTGGTTTCCGATCATATATTATTGAATGAAGCAGCGCCGCTACCTTTTGTCATAACAAATCGAGATAGTGCTGAGGAAGATCTTCGTCTAAAATATCGTTACCTGGAATTGCGGACGGATGAATTACAGAAAAATATTTTAATACGCCATAATACTTACCAGGAAGTGCGTTCCTTTTTATCTGACCATCAATTTGTTGAAGTTGAGACACCTGTCTTAATGAAATCGACACCCGAAGGTGCAAGGGACTATTTGGTGCCAAGTCGTATTCATAAAGGACAATACTATGCACTGCCGCAGTCACCGCAGATGTATAAACAAATCCTAATGATTGCAGGGTTTGATCGCTATTTCCAAATAGTAAAATGTTTTCGTGATGAGGATCTCCGGGCCGATCGCCAACCCGAGTTTACCCAAATTGATATAGAAATGTCTTTTGTGCAGGAAAACGATGTATTAAATATTTGTGAGCAATTAACCAGGCATGTTTTTAAACAGGTTGAAAATATTGAGTTACTAGATCCATTCCCCCGCATGACTTTCTCTGATGCTATGTCTAATTATGGCACTGATCATCCAGACCTGCGGTATAATATGAAATTAAAGGACATGAAATCGTTTTCAAATAAAAGTGATTTTAATGCGTTTATATCTGCAGACACAGTGGTGGGAATCGTTGTATCAAATGGTAACAAATATTCCCGTAAGGTTATTGACGATTTAACTGAATTTGTAAAAAGGTACAGGGCCAAGGGTTTGGCCTGGATGAAAGCTGAAAAAGGCAAACTCAATGGCGGCATTGCAAAGTTTTTCAATGATGATTTGCAACAGGATATGCAATCTGAACTAGGCGTCAAAGATGGTGATATAATATTTATAATCGGTGATACTGAGAAAATAGCTCAAACTGCATTGGGTGCCTTGCGCTGCGAAATCGCACGCAGAGAAAACCTGGCTAATTCAGGAGATTACAAGCCTGTATGGGTTACTGATTTTCCCATGTTCGAATTTGACGAAGAAGACCAGCGTTATTATTCCATGCAGCATCCATTTACCCAGCCTAAAACGGACGACTTGGATGAACTTATAAAGGCGCCAGAATCTGTTCCTTCCCGTCAGTATGATTTAATTATAAATGGTTATGAAGTTGCTGGCGGCTCGATCCGAATCCACGATCCAGAATTACAACGCTCTATTTTTGAAATACTTGGTATCGATAAGAAAGAGGCACAGGATAGATTCGGGTTTTTTATTGATGCACTAAAATATGGTACACCACCCCATGGTGGTATAGCCTTCGGTTTTGATAGACTGGTTATGCTATTAGCCGGAACCAATAATATTCGTGATGTCATTGCCTTTCCTAAAACAACCTCTGCAATGTCCTTGATGGATGGTGCGCCGAGTGATGTATCTAAAGATCAGTTAAAGGAATTAGGGATTCGAACCATAAAATAATTGCCATTAAGAGCATCCTTTCGGATGCTTTTTCATATTTATGACCATCATAAACCATTATTCAATCATTCATTTTATTATTTATTATTTTGTTGGGCGATATACCGGGATCCGTTGGTTATTATTTCTATTGTTCTCTTTTGGTTGGGAAATGTTGGAGTTGGTGTTACAGTATGACTTTGCAATTGAAACAATACCCAATAAGATCGCTGATTTTTTAGTAAACTTTATTGGCTACGGTGTAGGGCTATATTTTAAGGGTAAGAAAAATAATTAATCACTGTTGAATAGACTAATAATAACAGCATTACGGGATGAAGCTGAACCCTTTATTGATCACTTTAAATTGGCAAAGGATAAAAACCAATCAGATCTGCGTGTTTTTAATGATGAAAACTGCAGTTTGTTAATTACTGGCGTAGGAGTTGATCGGGTAAAAAGTACTTTACCTGTATTTCTGGAAAGAATTCCTGATTTTGATAATGTCGTATTATTTAATGTTGGTATTGCTGGCGGTCATCCATATAATACAGAAATTGGTGAAGTATATCCAGTAAACAAGGTGACTAATGATGAAACGCATGATAAATATTTTCTAACGATACCGGCAAAAAATGACTTTGCCAAAATGTTCTTAACAACAGTAGCAAAAGGAATCACCACTGGCCATGTGGGTTATGAGGGGTTGGTTGATATGGAAGCAGCGATTATTATTGCAACGGCTATCAGTTACTTAAATATAGATAAAATTGCAGTTATAAAAGTAGTATCTGATCATATGGACATTGCTGAGTGGTCTTCATTAGATGTATGTGAAATAATACGATCAAAATTAGACTCAATATGTGCCTTGATGGAATTATACGTCTAGAAAAAGAGGTTATTTATTCAAAAAGAATTGAGGTATGCTTTAATAATTCCCTCGCTTTTTCCTGTTCATACAGATTCTCAGGCATGGCATCAGGAAGTGCTGATGGATCTGCATTAATTACATAATTAAGGTCTTCTTCAAATAAATCTCGATTTCCCAATTTCGTGTGATAATAACGGGCGCGTAATACCCTCGTACCTAAAAAGTTGGGACTATCAGCAAGCGATTGATCAAAATTGCTTTTTGCTCTATCTAAAGGAACACCAGGTAAACGAGAATAAAACGTACCGAAGAATCGAGCTGGACCACCATAATAATAATCTTCATCCATAGTTGCAATCCGGTGCATCGCTGTCTCAATGATCTCTCTTGATTCAATCCGGGTTAGTACTGGCTTGGTGGTGAGATAACGTCCAATATTTGCTGCCCACCAGTATAATGCGGAGATTGTTTCAACTGGTGCTTGACTGATAGCTGAGATTTGTAACTTTGAATTATCCACCGATGTAGTATCAGCAAATGATTGAAAGTATGTGGTATTTTTAAAACCAGTAATTGCAGCATTTGCACCCTTCAGGTATAGAGTATCGCGTTTTGCCGGGTCAATTTCTATGTAGTATCCCTGAAAATAGTACGCCCTGCTTAATGATACAGTCAATTCAATGTTCTGAGGGTTCAGTTCAAACGCTTTTTCGAAAAATAACGCCGCCATTTTCGCACTCTTTGGATTGGCTCGTTTTTCCCAATATGCTTTACCCTGTTTAATGAGGGATTCAGAATTCATCCTATTTGTGTTCGATTTGATGTTCAAGTAACCGCAGCTCATGTAGATAAATAAACAACATATTGCTAAATGGATATATTTTAGTCGCATGTGACCTTTGGTTAGGTAAAATTCGCTATGCAATAGATTAATTCCTGATTCTTAATGTAAAATATAGTACAAATTTAATATTGAAAATCAATAAGATGGAAAAGACACTCAACATAAAAGGTATCGACCTGGCTACTCTTTTTGGAGCAGCGGATGCCCATATACGATTAATCGAGGGATCTTTTGCAGTTAATGTTGTTGTCCGGAACGATAACATTAAACTTAAGGGCGATGATATACAGCTTGATTTGGCGAAAGAAGTCATTCATGAAATGAAACAAACGTTGGCTCGTAAAGGATCATTAACAGCGAAAGATGTACGCCAGTTGATCGAAGTTGTAACAATTGATAATGGCCATGATAATCAAGTGCCGAAAGATGTTATTCATTATGGAAGAAAAGGATCGATAGTTGCCCGGTCAGATGGTCAGCAAGAATATATTAATATTGTCCAGAATAATGACATTGTTTTGACTATTGGACCTGCGGGTACAGGAAAAACATATATTGCTGTTGCTTTCGCAATTGCTGCGCTTGAAAATCACGAAGTGGATCGTATAGCGTTGTGTCGACCAGCGGTAGAAGCTGGCGAAAACCTTGGGTTTTTACCAGGAGATCTAAAAGAAAAAGTTGATCCGTATCTTACACCTTTATACGATGCCCTCGGTGATATTATGCCAAAACCAAAATTGAAAAGAGTTTTATCTGATGGTACAATTGAAATAATTCCTTTGGCCTATATGCGTGGTCGTACTTTGAATAATGCGTTCATGATCTTAGATGAGGCCCAGAACGCTACACCGATGCAAATGAAGATGTTTCTTACTAGGCTTGGCGTTAATTCAAAAGCAATTATTACCGGTGATATTACGCAAATTGATTTACCAAAGAGCAGTGATTCAGGTTTGATTCAAGTGGTGAATATTCTGAAGGGAATCGATGGTATTGGTTTGGTGAATTTAAATGAAAGTGATGTGGTTAGGCATAAATTGGTGCAGGATATCATTCGTGCCTATGATAAAACAAACAAAACGAAAAAGAAGTGATTAACCATTCTCTAGAGCCTGAAATGCTATGATTCCAGTGTTCATTGATACTAATTTTACCAAATATTATAAACGAAATAATTACTGATTAGCATTTAATATTTCATCAGCTGTTAGAATGGGTGCTAATCGACTGTTAATGGCTTTTTGGATAGTAGAAATTGATTTTTATTTTTGGGAATTTTCTCGATGACTGAGGTCATTTATTCTATATTATAATTTATAATTAATACTGATGGAAAAAATACAAAATGTAGTTATTGCTGCTGCTAAGCGAACTCCTATAGGGGCATTTCAAGGATCAATTTCTTCAGTAAGTGGACCTGACTTAGGTGCTAAAGTAATTGGTGGGATTTTGGAAGAAACGATGCTCGATCCGACATCGGTGAATGAAGTGATAATGGGTAACGTATTAGCAGCAGGATTAGGCCAGGCACCAGCAAGACAAGCTGCATTAGAGTCTGGTCTGCCAGATACTGTAGAATGCATCACCATAAATAAAATGTGTGGATCTGGTTTAAAAGCTGCTATGCTGGCAACACAGGCTATTCAAGTGGGTGACGCTGATATTATTATTGCGGGTGGATTTGAAAATATGAGTCAAGCACCATACCTATTATCCAAAGGAAGGGATGGGTATCGGCTAGGCCATGGGGAGTTGATTGACAGCATGATAACGGATGGTTTGTGGGATGTCTATAATGATACTCATATGGGTAATTGTGCTGAAATTTGTGCGCGGGATCGCCACTATAGCAAAGAAGATCAAAATGACTTTGCGAAAGAATCTTATACGCGTGCGCTAGGTGCTCAGAAAACGGGATCATTTAATGATGAAATAATAGCGGTAGATGTAATGGACAGAAAAAGGAATACGGTCACGATAAATATCGATGAAGAACCTGGCCGAGCGAATTTTGATAAAATGGACAAGTTGGGACCAGCATTTGAAAAGGACGGTTCGGTTACCGCAGGCAATGCGTCAAAAATCAATGATGGAGCTGCTGGTGTATTATTAATTAGTGAAACCAAGGCTACAGAATTGGGGTTTACGCCATTGGTACGTATTATTAGTCAAGCTTCTGCAGCACAGGAACCTGAATGGTTCACAACAGCGCCAATTAAAGCAATTAGTAAGGTGCTTGAAAAAGCTGGGATGGAAGTTGCTGATATAGATTTATGGGAAATTAATGAGGCCTTTGCGCCGGTTGCCATGGCCGTTATGGATGATTTTAACTTGGATCATAGGAAAGTAAATGTGAATGGCGGGGCTATTGCTCTCGGCCATCCAATCGGTGCAAGCGGTGCGCGTATCTTAACCACACTTATCTATGCTTTGAAATCACGAGATGTTACAACGGGTTTGGCCACGTTGTGCATTGGTGGCGGTGAAGCATCGGCTATAATTGTTGAAAGGGTATAATGAACTTCTATTCTGAAGAACATGAATTAGTACGAAACACAGCCCGGAAATTTGCTGAGAAACATCTTAAACCAGGTGTGATCAAACGAGATGAAAATGCGGAGTTTCCATCTGAGGAGGTAAAAATGATGGGTGAACTTGGATTTATGGGTGTCATGGTTCCAGAAAGATGGAATGGTGCTGGTATGGATACAATTAGTTATACCCTGATTATCGAAGAATTATCAAGAGTAGACGCATCAGCAGGTGTTATTGTATCTGTGAATAATAGCCTTGTTTGCCAGATATTTGTCAATTATGGAAATGATTGGCAGAAAGAAACCTTTTTAACAAATTTAGCTAGTGGTGAGCAATTGGGTGCTTTTTCTTTAAGTGAACCCCAGTCTGGTTCCGATGCCAGTAACATGCATACTATTGCAGAAAAAAGTGGGCAATACTATGTACTTAATGGCACGAAAAACTGGGTTACTAGTGGGATTAATTCAGATGTAGTAATTGTAATGGCTTTAACAGATAAATCAGCAGGTTATAATGGTATATCTGCATTCATAGTACCAAAAGGCCTAGATGGTTTTTTGGTTGGTAAAAAAGAAGATAAACTTGGTATTCGTGGCTCGGATACATGTGAACTATATTTTGATAATTGCCACGTTCCAATTGAGAATCTTATTGATAAAGAAGGACAAGGTTTTCGCATTGCCTTAACAACACTCGATGGTGGTAGAATTGGCATCGCCGCGCAAGCATTAGGAATTGCCCAGGCAGCATTAGATAAATCTGTCCAGTATGCAAAAGAAAGAAAACAATTTGGAAAAACCATTGGCAGTTTTGGTGCATTGCAGGAAAAAATTGCGTTAATGGGTACAAATGTAGAAGCGTCGCGCTTATTGATACAAAAAGCGGCTATTTTAAAAGATGAGCATAAACCTTATACCAAAGCTGCTGCTATGGCTAAGAGCTTTGCATCGCAAACAGCCATGGATGCAGCTATTGATTGCGTACAAATTTTTGGTGGCTATGGGTACATGCAAGAATATGGTGTTGAAAGATTAATGCGTGATGCAAAAATTACACAAATTTACGAGGGTACAACCGAAATACAGCAAATGGTAATCGCAAGGGAAATAATGGAGAATTAATTATGCAAAAGATAGATTGGGACAATCTTGGATTTGATGTGATGGAAACACGTAGTATGTACAAGGCAAATTGTAGAATAGGAGAAGAGTGGAAATTAGGTGGTTTGATTCCCTATGGTACAATTGAGTTATCTCCTGCTGCAGGTGTATTGAATTACGGCCAGGGTTGTTTTGAGGGGACTAAAGCCTACCGGACAATTAAAAATAAGGTGGTCTTATTTCGACCAGAAATGAATGCAAAAAGAATGGCCATGTCTACCAGAAGATTATGTATCCCTGAAATGAATAAAGAGTTTTTTTTGCAAGCGGTAGAAGAAACATTAATAGACAATATTGATTATGTTCCTCCCTATGGAAAAGGAAGTCTCTATATAAGACCAATCGTTTGGGGCACGTCACCAGCGCTAGGTGTAAAACCGGTGGAAGAATATACTTTCATGGTGTTTGTGTCGCCTGTTGGACCCTATTTCAAAGGTGGTGTGAAACCTTTACGTCTGACAGTAAGTAATGATTATCATCGTGCTGCACCTAAAGGAATAGGTAACGCTAAGGCCATCGGTAATTATTCAGCTTCTTTGTACCCACTCACCGAAGCGAAAAATAGAGATTTTGATGAGGTTATATATTTGAATGCAAAAGATGAAAAATTCGTTGATGAAGTCGGTTCTGCTAATCTATTTGTATTAACCAAGAATACTATTAAAACACCAAAATTAGATGGAAGTATATTACCTGGTATTACTCGTGACTCTGTCATTACACTGGCGAAGGATACAATAGGTCTTGAAGTATTAGAAACAAATGTTACTTTGACCGAACTTTATGATGCGGATGAAGTTTTTTGTACTGGAACAGCTGTTGTCGTAACGCCGGTTGGAAGTATCACAGGCGTGGATGGTAAACATAAAATTGCAGATGGAAAAATGGGACAATTGACCTCTAAATTAAGACAATTACTTACCGGAATTCAGTGCGGGGATGTATCTGACGAATTTGGTTGGTTATGTCCAATAAAAGAGTAGTGTAACATGCATCCGCGTCGTCTTGCAAGAGAAGGTATTTTGGGTGCCCTCTATGCTTTGGAACTCACTGGTGAAACAAAAGAAAAGGTTTTAGATGATTTATTTATAAGAAACAGTTATGATGGAGAAACAAAAGTATTTATTACTGAACTTTATGGTAATATTGTAGACAATAAAATCTGGGCAGAACAATTAATTTCTGATAACCTTGATAACTGGATACTGGAGCGAGTAGCCACACTAGATCAATTAATTATGCGCATCGCAGTAAATGAAATATATTTTAACGATGATATTCCGCCTAAGGTGTCTATCAGTGAGGCGATCGAAATTGCAAAATTGTATAGTACGGAGGATAGTGCAGGCTTTGTAAATGGTGTATTGGATGCAATCTACAAACATAAACTGAACAGTGATAAAACTACTTAACCATTAACCTTTAAAATGCTTCAGACAATCTTAACAAAAGTATTCGGGTCCAAATCTGATCGAGATACAAAGGCATTGATTCCTATCGTGGATGAAATCAATATGATCAATAAGACACTACGACCAAAATCAGACGATGATTTGATCAAACGCACAGGGGAATTCAAATTAGAGGTAGCATCTGCCCGTGAAGTTGCCAAAAAATATGCTAAAGAAAAAATATCTGACAATGAAGAAGCTGATCAATATGTATTAAATGCAGAGCATAAAAAACTCGATGAAATTTTACCCGAAGCTTTTGCTATTGTAAAAGAAGCATGCAGGCGCACTATGGGAAAATCATGGCGTATTATGGGTCAGGAAATTTCCTGGGAAATGATACCATATGACGTGCAGATATTAGGCGGGATTGTCCTTCATAGCGGTAAGGTCACTGAGATGAAAACGGGTGAGGGAAAAACCCTAGTTGCTACAATGCCATTGTACCTGAATGCTCTTTCTGGCCGTGGTGCCCATCTGGTAACTGTGAATGATTATTTAGCCCAACGCGACGCAGAATGGATGGGCGAGATATACAAACGCCTTGGCTTGACGGTTGGCTTTATACTTAATACGATGGATAACAGGGAAAGACAAGATGCTTATAATTGTGATATAACGTATGGAACAAACAACGAATATGGATTTGATTACTTACGTGACAATATGGCTCTGGCGCCGGAAGATCAAGTTCAACGGGATCATGCTTTTGTCATTGTAGATGAAGTCGATAGCGTTTTAATTGATGAAGCAAGGACACCATTAATTATTTCTGGGTCTGTCGATGCACCGGTTGACACGACCTACAAAGAACTCAAGCCAATGGTCCAAAATCTTATTAAAAACCAAAATAATTTAGTGACAGGAATGGTGGCTGATGCCACGCATTTTATTGACCAAGAGAACAATGATGAAGCTGGCTTAAAACTATTGCAGGCCAACCGCGGTATGCCGAAACACCCAAAGCTGCTTAAGATTTTTCAAGAAAAGGGTACAAAAAAATTGGCTCACGATGTTGAATCGGAATATTTGCGTGATAAAAAAATCCACGAAGTAGATGAGGATCTATACTTTAGCATTGATGAAAAAACCCATGTAATTGATATTACTGAAAAAGGGCGGGAATCTTTAGCGCCTGATGATCCCGACATGTTTGTTATACCAGATCTTGGCGAAATGCTACATGAAATAGATGTAAAAGAAAACCTTAGCAGTTTGGAAATCAAGCAGGAAAAAGAGAAACTACATCAACAACACGCAGAGCAAAGCGGTCGAATACACAACATTAGTCAATTGTTGCGAGCTTACACATTGTACGAAAAGGATGTAGAATATGTCGTTCAAGGTGGCAAAGTACAGATTGTAGATGAGTACACGGGTCGAATCCTAGCGGGTCGACGCTACAGCGATGGCCTTCACCAGGCTTTAGAAGCGAAAGAAAATGTTACGATTGAACGCGAAACCCAAACGCTGGCAACAATTACGATCCAAAATTACTTTCGTATGTATGACAAACTTGCTGGTATGACTGGTACTGCGGAGACAGAAGCGGAAGAATTGGGCAGTATTTATGATCTGGATGTAGTGGTTATTCCTACTCATCGCAGTATAGTGAGAGATGATCGTGATGATTTGATTTATAAAACAAAACGCGAGAAATATGCTGCAGTGATAGATGAAATTTCCGAATGTTATAAAAATGGTCAACCTACGCTCGTTGGAACTGTAACTGTCGATTCTTCTGAATTATTATCACGAATGTTAAAGCGACGTGGGATCCCCCATAATGTACTAAACGCCAAACAACACAAGAGTGAGGCAGAAATTGTAGCGCGTGCTGGACAAAAGGGAGCTGTTACCATTGCGACAAATATGGCCGGCAGGGGAACGGATATTAAACTTGGCAAGGGTATAAAGGATTTGGGCGGTTTGCATATCGTCGGTACTGAACGACATGAATCACGCCGGATAGACTTGCAGTTACGAGGCCGCTCCGGACGGCAAGGTGATTCGGGTTCATCAAGATTCTATCTGAGTCTCGAAGATGACTTGATGCGTCTATTCAATTCCGAGAGAGTTGCATCAATCATGGATCGTATGGGTATAGAAGAGGGAGAAGTAATCACGCACAAGATGGTAACCCGGGCTATACAAAATGCACAAAAAAAAGTAGAAGGAAGAAATTTTGGTATTCGGAAACACCTCTTAGAATATGATGATGTGATGAACCAGCAGCGGCAAGTAGTTTATGATATTCGCAATAATGCATTACGGGGAGAAAAGTTGCGTGATACTATTCCCGAATTAATTTCCGATTTTGTTGACGATGAATTAGATGGTCAAGATGAAGAAAACCATGAATTATGGGATTGGGAAAGTTTGGAACAAAACTTTTCATCGGTCCTGTTAACTGAAATTGATCGCGAAAATTTTGATGTTGAATCTGACGCTGAACATTTCAAAAAAAATATTATTGATGAAGCTATGGATTTATATTCTGCCCGAGAGTCATTATTACCTGCGGATGTAATGCGGGGTTTCGAGCGTTTCGTGGTATTGCGAACCATTGATGAAAAATGGAAAGACCATTTATACGCAATGGATCAGCTTAGAGAAGGAATTAACCTCAGAGCGTACGGTCAAAAAAATCCTCTACTGGAATATAAGTCAGAGGGTTTCTATATGTTTAAAGAAATGATAGAAAACACGACCCAAATGACGTTGCAGCGGTTGTTTCGGACAAAGATTCAAGGCATGGACCAGGCACCAAAAGTACGGTCCAGTCAAGCCCGGGATGTACAAATGAGGCACCAAGATTCAACTGGACTTGGTTTTACTGGACCACCAGAGGTTACCCAAAATAAAAACCAACCACAGCAAGCAACAAGGAAACCAATAACCACGGACAAAAAAATTGGTCGAAATGAAAAGATAGATTTAATAAGCCCAAGCGGTAAACGTGAGACAGTAAAGTATAAAAAACTCCAGGATTATCTCAACCGCGGGTATACTCAAGCCTAATATTATATCCTTTAAACTAGATACTGTGAAATAGACTAGTATATGATTAATGATTTGGTACGATTATAAATTGAATTATAGAACCTTTCTGTTTCATGATCTGATAAAAATTAATCTTCAGTTTAGTAGATTTAGTATATATTTATTATGAATGTGATTTAGATCATAGGGATATATAAATCGAGTGGATAATCTTACTAATCTATGTACTTTCAGCACCTAATTACCAATATGATCGAGGTAAGGAACCCAATGCATCCAAAAAATGATAATATGGTAAATATTTATAACTCTAAAAAGTACTGCACACATATCTTTCATAAGAATCTATTGTTTTATATTACTTTTTTGTTTGGTATTCTGCACGCACAATTAACGGTAACATTAGGAACAGTGGAATATCCAGGATATGCTTCAGATATTGAAGTACCTGTAATTGTAAATAACTCAAATAATACTATATCGGGAATGCAGTTCGATATGGTGATTGATCCGGAAATTATATCACCATCTTCAATTAATGCTAGCGGTTATCCTGCAGGATACACTGCGGATATGAACCAACTCTCTTCTGGCGGCTATCGGATCCTACTTTTTAATGCTGGTAATGCTGCATCAATCCCAGTTAATTCTGATACGGTAATGACTATCCATTTTGATGGATCTGCTATTGCATCTGCTGTAATTGATTTAGAAATGACTGAACTAGTTGTAACCGATAGCAGTGGTTCCGATTTGGGTGCTATCAGCGGCAATGGGATGATTTCAATCGGTTATGTGGTGGGTTTCAGCATGAGTTCAGACAGCGCTGATGTCTCTGAAATGGTGGAATTACAAGTAAGTATGGAAAACAATGGTACTGTTGGCGGCATACAATTTGATCTTATCGATGAACCGGACTTTATATCAGTGGATAGTCTGTGGACTACGGACCGTACCGATGGTTTTACGATTTCAACTACTACTGTTGGTAATGGATCCAGAATTCTATTATACAGTGATGCAAATAACGATATTTCATCTGGCACTGGTCCAATATTAAATGTGCGCTACCTTGTTCACAATGATGCGTACGGTGATAATGTATTGATTCATTTTGATGGGGTCACAGCTTCTGATAGCATTGGTGGTATCTATTGGATTTCAACATTGGATTCTGGTATGGTAACGATATTTCCAGGATATATGGAAGAACCACATAATTTGATTGCGGTATCTGGGTTGGATGGAGAAGTACCTTTAAGCTGGGACCCGCCGGCAGGACCCATTCCACCGACGGTGCCATTCACTATTGAAATATTAACTGATAATTATCCCGGTGAAACTAGTTGGGATCTGGAGCATTTAGATGGTGATAGTATAGTAGCCAGTATTTTTACAGGGGAATTAGTCGACCAGGCTACATTATACACTTGGGATTTAAATATACCATCCGGAGGGTATATGTTTACTATTTATGATAGTTTTGGTGATGGTATATGTTGTGGTTGGGGTGAAGGTTATTATCGATTGGTTCTCAATGATACAGAAATAGCGACTGGTGGAGAATTTGAGGCATCGGAGAGTGTAACGTTTAATACATCTGATGGTCGATTCAATATTGTTCAATATAGTTATTTAAATCATCCGCTTATTGAAAAAGGGTTATCAACTAATGAATATCGAGATGATTTTAGTTTATCTCTACCATTTTTCGTAGATATGGGTATAATCAATGTGCTTGATCAAGAAGGTGAAATCGATGAATCAAGCGATTATCCGTCCACTAGAAGTGTGCCTGAAGTTTCTAGTTACAATTTATATCGTAGCTCTGCAGATGCTACTGAATATCAGCTTCTTGTTAGCGTTGGCGCAGACGTAAATGAATATACTGATAATGAAGTAATGAATGGTGTTACCTATTATTACTATGTAGCAACGGATTATTCCCCTGAAGGTACGGAATCTGGGCCAAGTAATATTGCGAATGCTACACCAGTTGAATGGGTAGAACTATCTGTTAGCGATGGGTCTGCATTATCAGGCTATACAGATACGCTTGATATTTCAATAAATAATGAGGCCGAAATTAGTTTTTTCTATATAGAAATAACTGACGAACCTGATTATATCATTGCGGAGACAATACTACCGACAAATCGTACTCAAGGTTGGACGCTTGATGTTACAGAGGCTAGTGGTGTTATGGTGGTTACGGGGTGGGGCACAAGTAATTTTATGGCTTCTGGCAGTGATCCAGTATGTAAAGTGATTGTACGTGGTGCAAGTATGGAACCAGCTATTTTAGATGTTGAATTTACTTTTGCAAACATTAAGGATTTTAATGATGTTGAAATGAACTGGACTAGTTCTGATGCAGATTTTGAAGTCAGTGTTGCAACCCAGATTCTTGCAATGCCAAATATGATGGCAGATCCTGGAGATGGAATTACGGTGCCGCTGATGATCAGCAATACTCAGCCTGTTTCAGCAATTCAGCTTTCCCTTTCCAGTGAAGCAAATTACGTGACGGGAGTAACAGTGATGCCATCCGATTACATGGATTTTTCTGATTGGTATTTTGGCGGAAATCAGGAAGGAAACCAATATAATATAATAATTACTGACCTAACACTTTCAAATCCCATTAATCCAGGAATGGGGCATATTGCTGATATTTATTTGTATGTTGAACCCAATACGCCTTCCGGTACCGCAGTTTCTATTGAAGCAGAGAAAATTGTAGCTGATGCAAATAGTATACCAATGTTTACTGAAATGATCTTACCAAGTATATTTGTTGGAACTCCAATGGCTCATTTTTCTCTTGATACAAATTTAACTATGTCAGGATACGCTACAGAATCTATAATAATTAGCCTTAATAATATTGTCCCAATTTCTGTATTTGAAATACTATTAAGAGATATGCCTGATGGATTGCTTGTTACGGCTGTCAATCCTACGGGCCGATTTGCGGATGCTGGTGGTTTACTTTTGGACAATTCCGGTGAAGACGCAGACGGAAATTGTTTCATTTTTGGTTACACGGTTGGGTCAGCTATCCCATCAGGTTCTGGTCCTGTATTAGAACTAAGTGTGCGGCGGAAGAACTATTTTGGTGGTCACCTTGGTTTGTTTTTTAGTGATGTGATCGCCAGAGATGAAAATACAGATGAAGTAACAGTTAGCGCCACTGGATATGGCATTTTCAGTATCGCATTAGGAACTATCAATCATATTGCCTTGCCTAATCGATATACGCTATACCAGAATTATCCGAATCCATTTAATCCTGCAACTGTAATTCAGTATGATTTACCAAAGCTATCAAATGTAAAATTATCCATTTATGATCTTGCTGGTCGCCAGGTAAGAAGTCTAGTAAACGAATCACTGGCACCGGGAATGAAGACAATTATATGGGATGCAAGAGATGACAAAGGTAATAAAATGGGTGCTGGCGTTTATATTTATCAATTAAGAACGGATAATTATGTTGCTTCAAAAAAGATGATTTTAGTTAAATAATCATAAAACTAATTTCGTGATTGAGGGTAGGTGCATCTTGCCCTTTTTTATTTCGTGTAAGAAACACATTTGATTAATTTCCCCGATTAAACTATTGAATAATTAATGAATTGAGAATTGATGCCGTGGTGGTGGAACTGGTAGACACGCCAGATTTAGGATCTGGTGCTCGCAAGAGTGTGAAGGTTCGAGTCCTTTCCGCGGCACTTCAAATATTTTATTGCCTACAAATATGCAATACATATGGTTATAAAAAATAGCGAAAATCTGCCAAACAACTTTCCGGATGAAAAAAAATCACTCCTTAGAGTAGTGATTCATAGCTTTTTTGTTGTGCCTTTTATAATAGCAATTTTTGGTGTATTGATTTTTCTTATGCTTCGTATCCTTACGATTGAACCTAGGACTGCACAGGATTATTTACATGATGTAAAAATTGGTGGTAACACCAAACGCTGGCAGGGAGCCTTTGAGTTATCTAAGATATTAGCGAATCCTGGAATGGTCCCCAGAGAAGAAAGATTTGTGAATGATCTGATATCAACATTCGAATATTCTGAGAAAGAACGCGATGATCGAATTCGTATCTATTTAGCGTTAGCGATGGGCAGAACAAAGGATTTGAGATATGCGACCATTTTAGAAAAAACATTGAATGATGAAAATGAAGAAATCCTAGCTGCTGTAATTTATTCACTAGGATTTATTAACAGTCCAACTAGTCTTGAACAATTGTTACTTATGTTTGAACATAAATCTTCAAGAGTACGACATCAGGTGGTGGTAGCCTTAGGTAATTATGATGGAGATCAAGTCCAGATTGTTTTAAAACAGGCTTTACATGATCCTGAACCAAATGTTAGATGGGATGCAGCAATTGCATTGGCAAAGCAAAAAGACGATAGTGGGCGTGGAATATTATTAGACCTTATGGACAGAAAATATTTAGATTCATTTCCTAATATTGACGCAGTTGAGCAAAATCAAGCAATAATAGCTGCTATAAGAGCAAGTAGGGATATCTTGGATGATGAATTGCGGCAAGTTTTGTTGGATTTGATGGAAAACGATTTAAATATGAAAGTTTCTCAGGCAGCTAGAAACACACTTAAATAAATACTTTATTAAACTATGCAAGAGGGGAAAAAAACAGCAACCAAACCTCCGGTTCGTAAAGCACCTGCAGCATTAGGGGAAACCGTAAAGGAAAACGAGGTCTCTCGAAGATCTTTCTTTTCCTGGTTATCTTTGGGCTGGGTAGGGTTTGTAGCCGCAACGGGTGGTTTCTTTACAATGATGCTCAGATTCTTTTTTCCAAATGTCCTTTTTGAACCCGTGCAAACATTTCGAGCAGGTTTTCCAGATGATTATATTATTGGCGAGGTAGACACAAAATGGAAGGATAAATATGGCGTTTGGATTATTCGAAATGATGAAGGTATTTATGCGCTGTCTACTATATGTACACATCTTGGTTGTACACCTAATTGGCTAGCATCTGCCAGAAAATTTAAATGCCCCTGCCATGGAAGTGGGTTCAAATCAACGGGGATTAATTTTGAAGGGCCTGCGCCAAGACCATTGGAAAGGTACCGTATTGTATTAGCAGACGATGGTGAAATAATTGTTGACAAAACGCAAAAATATCAACAAGAAAAAGGGCAATGGTCAGATCCCGAAGCCTTTTTAAGAGTCTAAGTGATAAAAAATATGGCTGAACAAACCAAAAAATCATTTTTAGAAAAAGCAGCAGAATCACAAGTCTGGAAATCTATTTTCCGTGGTGGTGGCGTACCACGAAATCGTCGTCAGCGTATGATGTCCGTATTGAATTCTGTGTTTCTCCACCTTCACCCAGTGCGACTGCCTAAACATGCTGTTAAACTGAAGTTTACCTGGTGTATGGGTGGTCTTTCTTTCTTCATCTTCTTGATTCTTACAATATCTGGTATTCTTCTCATGTTTTATTACCGCCCAACAATCGAATATGCCTACACGGATATTATTGATCTTGCTGAACAGGTGCCTTTTGGCATTATGCGTGAATTACATCGTTGGGGTGCTCACGCTATGGTTATTACTGTTTGGCTGCATATGTTTAGAGTGTTTATGACAGGTTCGTATAAACCGCCAAGGGAATTCAATTGGACCATTGGCGTCATCCTTTTGTTATTGACTCTTTTGTTAAGTTTTACCGGATATTTATTACCGTGGGACCAACTGGCAATCTGGGCCGTTACAGTAGGTTCAAATATGGCTCGCGCAACGCCATTTTTAGGTCATGAAGGACCTGGTGCATCTTTATTAGCAATAGGGGATATTAATTTCATCACCATGGCTAGTGACGCGCGATTTGCATTAATTGGCGGGCGTTTTATGGGTGAGGCTGCATTACTGCGATTCTATGTGCTACACTGTATTGGTTTACCTTTTATAATAATGATTTTCATGGCAGTACATTTTTGGCGGGTAAGAAAAGACGGTGGCATCTCAACGCCAGTTTGACAATGGACTCCTTTAAGGAAAGTGTAAATTATATATCAAACCCGACAATACTGTTTACAGTAGTTGTTTTAGGTTTCCCATTTATCTTTCCTCCAAGTGATTGGTTTGAAAAATGGCATCGTCGCCTAGGATTACATCATGTATGGAGCACAAAATTTATCATCATTGCGATGCTTGGCTTAGTGGCGTTTTTCATTTACGGACTTGGTGATTACAACTTTCAAAAGATTGTACTAAAACCAGATAACGTACCAATATCAGGTCTGATATTTCTAGTGGTATTTTTTACCTGGTTAGCCATGAACCAAGCATATAAAAACGATGAAAGGCTTAATGCTGGCGAAAAACCAAATGAATTTTATGAAGCGCCTAATGATAAAGTACTAGTTTGGCCGGATTTAGTCTATGTTGAGCTAATATCATTAATTATTGCTTCTGCTTTTTTGCTTGTCTGGTCAATAGGGCTTCCTGCACCAATTGAAGAACCCGCCAACCCCACGGAATCGCCAAATCCAGCAAAAGCTCCTTGGTACTTTTTAGGTCTGCAGGAAATGCTTGTCTATTTTGATCCCTGGATGGCTGGTGTGGTAATTCCAAGCCTAATTCTTGTAGGTTTAATGGCCATACCATACATTGATCGCAATCCTGAAAATTCGGGATTTTTTAGCTACAACCGTCGCCGATTAGCAATTTCTATATTTATGTTTGGTTGGCTCGTGCTATGGTTAATGCTGATCATTGTTGGCACAT
>Ga0257107_1000287_pt1 | contig 19354 bp, 22 predicted proteins | sample LP_taG_2_FD_190178 | JGI IMG/M metagenome (GOLD analysis project Ga0257107, IMG submission 190178) | Marine microbial communities from Northeast Subartic Pacific Ocean, Canada - LP_J_2011_P26_500m | ecosystem: Environmental > Aquatic > Marine > Oceanic | place: Canada: Northeast Subartic Pacific...
AATTGAATTCTTTCTTAGTTCTTTATTTAGAATGATCTTTGCATCTACTACAAAGTAAGATTTTGGATATACAATTACGGGATTAAAGTCAATGCTGTTTATGTAATCGGCATTATCAACTCCCATCTTTCCAATTTGGACGAGTGCCTTTGCAACCATGTTTGTATCAATTGGTGTACTACCACGAAATCCTTTGAGAAGTTTTGAGCCTTTTAATTCATTTAACATTGATTTTGCATCAGATGTTGTAATTGGAAGCATTCTAAATGCAACATCTTTGAAAACTTCGGTCATTATTCCGCCCAATCCAGCCATAAGCATTGGACCAAACTGTGGATCATTTTGTATTCCAACAATTAACTCAACTCCTCCTTTTGGAACCATCTTTTCCAAAAGAATTCCTTTTACATCGACTCCTTTTTTCTTTGATAAACGACCATACATGTCATTGAACGTCTTTTTGACATCTGCTACATTGTCTACGCCAACTTTTACTCCACCAACATCAGTCTTGTGTAGAATTTGTGGAGATACAACTTTCATTACTAATGGAAATCCAAGGTTTTTTGCAGCCTTTGCTGCTTCGTCGGCAGATTTTACTAGAGCAAGTCCTGGAACTTTAATTCCATATTTTTTTAAAATTGATTTTGCTGCTTCTTCAGTTATTATTTTATGATCAGTTTGAATTGTTTCTTCAAAAATTTGCTTCACAGAACTCATGTTTCGATCGTTAAAAACGAATGTCGATATATAATCTTTTAAAATAAATTTTAGATTATGGCCAAATGCCTTTTAGTTCAAATGCTTCAACAACTCTTTCAACTGCAAGAGCCATAGCCGCCCTTCTGTTGTCAATCTTATGTTTTTTAGCAAGATTATGCATATCACTTAAACCTCGAACGATATTTGATTCCATTTTACCTGCAACTTCGTCAAATGACCAATAATATCCTTGGTTGTTTTGAACCCATTCTAGGTAAGAAATACAGACTCCACCAGAGTTTGCAAGAATGTCAGGGATCATGAATATTTTTTTCTTGAAAATGATTGGATCTGCCTCAGGTAGGGTAGGACCGTTTGCAGCTTCGCCTATAATTTTACATTTTAATTTCTTTGCAATAGATGCAGTAATTTGATTTTCTAAAGCTCCTGGAACTAGTATATCGCATTTTGTAGTTAGCAATTGTTCAGTAGTAATTTTTTTGCTTCCTGGGAAACCTAAAACTGAACCCTTCTTTTGTTTATGCTCAAGTAGTTTACTAACTTTGAATCCTTTTGGAACTAATATAGAGCCCTTTGAATCACTTGCAGCAATACATTTTGCACCCATTTTCTCAAGATACTCACCAGAAAAGGTTGATGCGTTTCCAAATCCTTGTAACACAACTGTCGCACCTTTTAATTTGAGTTTTAGAATTTTTGCTGCTTCTCTTATACAATAAGCGTTGCCTAATCCAGTAGCAACATTTCTTGCCAATGAACCACCCATAGGAATTGGTTTTCCAGTGATTACACCTGGAGAGTATTTGTTTCCATTCATTTTACTCCATGTATCCATGATTTGTGTCATTTCTTTTCCTGTAGTGTAAACATCTGGAGCAGGAATATCTTTTTGAGGACCAATCACTTCAGAGATTTTATATGCAAAACCGCGAGTTAGTCTCTCTAGTTCTCCGTCACTAATTTTTTCTTTTTTTGGATTGACAAATATTGCTCCTTTGCCACCTCCGAGTGGTATATCAACAATTGCACACTTCCATGTCATCCATGATGATAATGCCATGACTTCACGTTCCATGTATTTGACACCACCTTCAGGATCAAAGTATCGTATTCCTCCTTTGTATGGACCACGATCATTGTTATGTTGTGATCTAAATCCAGTGAACATACGAATTTTTCCATTGTCCATTTTTACAGGGATTTTAACACGAAGTATTCTATTTGGCATTGCCAAATATTCCCTTAATCCTTTATCCTTAATTTTTAAAACATCACATGCATCGTTAACTTGTTTTGTTGCATTTGCAAAAGGGTCTGCTTGTGCCAAGATAATGATGTTGTAATTTAGAATTATATTTAAGTGTCTCTAGAAATAATGAGAAAGTTTTCAGGAATTAACCATCACGTACTTGAATAGAATAGGCAATTGTTTTACCTTTTTGTGATGTAAACATACTAATCAGTCTTACAGAGAAACCGTATTTTTTTTTACGAAGTTTTACAATTTTTTCAACATCACGTTCGTCTACAATTTTCTTCGCATTAACATCAATCCAATCACTTTTGACATCACCTCTCATTGAACATATAGCGATTCGTGCGTTTGAATTATTCCTAAGTCTTTTAACTTTGCCAGTAGTTTCCTTTGTGATTATGTGTATTTGATCATTTTCAATAATAAACCAGACAGGTGTTTTAACCGGTGTCTGATCTTTCCTGTATGTTTCAAGATTGATGTATTTTTGGTCAACAAATTTTTCTAATCTATAATCCATTATTTCTCATTGTGATGTAGAATATACTGAATATTTAAAAAATTAGATTGTAAACTGCAATACTAGAAAATAACTAACCCTTAAATTGACTTTGAAGATAGTCTTCACATTATGATGCCAAATCGCGGTTATGATATGACGCCAACGATGTACTCTCCAGACGGTAGAATTTACCAGGTTGAGTATGCGCTGGAGACTGTGAAGCGTGGTACACTAGCAGTGGGCATCAAAAGTAAAAATGGTGTTATTATTGCTGTTGAAGAAAAAGCAAGACCGCTTCAAGTTTCAGAAGTTACACAAAAAATCTTTCAGATTGATGATCATATTGGCGCGGCAGCGGCTGGATACATTCCAGATGCACGTGTACAAGTTGATAATGCTAGATACTTTTCACAAAGTAACAAACTAACTTATGATGAACCTGTTGAAATCGAAACGGTTGCAAAGCATCTTGCTGATCAAAACCATCAATTTACTCAATATTCAGGGGTAAGACCATTTGGTGTCGCTCTAATTATAGCTGGAGTCGATAGAAAAGGCTCTAATGTTTTCATCATAGATCCAAGTGGAACGTTTATCTCTTATGCGGCTATAGCAATTGGTCTAGGTTCAGATGAGGTTAATGACTTTCTTGAAAAAAATTACAAAGATGGTATGACTATTGAAGAAGCTGCATCACTTGCAATTGCTGCAATTAATCTTAAAAGTGAAGAGAAGACAGGAGTGGAACATATCAAAATGTCTCAAATTGGTGAAGATACAAAAATTATAGAACGTGTATCAATCGATGATCTCAAAAAATTTGATCAAGCCGCTAAAGGCAAATTTGCTAAATAGATAAGATTTTCAATTCATTATACAACAACACCAATTATTAAAACATGAAGAAAAGTGATGATATGGGATTAGGGAGTTATTGGGGAGAAGTTATTGATGTATTAAAAGAAATTATTCCGGTCTATGATAAGGTAAATTCGTATATTTCTTTAGGCAAGGATGTTGAACATCGAAGTCGAGCTATCAAAGGAAGAATTAGTAAGGGTGATAGTGTTCTTGATGCCGGATCAGGTTTTGGGAATATGTCAAAAACAGCTACAAAAATTATTGGTAGTGAATTAAAGATTGTTTTGTATGATCCAATACCTCAAATGTTAAAAAGTACTGACCGATTGTTTAATGAAAAATTAAATTGTGCATGTGGAGTTTTTGAACATATACCATTCCAAAATGAAGAATTCAATATAGTGCTATCTGGTTACTCATTACGTGATGCTATAAGTTTGCGAACTGCTATCAGTGAGATTCATAGAGTTCTTAAAAAAAATGGTAAATGGGTTATCGTAGATTTAGGAAAACCAGATGAGCCTCTAATTCGATTGGGTGTGACATTTTATCTTAGAATGATACTACCAATAATTGCCTTTGTTGCTGGAGGTAGACTTGGTTTGAAATTTGCTACATTATATGGAACATACAAACGTTGGCCACAAAATAAAAAGTTAGAAAATTTATTATTAGAAAAATTTTCACGTGTGGAATTTGAAAAGGATCTGATGGGCGGCGCAATCATGGTTGCTGCATACAAATGAATAGAAGACTAATTCTAGTTTACATAACAGGACTGCTGATTGGAGTTTCTTACGGGTTACATGGACCATTACTGCCTATTTTTGCAAAAAATGTCATAGGTGCATCATATGCTGAACTCGGTATGATTGGTTTTGCAAATTTTATTCCATACATGTTCTTTCCATTGTTTGTTGGAATTTTTCTAAATCGATTCAATAATGGTTACCTTCTATCCATTGGAGTAATAATTAATTCAGCATCAGTCTACCTTTTGTCAATTGCACAAAGCGTTCCAGAGATAATGAGTTTTAGAGTAATAACTGGAGTTGCACATGCATTTTTTTGGCCACCATGTGAGGCAATTATTTCAAATGTTAGTAAGGGTAAAACTCGGGTGAGAAATATTGCGACATTTACTGGTTTTTTCACTACAGGATTCATGATTGGACCACTTTTGGGTTCAATTCTTCTAGAAGGTTTTGATGCTACATACAGAATAATCTTTGAAATTGCTGCATATGTTCTTGTAGCGTCACTTGTATCATCACTACTTCTATCTAAAAATAAACCTACAGTAAAACATGAAAAATTTAGTTTTTCATCACTTAAAGAAATTGCCAAATTTCCACAAGTCATTTTATTATTAATTTATTGCACTGCATCATTTGGGATAATACTAAGCATCTATCCAGCATTTTTAAACGACAGAACTATGACGGTGGTGGATGTGGAAATTCTCTTCTTCATATTTGGAATCTCACGGATTCTTACACTTGCAGTAGCTGGAAGACTAGCCAAACATACAAGTATAACATTGATAGTTGCTATATTCGCCATATCAGCTGGACTTGGAATATCATTCTTTGTTGACACAATCATTGAATTTGCATTTGCGCTAATTTTGCTTGGATTTGGATTTAGTATATTCTTCCCGCTTACATTAGAGATCATCCTGACTAAAACAAGACCAGCAATTTCAGGAACAATGATTGGTGCGTATGAGACCATGTTTGGGATCGGATGGGCATCTGGACCAATAACTGCAGGATTAATCTCCCAATTCTTTGGAAATGATGCACCATATTTGGTATTTTTCATATTGGGAATAGGTGTAGCAATTCTATCAATTTCAAAACGAAGACTACTTGAGCCAAATAGAAATCCAAATATTTAATTTCAAACTAAATGTATGATATTTGTGCTTGATTACGGTCTTAACATTATAGGAAGCGAGTGGATTATCATAATATTTGTCGCATTAATTCTCTTGTTTGGTACAAATAAGCTTCCAGAGGCAGGAAAAAAAATTGGTAAGATTGTAGGTGAGTATAACAAAGCAAAAAATGAAATGCAGAATCAGATCAAAGAATATTCTAATCCTAATTCAAAAGAAAATAATGTTTCAATTAATGGTCCAGTACAAACAGAGAGACAAAAATTGGAATATATGGCTAAATCACTTGGTATTAACATAGAAAATAAAACTGATCTAGAGCTGAAACAGGTAATTGAGACAAAATTTGGAACTAGTCAAAAAAGTGCAGAAAGTGATTTGAGTAAAAATAAATTTAAAAACTAATTTTCTTCTAACTCATCTAAAATATCTCTAACCTCGAAATTATCAGAGTCAACTTTTAGTATTTTTTTACAGCAATCCATTACTACATCGTTTTCTTGCAGATGCTGATGCACTCTTAATTTTAAAGAAAGTGATTCTACATCATATACATTAATTTCAAGAACGCGATCTATGTAGTGAAGTGTATTTTTTACATCTTTCAACATATAGTACATACTGCCCATAATGAAAAGAAAGTCTGAATCATCTGAAAATTTTACTTCCAAGTTATTACCAAATTCTATGGCTTGCTCATATTCACCATCATTGATCAGTTTTCGAAGTTTTCTTTTAGGATGTGAAAATAATCCGGTCATGAACTTACACTTAGTAACGGCTTATTTATTATATTTTAAGAATGTATTTAGGAAATTTTCATTATTCCATTTGTAATCAGCCATTGTATTCCAGTAACAAATGAATTATCATCAATCTGACCGTCTGCCCACCATGCGGCGTTATTTTTAATCCACTCAGGAATTTTATCTGAATTGCCAGAGCCTTGAACAGTTTCTGGTATCATCATAATTTTTTGATTTATTAGGTATTGTATTCCAGTAACAAATGAATTATCATCAATCTGACCGTCTGCCCACCATGCGGCATTATTTTTAATCCACTCAGGAATTTCAGGGGAATTTCCACTTGGTTGTGAAGAAGAAGATTGAATATTTTTTACAATAGTAACATCAAGGGTGATTAATCCAGAAGTGTCAGGATTACCACCTAGAATAGCTTCAGGTCCAGTGCCATAGACGATTATTGCATACGTGTATTTTCCTGGTGATTGTTCTGCTAATACAAATCTGTGTGTTTGACCAGACGCAGTGTATAATTCAGCTCTTCCTTCATCATTAGAAACTGTTTGGACTGGAGGTTTAGAAGGATCTGAGAAAATTGCAATATTATAATGTACTTGATCTACATATTCAGTAGGATTAACCGCTCGTTTGAAATCAATAAACATCTCAATTTCACATCCTTGTTTCACAGTTGTTGGACCATATGCACCTTTAACAATCATTGAATAGGTATTTGTTGCTTCTCGAAAACGCTGTTTTTCATAGAATTCTGGACAGCCTAAAGCAGCTTGTTTAGTTTCGGTTCCCTCAACACTATCAAATGGATTTGATGTTACATTTTCCTTATAATTTAATAATTCAAAATCATACTCAACGGGTGGAATGCCTGAGGAAACATGCATGAATGTTTTAGCTTGTATTGGAAATGGAAATTCATCTACAATCCAAACTTTACTTTGAACACCACCAGTCTTCCAAGTTACTAGAATGGAATCAAATTCACCAGCTCCAACTGTAATAGTTTCTGCAGCAGTAGGTAAGATTTGTTGACCACCGATATTTGCAATCTTTCCCCATGAAGCTGCTCTAAAATCCTTTGGACCTTTTCCAGTTAGTGAAGCGCCATCAAATGACTTTACTTCTGATGTTGCAAATGCAGAAAGCCAGGCAATAGAAGACTTGTAAGCACTTCTATATGGAGCGATTTCTTCAGAACCGCCAGTAGGTTCTGGAGCAATTTTACCAACATCCATGTGTCCTTTAACAATTTTATTTCCATCATAAACTAAAACTTGTATTCTAAATTTATCCTCAGTTCCAACATGAACTTCTTCTTGAACCCACATTGCCATGTCAAAATCTGAACAATCTAAATAATCAACATAGCACATGTTAAAACTAAAATAGTCACCAACTTTGAGACCTTCACCAACATACCAAGACCCATCAATGTTTACACCACCTGCTTGAAATCCACCTGAATTAATTTGAGCAAATGAATCTTGAGATGCTAAAGGAATTAATAATAATAATGCAAAAATTGGAATGACTAGTTTGATATTCACAAAATTCAAATCCAATTTTAGTTAGATAAATGTTTCATAGAATTCTCTAGAGAAATAGAAAATAAAAAAAGAGAAAATAATGTTATTTTCTTATAGTTGTGATACTGCTTCTTTACAAACGTCAGTGTCGCATTTACAATCATGACTACATATGCAATGGCCCTGCATCGCACAGTCACATGAATAATCCGGATCGCCAGAGTCTGCTTCGCAACCACATGCTTGATCTGTCATACTAACTTGTAACCAAACTGGGTTTTAAAAGTTTAGAACAACTATCAACGGCGTTATTTCAATTATGTGTAGATTTTAGAAGAATTTGTATCACATTAGTTAATGATTGTATATCTTTGTCAAATGTGGATATATCATGTTCTAAATCAAAACCAACTTTTAGTATATGAATCATTTCTGGATACGCATCTAAGGAATTCTTAACTCTATAGAAATTATTCCTGTTTTCATAACCAATATAGAAATAACAATCTGAGAGTAATGATTTCTCGATAAAGTAGTTGGTTTTATGCTGAATAATTTTTGAATTATTTTTTCCTACTAAATCAGAAAGTCCAATTGCAGATTTTGCCATTCTTTTTAGCAATGATGGTGTGGATCTCTCTAACCCAAGTGAATTTAAAACAATGGATAATGTCTCATTTGTTTGATTTGATTTTAAGTTTCTAAGTATACCAAGCATGTGTGATGGACTGGGTCTATGTTTATTTAATGAAATTATTGCGTCGGTCAAGAAATATGCCGCACATTTAATCCAAGAAGATGTAAAAGGATCTGAACTATCTATACCATTTTTTGCCTTTGTTAAACAGATCTGTGATTCTATTATACTATTTTTTGTAAATACATTGAAAATTGATTCCTGTTTTTTATTAATTTTTGCTAAGAACATTTGTAATTCCCATTGTTCATCAGATAAAATCTTCATGTTTTGGAACTGAATTAAGGATTCAGCATTATTTTCAGATAGTGTAGAATGGTGTATGTTAAAGAAGTGCCCTTCTTTCTCTATTAATGATTCATGTTCGTCCTTTCCATCAAAAATTATTATATCATATGCACAGCAATCAAAATTAGATTGTTCAACGTAACAGCCAGTTAAACCAACTGGATGCCTAGTTGGTGGTATAATTTTGAGGATTTCTTCTGCTTTCACAGAAAAAATTATCTAGTGTTTTCTATAAAGTAGCCAAGTCACAAAGTTTTACTAATCAATAAACCTAAAACACTTGCTTTAAATTGTGAATCTAACATATTTTTTTCAGCTCCCATAGTGTAGTCCGGCCAAGCATACTGCCCTCTCAAGGCAGTGACTCGGGTTCAAATCCCGATGGGAGCATATTCATTTATTAGTAAAATTACTAAATTATGTGGAACTTAGAAAATTAAAACTAAAAGAACAGTATAGATCAGATAGGGATGATATAATCTCAGAATTTTTTATTCCATGCTTGAATAATTGTATACAATATGATAGAACCGTTGAATTTGTTACACTTAGAGGATTGACAACTTTGTCACTTGGGTTTCATAACTCAACACCAAATGCCAGGATTCGAATAATTACTGGGCATCAGTTTGGCATAAGTGATCTAAATATGATGGCAAAACTTTTCTCTAGAAATGGTAACAGATTAAATTTTAATCCAGAATTAATTAGAGATATAAAATTAGAACGAATCAGACGGTTAGTAATGGATGGAAATCTGATGTTTAAAATTGCCATTCCAAATTCAGAAGAAGTCGATGGTTCATTTGCAGAAAAAATGGGGATTTTTCGTGATACAAATGGTGATGTTGTTGCATTCTCTGGCACATCCAGTCTTATGCTTACAGAACAAAGTAGAGATTTTGAATCAATTGACGTGTTTACATCATGGAATGATAAATCACGTATTGAAACAAAAATAGATGACTTTGAAAAACTGTGGACTGATGAAACTAATTCAGTAAAAGTTTTTGATTTTGAATATGCCGAAAAACACAATTTGCTTAAATATTCATCAGAATGGGCTGTTAATCTTTGACTAACTCTAAAAATTGAAATCGATAACTTGTGAATCCTTTTCATTTTTTAAGAAATCAACTTTTGATATCTTGTAATAGATTACTTCACCTCGTCTTTCTATTACAGCGATAATTGGATCTTTACCCATTTTTGTAATCTGCTCAATGTTTTTTTGAATGTGAACAATTTTTTCTTGTGTACCTTCATTTAATGCAAAAATAAGATATTTCGCACCTTTTTGTCCGAAACATCCTTTTTCATAAACCAGAAAATCAGAACCAAATCCAAACCCATTCTTTACTACATATCCACGATTTCTTAGATCACGATAAATTAGAAATTTTGTAAAAACGTCATCATTGTTTTTTTTGTAAATTTGAAGTAGTTCATCAAATGACACACTTTTCTTTTTTTTTAAAACTCTGAGTTTTTTAATATATGATAAATACATGGTTTCAAATGAACTTAGAATTAGTTCTTTCTCACATTTTTCACCATATCCTCTTGAAAGTAACTCATTCTGTACAGATTGATTTAAAATTACCACAGAATTTTTTAATAGTTCACCAGTAATTTTAGATTCTATTTCAAAAGACATTCTATACTAGAAGGAAAATTTTCTAATATATGATTCTAGAGTACGATTATTGTAAAGAATACAGGAACAAAGACTATAGCAATTGTATTGAGCAGTTTGATTACCGTGTTTAATGCAGGTCCTGCGGTGTCTTTGTATGGATCACCAATAATATCACCTACAATAGCAACTTTGTGTTCTTCAGTACCTTTCTCACCTTTCATCTCGATTAATTTTTTAGCGTTATCCCATGCACCGCCAGTATTTGCCATGTGATATGCAAGGTAGATTCCAGTTACAACAGCGCCCATTAGTAGACCTGCAACTGCAGAAGGACCTAATAAGATACCGACAACTATTGGGGCAGATACTGCAATTGACGCAGATTTCCATAATTCACCTAAGGATGCAACAGTAGCAACATCAACACATTTTGCATAATCTGGCTTTGAGGTTCCCTCTAAAATTCCAGAATCATTCTTAAACTGTCGTCTTACTTCATCAACCATTTTCTTTGCAGCTTTTTCTACACCACTAATTAATTGACCAGTAATGATAAATGGAATTAATCCACCAACAAGAAGACCCACAATTACTGCAGGGTTTGATAGACCATAATCAATAACCATTTCACTGAAATAATGTGATGCCTCAAATTGGAATGCTTGAATCATTGCCAGTGCAGCTAGTGCGGCACTTGCAATTGCAAAGCCCTTAGTTACAGCCTTTGTGGTATTTCCAACCGCGTCAATTTCATCAGTGATTTTACGATTATCTTCACCCATTTCAGTCATTTCTACAATACCACCTGCATTATCTGCAATTGGACCAAATGCATCAATAGCAAGAACAATTCCTGCAAGACTCAACATTGCCATAGCAGTTAATGATGTTCCAAATATTCCATAAAGTAATGGGTCAGTTCCTTCAGGTGCTGCAGAAGATGCAATTGCAAAAGATATGATAATTGCGGAAACTAATGCAATCATGAATGGTCCAGTTGATTGCAATCCTTTGATAATTCCCATTAGTGTAAGTGATGCGTATCCCCACTTTGCAGATTCAGAAATTTCTCTAACAGGTTTGGAATTAGCATTTGTGTAATAATCTGTAATTTTTTGTATAACTGGAACAAGAATTACACCTATAACTGAACAGCCGAATAATGCATACGCGATTGGAGTTGTTCCTAGAATCACATAAGTAAATACAAAGTTTAATGCAATTGCAATTGCAGCTGTAACATAAAATGAGATGTTAAGAGGTTTCATAACATCAGTAATCTTTCTAGTACCAATTGTGGCTGTACCAATGATTGATGCGATTAATCCAGATGCTCCGATTAAGATTGGATATGCAAAGTTTTCAGGTGAACCAATTAGTGCTGCGATTAATAATGATGCCAAAATTGTTACAATGTAAGATTCATAGACATCTGAACCCATACCTGCTGCATCTCCAACATTATCACCTACATTATCTGCAATTGTAGCAGGATTTCGAGGGTCGTCTTCAGGAATGTTTGCTTCGACTTTTCCTACCAAGTCTGCACCCATATCTGCAGCCTTTGTGAAAATTCCACCACCAATTCTGATGAATAATGCTATCAAACTTGCACCGATTCCTACACCTGCAATAGTAATTGGGTTTGGAAAAATCATATAGAGCATAGCAGTAGCAACAAGTGCCATAGCTGGAACTGCTAAACCAACAGTTGCACCACCTCTGAAAGCAATTGCAAATGTTTTACCTAAACCAGAACTTGTTGCGTTAGCTGCTCTCACAGCTGCTTTTACAGTAACTTTTAGTGAAATAAATCCTGCAACTGCAGAAAGTGTTGCACCAACTGCAAATGCAATTCCGTTTGATGCGCCAATAAAGAATCCAATAATCACAGACAATCCAATAGCTATTGGAATAATAATTCTCATTTCACGTCTCAAAAATGCTGCAGCTCCTTGTCTTACAGCTTCTGAAATTTCAAGCATTTCCTTTGTGCCAGGCTTCTGTTTTGCAACCCAAGCAGTGTATAATCCAGCAACTGTAAATGAAGCAATTGCTGCGATAATAGGTAAAATGACCTCTAAAGGCAAAGGAAGTGTATCTTGAATAGCCATCTTATAACTGAAAAACGAAATTCTGAAGAATATAAATCATCAAACGAGTTTCTATACTATTTTCTTTTTTGATAGGGTGGAAATGTTTTACCCCTCAAACCTTGCCGAACTAGCTTATTGAATCGTTTTCCATGGCTTAGATAGGGAAATCTATGATGGATCAGTTCGTGAACAATCGTATTTTCGAGAACTTTTTCATCTGGAATTTTTTTAACGTTGATAAACACCGAATTGTGTTCGAGATAGGCCACGCCATAGTATTTGTAGGCAGTTGTTCTACGTCCATCTGTTATTTCTTTGGGTGCAATCAATACCTCTTTACTTGTTAAAAATGCCTGAGGTTCTTCTATTGAAAATCTGTAAGAGTAAATACCAATTTTTTCCAATATAGATAATCGTAACTCATCATCCAATCGCATATTCTTTTTTTTAAAAAAACTCTGTTTATTTATCAATGTCAATTGTTACTAACTTTTTCATAAATTAAGAGGTCAGAGTTTAGTGATGTAATCACAAATCATACAGCCACCGGCTCATCATCCCTTATTTCATTGAATTAACTATTTTTTGAATCTTTTCACGTATTTCATTAGTAATTCGTACAATAACTAGTCCTTCATTTGGTTGACCATACATCACTACAGAATTTTCAGGTGAAAAAAGGCAAGTTGGTAGCACCATTAAATCTTCTTCACCATCAACTAAAATACGAATTGGTGGTTTGGAGTTAAATGATTTTTTAATTGTATCAATACTTTGTTGCGTAAGTTCACCTGGAGGATTTACACAGTGTAGATTTGTTACAATAGAATCGTTTACTGGAAGTTCTCTATCATGTCTTTTTTCTTTCCCATCAACTATCTGTAAAAATGGAATTAATCCCATTTTGATTAATAGTTCGCTTGTAGCGTCACCTACCGTAATTACAACATTTTCAGCATAGATTTGTTTGATTACACGTGCTTTTTCAGAATCATCGTTTTTGATCAGTAATCCTAATGGAATTTTTAATTCGTCACGAAGATTTTCTGGTAGGTGCAAGAGATTATTCTGCAGTTGGTGCAGATTCAGCTTTCATTTCTTCCTGTAATTTTGCTGCAACAATACTACATTGTGCTGCAACATTTTTTGCGGCAATTCTAAATGCCTCTGCACTTGGCGATTCAGAATCTGTCATCATTACTGGTTTACCTAAATCAGAACCTTCCATAATTCCAGAATTTAATGGAACTTCTCCGAGGAATGGTATGTTATGTTTTTCACTAATCTTTTGCGCTCCGCCTTTTCCAAAAACATAATGTTTGTTTGAGCAATCAGGACATTCAAAGTAACTCATGTTTTCAACAACACCAAGTATTGGTACATTTAGTTTATCAAACATTCCAATTGCCTTTACTGCAACATTACTTGCAACATCTTGGGGAGTTGTAACGACTAAAATTCCTGTGATTGGAATTGTTTGAGCAAGTGTTAAAGGAATGTCACCAGTGCCTGGAGGAAGATCAACAATAAGATAATCAAGGTCAGCCCAATTCGTGTCAACTAAAAATTGCTTAAGTATTCCAGAAATAATTGGTCCACGGTAAATTGCTGCTTGATGCTCTTGTTCTGCAAAAAATCCAAATGAAACAACTTTAAGATTGTTAAAGTCTGCAGGCTGAAGTTTATTATCTTCTACCTCCATTGCACCATCTTTCATTCCAAGCATTAGTGGAATACTTGGACCGTAAATATCAGCGTCAAGCAGTCCTACTTTAGCACCAGCTTGCGATAATGCAATTGCAAGGTTTAATGAAACGGTTGATTTACCAACACCGCCTTTTCCGCTGGCAACACCGATTACATTTTTTACTGTAGCCATTGCTTCATCTGCATCAAGTGTACGACCTTCCATAACTTTGGCTGTAATCTTCATGTCAAAATTACTAATACCATCAAGTTCATCAACTGCTTTGCGAACATCGGCTTCTATTTCATCATTAAATGGACATGCCGGAGTTGTAAGTTCTAATGTGAATTTCAAGTCACCCTCATTCAGCTCTAAATCCTGTATCATTCCCATTGAAACGATATCTTTTTTCAGGTCTGGATCTATAACAGTAGCTAATTTTTCTAATACTTGATCTACGCCAACCATAACTCCAACACTCGTAACACTTTATTTAAAATTAGATTTACTTAGTCCAAACTAATCAGAAATCTTACTCGTGATTGGTGGGTTTTAGGAATCAAAATGAAAAAAACCAAATTTTTTCAATAAAATGCCAAAATTTACCCAAAGACTCATAAATTCAAATCCCAGAAAAAATCTGTAATTGTTTTCTGTATCAACACTAATAGATATTGTGAGAATTCCTCCTAATCTTTTTGGCACTGGTCTAAAGAAGGCTGCCGAAAGCATTCTAAAATCAAAGTATGAAAGCATGATCAATGCAGAATTAGGATACATCATAATGGTTATGGATGCTAAAGTTGAGACCATGGGGAAAATGATTCCTGGTGATGGTGGAACGTTTCATAGAGTTGAGTTTCAAGCCTTGACATTTTACCCTAAACTGCAAGAGATTGTTCAGGGTGAACTTGTTGACATTACAGACTTTGGTGCGTTTGTAAGAATTGGGCCAACTGATGCACTGTTACATTTGTCACAAGTGATGGACGACTATCTAAAAAGCGATGTTGCTGCTGGCATTATACTTGCAAATCAAAGTGGACGAACGTTAAAAGTTAATTCAACCATTAGAGCAAGAATTACCGCAGTGTCTTTAGGAAAAGCTGCATCAATGGGAAAAATTGGAATTACATGTAGACAACCATTTTTGGGTGCAGATGAATGGATTGAAGAGGAAATCAAAAAAGCCGATGGAGAAGCAACTGATGAGGCACCTAGTGCAAAAAATGCTTCTAACAAAATCAAAGTAGAGAAATGATATGGTAAAAGAACTGGCATGTCGTAATTGTAAACGCGTAACTACGGCAAAAATTTGTCCATCGTGTAAATCAACAGATCTGTCACCAGACTGGAATGGAATTGTGTTAATTGTAAATCCATCAACATCAAAGATTGCAAAAACTTTAGGAATTACTAAAGAAGGTAAATTCGCAATAAAGGTAACTTAAGTTGGGATTTAAGCCAAATCGAGAACTTCAAAAATTTTTAGATGAGGATTTGGGATTAGGTGATGTTACCAGTGACCTACTAGAAAAAAAGCAAATCATAGCAAAAATAATCACACGCCAAGAGACGATTGTTTCTGGAATAAATTTTGCAAAGCAAATCTTTTCATTAAAAAAATGCAAGTCCAAGATAATCAAAAAAGATGGGTCTAGGGCAAAAGCAAATCAAATAATTCTAGAAGTAAGAGGTGATGCTGCTTCAATCCTTAGTTGTGAACGTACAGCCTTGAATTTATTATCACGAATGTGTGGAATATCAACAAAAACAAACCAACTGAATACATTGATCCAAAAAGTAAACCGGAAAACCAAATTATTTGCAACACGAAAAACTGCCCCAGGATTACGATATTTTGATAAGATTGCTGTTGAGATTGGAGGTGGTAAAAAACATAGAATGACGTTACATGATATGATAATGCTCAAGGATAACCATTTGGCTGTTGAAAAATCAATTGTTGGTCTTATTGCAAAAGCAAAGAAGACTAGACGGAAAATTGAGATTGAGGTTGAAAATCAAAAAGATGCAATTCTTGTCGCAACTCTTGGAGTTGATATAATCATGCTTGATAATTTCACACCTAAACAAATTAAAAAAATAGTAAAAATTCTAAATGATTTGAAACTGAGAAAAAACATCCAGATTGAGGCATCTGGCAGAATTAGCGAAAAAAATATTTTGCAATATGCAGATACTGGTGTTGATATGATATCAGTTGGAGAAATAACAAACTCCACACAAGGAATTGATTTGAGCTTAGAAATTAGCTAATCGATAACATTCTTTCAATTGCCAGTCTTGCTTTTGATGCAATGTTTTTTGGAACTTTGACTTCAAATTGGTCATGAATTAATGCATCATGAACTTTTTCTAGCGTAATCATCTTCATGTATTGGCATTCAGCATTTTCAGATGCTGGGATAAACGTTTTTGTTGGATTTTGCTGTTTCATTCTATACAATATGCCAGTTTCAGTTGCAACAACAAACTCTTTGGAATTAGAATTTTTGGCATATTTCATCATTCCCTCAGTTGATAATACTTGAACTTGCCTATTTTTGTAACTGCCAGATGCAATATCATAAAGCATTGGTGATGTGCAACTACATTCTGGATGGATAAGAAATTCAGCGTCGTTCATGGATTCTAGTTTTTTATCAATATCAGATGGTTTGATACCTGCATGAACATGACATTCTCCAGCCCAGATGAACATGTTTTTTCTCCCAGTCATCTTTGCAACATAAGAACCCAAAAACATGTCAGGTAAAAACAAAATTTCTTTTTCAGAAGGAATTGCTTTGACTACATTTACAGCATTTGATGATGTACAACAATAATCAAGTTCAGATTTTATCTCAGCCGTGGTATTTACATATCCAACTGTAATTGCGTCAGGATGTTCTTTCTTCCATGTTTGTAATTGCTCAATAGTAATGGAATCAGATAATGAACAGCCAGCATCTAAATCAGGAATAATAACTTTTTTTTCAGGACTGATAATTACTGCAGTTTCCGCCATAAAATGTACTCCACAAAATAAAATTGTTTTATGATCAGTCTTGGCTGCCTGCCTTGCAAGTCCAAGCGAGTCTCCTACAAAATCTGCAACATCTTGGACTTCTGGAAGCTGATAATTATGAGCCAGTATTATCACATCTTTTTCCTTTTTGAGTTTTAGAATTTTATCTTTTAACATCCGAAAATCTCTGTTCAATTATGATTTAAAGCGTTATTTTTTTACTAAATTATACTTCAAAAATTGTAATTCTGGCAATTCTTGCCAATCTAAGTTCCTATCTTAATACCATCAGAGCAAATTGAGCGCAGTGTTTCAATTGATGACAATATAGCAAGTCTGCTTGTTTTGGGATTTGTAGGATCTGGTACATTTTCAACTGTTGTGCTGATTTTTCCAAACTTTCCTATCGCTTCAATCCGATGTACATTCTTGCTGATGTTAGGATTTGCAACTACCTTCACTATGGTCTCATGACTTCCCAGTCCAGCCAGACTTAGTAATGCTGAGACATTAACATTTTTTGGAAACAGTCTCACAGCCTCACTTGCTGTTCCCTCAAAGAGTTGAGTTTCATCAGAGATGTTATCGAGATCAATATCTGACGTTTCAAAAAACTTTGCGCCTTTTAACGATCGAGGGTGCTTCCATGTAATTATAGTAACAGAATCCAATTCATCTCTTACAGATTTTATTGCATCCAATCCCGATATAGCTCCAGATGGGAGATAGACAGTTTTTTTAAATTCCTTACAGGCGTCAGATATTATCTCAAACACAGATTCGTCTAGAAGTGCACCGGCACTCATAATCATCAAATCCTTTCTGTTCTGTAAAATGCTTAATGCATTATCACTCACAGCCTGTTGTGATGCTGCCTCAACCACCAAATCTAAATGGTTTGAAGATAGTAGATGGGCATTTTCAACTATAATTGGTCTTTGTTTTAATTTTGTAACTAGTTTTTCAGCAGATGTCTTGTTAGTATCAAAGATATGGGTTAGCTTTGCTGGAATTACTCCAGTATCAATTGCTATGGCAATCTGTGTTCCTATTGCACCACACCCTAAAAGACCGATGCGTTTCAATTTTCAGGTAGTATTGAAGAATGATGTGATATGATTTTCCATTCAGTATTATCCTTCCCATATACAAATGAAAATCTTGCAGAAATGTTCTTCCCTTTTGTTACAAAATTGTAAAGACCTGAATTTACAGAAGTTAATTCAAAATCATGAGGATGTTCAGATACAATCTCAACTTCAACAGAATCTTGAAGCAATTTTTCAAAATATTCTGAGATTAGCTTATGACCAATTCTTTCCACGGGTGAAAATGTTCCTAGTAGAATTCCATTCTCATGATAAAAATCAGTGACTTTTTTTGGGTCTCCATGTTTTATTGCATTGGCCCATTTTTGTAATAATTGGGAAGCGGTTGAATCAGACATCTATTTTTCCAAGTTCCATCAGTAATTATTTTTTATGTTTTAGGCTAAATGCATTCAAGTGGATTTTATGCCTAATATCGAATTAATTCCAAGAATCCACATTTGGAATGGTTCCGTATGATACTAAATCCCACATCTGCATGTGGTTTCACCACAGTTCAAACAGATCAAAACTCTGCCCCTTTGGATTTCTTTCTTCTTGACTCTAGAAAATATGTTTATGATCAATTGGTCAAAAGATGTAATATAGATCAATCGATACTTTTGTGACTATACTAGTTCACTAACTGAATATTTTCTTAAAAGAGGATGTGATAGTGATCCATAAGTTTAGTTGATAAAATTTTGGATTATATTTCAAAATTAATTTCGGTTACTGTTTTTTACAGATACATTTAGGGCGTTTTAGATGACACTTGTTACAATAATGTCTTTGTGTTCGAGCTATTGCCATAGTCAAACATTGCGAGTAAGTGAATAAAGGTTTACTGTTTGACCTTAATCCGAATGGATGTATAGAAAAACTGGCACTTTTTGGGATCCTGTTTCAAGATTGTGTTTAAAATCCTAAAATAAAAAATGCTATTGTTGCAATAACTAGCACAATTGTGGCAACGTAGAGCACACGAACTTCTTTAGGGTTTATTTTATCCAACATACTAGTATGTTTCACATTCTAGTTAACACTTGTTTCAATAGTATTTTTGTAAAATACGAACGTTCTACAATTGACGGTTCAAATACTAGTTATTGTGATAGATGGTATGTGTGGAGACCCAATACTAGATTTGCTATACGTGGCAGTTCCAACTGCATTATTGGGTGCGGGAGCTTTCTTCTTGATGGGAAAAGACAAACGGAAAAAGATAGAAGCAATTTTTAGATAACGATAGATGGTTCCGATTATGCTTAAAATCATAATGATTTAGGGTTTATAT
>Ga0257107_1000290_pt1 | contig 19305 bp, 25 predicted proteins | sample LP_taG_2_FD_190178 | JGI IMG/M metagenome (GOLD analysis project Ga0257107, IMG submission 190178) | Marine microbial communities from Northeast Subartic Pacific Ocean, Canada - LP_J_2011_P26_500m | ecosystem: Environmental > Aquatic > Marine > Oceanic | place: Canada: Northeast Subartic Pacific...
TTCACAATGCAGTCGAGGGTAATCCAGAGATGTCAAAAGAGACATTTCTTCAAAAATTAAAAGACGTGTTTGAATTTTATGAGCAGAAGCGAAAAGATGGAAAGATTCGTTTTTACGGAATGGCAACATGGGAGTGTTTTAGAGTTGCAGAAGATCATAAGATGTTCTTATCATTAGAAAAAGTAATTGAAATCGCAAAAAGTGTTGGTGGCGATGATCATGGATTTAGATTTATTCAGTTGCCATACAATCTGCATTTTGATCAAGCATACATGCAGAAAAATCAACTAGTAGACGGTAAGTCTGCATCAATATTAGACTCTGCTAAACAATTGAACATTGGAGTTTTTACCAGTGTTCCATTAATGCAGGGAAAATTACTTGATTGGGCAAAAGACAAACCTGAGTTATCGAAAGTGTCGCCATCAGTTGGATTACTCCAGTTCATTCGCTCAACACCTGGCGTACTTGCACCACTGGTTGGACAAAAGTCTGATGCACATGTAACAGAAAATCTTGAAGTTTTGAAAATTCCTCCATTTTCTGAAGATGAATTTACAAGTACAACAAAAAATCTTGTAGGATGACTAAGAACAATACAATAATTTTTTAAAATCTTCAATTTGTATTACATAGTCACAATTTTTACAGACAATCCAGTTACGGACAGTCAATAAAATTCCAAATCGACTGAATTCGGTTCTAAATAATTTAGATTCATTACATCTAGGACAAGATGCATAAAGTTTTTTCATGAACCAATTTAGTTAATTTGAATATAAAACCCGCTTACAATTTATCAGTTATAGTTTGTTAGAGATAAATACATCATTGGAAACAAAAAAATTATGTCAGTAACTGATCCTGTGTGTGGTTTGGAATTTGATGAAAGTTTGGCCATAGTCCATGAATATGATGAGAAAAAATATTATTTTTGCTGTAATGGATGCAGAAAGATCTTTATTAAAAAACCAAAAAAATGGAAAAAAAGGGCTAAGTAAGTGGAAACTTTCCACACATTCTGCAAAAATTTGAATTCTCAATTATCTCTGAATTACAATCGGTACATACATTTTTTACATTTTGACGTTCAGTGATTTTGAAGTTTTTTCTATAAATTTCATAATAATGTAGTGATTCTTTGGTTCTAATAGTCACACCATCTTCATTTTTAATATTTTTTGCTTTTTCTGTAAATACGTTATCAGTAATAATTGAATCAAAAAGTTTGGTCAGATTAACAGTACCTGCACCGTCCTGCATCGGTGTTTTCACCCTCCAAATCACATTAGACTGAAGATCATTTTCAAACGCCTTCCGTAGAATCCATTTACCAAACGTAGTTCCATCTTTTTGGTTAACTAGCAAATTAATTGGAATTGTTTCTACAAGTTTGATAATATTTTCATTAATGAAAGGCATTTGCACTGACATACCTAGTTCACTGGCAATTTTTTGTGAAGTAAAATGCATGATCTTTTTCATTCGTTCTAATTCATTTTTTAATTCAGTGGGATCTTTTCTTAGCAAGAAGTTATATCCTGCAAAGATTTCATCTGCTCCATCACCCGTAATCACTTTGGTTATATTTTTCTTCTTTAAGGCATTCAAATAGAGATATGATACAATCGAGTTTCTGATTTCAATATCATTAAAGTTTCTTAAAATTTTAATTGTGTTTTCTACTGCGTTTAGCATATCATTAATTTCTATATATTTTAATTCTAAAGGAATTTCAATGTGTTTTGCAGTAATCTGTGAATATGACAAATCTGTACCAAGAAAGTCTTTAGTGATAATTGTAATTGCATTGATGTTTTGATGCTTTTTGATGTGTGCTAATATGCTACTGTCAAGTCCTCCTGAGAATGCAATCCATTCAGCATCACATTCTATGGTGATCTGTTCTAACTCTGATCTAATTTTTTCAATATTATCAGTCATGTGTACCCAAAAATGTATATGAATTAGAGTAAATAGTTATAGCTAATTTTAATCGGATTTTTATATCAAGGGAAATCACATGAGTCATGCTTTTACCAGCAGAAATTGAATCAAAAAGTTTGATACCTGCTTTACGTGCAATCATAGCAAAAACTCTTGCAGAAAAACATGAGATACGTGAAGAAGTAATATCAAAAATGTTAGGTGTTACACAAGCTGCCATAAGTAATTACATTCGTGGAACAAGAGGTGATCCAGAACTGATCAAAAAACTTCTTACTGAAAAACAAGTAGCAGAAATGATTAACGATATATGTGATAATTTATCATCTGACAGGGCATACACCCCAGCTAGCCTTTCAATGTTTATAGGATTATGTAATTATATCAAATCCAGCTTACTAATATGCGACATTCATCATAATCTAGAGTCTGATATAGATGAGGCAATCTGTAAAGAGTGTGAAAATATGTTGGTAAAGGGACCAGGAAGCGTCTTTTAATTTTTTACTAAGAATATTTCAATATTTGAGATCATCCTTCCGTCATGATGTGAAATTTCACTATCCAGATTTATCTTAACAACCTTAGAGTTATCCTTTAGAAAATTATCGGTTATTATATTGGCAATTGAAACTGCATTTGGTATTAATTCACCTTTTGCTTTTATACAAATTTTTCCGATCGGTGACATTTGCATGAGTGCATCTGTTGCACACTGCATGATAGGATCATCTTCTACAATAAACTCATTTTTTTCTTGCGTCACTTCTTGAATTTCCAATTAATTATGATTTTTTATAATGTGCTTTTAAATTTTATAGACCTATCATTCATTTTTTAAACTCAAACAGTGGAATATTTTGAAAATCACCGTTTGGTAATGAACGTCGTATAGAAATGGGAATTAATCGTTGTTCCAACTCTTCCATTGCTATATCAAGTGATGTTGTAGCACTTTCTGGAATTTCAATAAATGGTGGGGCACCTAATGATAATTGTAATGCACGTGCACCCATAATTCTTGCTTTTTCAAATCTTGTTAATTTTGGTGGTCCCATGAGAATTTTACCTTCCGCACTTAACTCCATAATATCATGTTCTACATCAGACGTGATAGTTTCTCTATTTCTGATGACATCGCACTCTTTATCCAAATCAGATAATTCTTTATCAGATAATGGACCTTTCTGTTCACGCACTCTTCTGAAATAGTCAATTGCTTTTTCCAAACTAGCGTCTACAGTAACTTCAACATCTGAAACATCTTCTACTAATGTTTCTTGCATCTCAAGAATTGATTCATTATCAGGAGTAGTGTTATTCTTTTCTTTCAAGTGTAGTTTTTAACCACATCAGCCAATATATAATCCAAACATTATGGTATAACATTGAGTGTTGTTTCTGTTTCTAAAATATCGTTAATTTTAGAGATTAAAGGTAAATTCAAAATAAGATGTGAACTAAAACGTCATCTTGCACCAACATTGGTTGGAAAGATCAGCCGTTCTTTACCACTTGGTGGACATTCTCATATTCTAGAAAAAAATGCCATATATTTTCAAACCGCAGTAGAGGCTGGTTTGCAACGAACCAGAAGAGAGTTCAAAAAAGGTGATATTGCATTTTTATCAATAGGTCACGCAATCTGCTTTTTTTACACAGATTCAAAAATTCAAAAAGAAATGTCACCAATCGGAAAAATTTTAGACGATCCTAAGATACTAGAAACTGTAGAACCAGGTGATGAAATTACACTTTATTGTGATACTGGCTGATATACATAATGACCACTGAACCCACCAACTTTTTTGACAGTGCCTTCAGTAAGTGATTTTTTTAAAAAAGCATTTGCAGTAGAAATTTTTACACTTGTTTGTCTTGCTAATTCTTGGACTGTGATAACTTTTGCTGAACCTACAATTTTGGCAGCCTCCTGTTCATTTATGAACACTGCAATATCTTTTCTCTCAGGACCACCTTTTTTCTCTTTTTTACCCTTTACATCTTTTGCTTTTTGTGATTTTTCGTTTGATGAAACTGATTTATTTTTATTGCCCATGCCGTTTCATTTTTGACGCTATTTATAAACGAACAAAATTTTGTAATGGGTTGCAACTTTATTAACACTAAAAGAAAATATGATGCATGGGAATTGTTAACAAGGGTGCAAAATGTAATGTCGATGGATGTAACGAAGATGGCGTTCGTTCACTTAATACTAAAAAAGTTGAAGATGCAGGATTGAGATTAAATTCTACTGGTAAAAAATCTGTTTTATGCAAGCAGCACTATAAGGAATGGAAAAAAGAGACTAAAGATGATAGAGAACTTGAGCGTGCAAGATATGATAGGGATTAACTATGGCAAATAGTATGAATTATCTTGCTTGCAGTCAGTAACCTGATACAGTGTATTTCTAATATCTTCTAATGTTTTTTCGGTCTCGGCGTTCATTGCACTTTGTTTTAGATTTATCAGCATGTTAGTGTTAAATGAGTTAATTGACATATGTCCATTAAGATTTTCATTCTCACACCTATCAATTTCATTTAGAACCTCCTGTTTATCTAAATTACCTGACTGTGTTGGTATAGACAGACTTGATGTAATATTGTTATCACTAAAGACAAATGCTGACACTGAAAATGCTAGAACTGCTATTATCACCACTATGATTACAAATGATTTTGACATGAAATTATTATTTTGAACCCACTTTTAATTTTTACAGTTTTTTACCGAATGATTTATCATGGTGTCCAATAAGACGTGATTATGGCCAAAAGAAAAAATGGAAAGCATGCGAGATTTGCTGATCAAAAAGCTGACAGAAGAAAAGTAAAAACTAGTAAGCGATAATTAGGATCTTATTCTACGTGAATCGTCATTGTCATCAGATGTAATGTATTTCTTGACAACTTTTTCAATATCCCCAATTATATCACATAGATGAACATCAATTTCTGTACTAAACATCAAAAGTCCATCCTTCCCACATGCCATTGTAACTCTGTTCACTTTGGCATATTTGGTCATTGAAAATTCTGGCTCTCCTATTTCACTTGCAAAGTGTTTTCTTGTCTTCCAACGCATTATAGCCTGAGTCATTGATTTTTTGGTTTGATCTTTGTCAAAATGTCTCTCTATTCCACCCTGTATTTTTTCATAAACGTCTCCACTGAATGAATTATACACACCAACATATCGAACTTTTTCATTCATTTCCAACAATTCAGAACACAGTTTTCCATAATCCATGAAAACATTTGATAATTGAATGTGTTATAAGGTTTTAGAACATTTTTAGTGTATATGCTAAAAATATAATTATGAAAATTATTGATATTGCTGAACCGTCAAAAATTGACCGTGAGCCAGATCAATCCATGACAATAATCCAGAATGGGAATTCTATTCAGGACGGATTTCAAATTAAAACACTTGAAATGCGTTTATACAATCAGCGTATAGATCAAAGTCTAGGAACTTTTACAATTATTACTGCATATGTGCAGACTGACAAAGGCTCTATTGAGATTTTATATGATGAAGGGTATAGAGGGGAAACTGCATTAGACGACTCTGTCAAACTTTTAACTGAGAATCTTGGCCTGTCAAGTCTAATCATGAGATGTATAATATCACTGAAGAATAAGATTTGAAAAGCAGAAATTATCACTATAAACTCTCAGATGATGATACAAAACCAAAATGTGCATTATGTGATGAGCAAAGTATGTTTTATTGTAACATGAATGATTTGTATTACTGTGTAGTTCATGTAGTAGGGCATGATGAAAACGAAGTTTGATATTTTAATAGTGGTTATTTATCCAATGTGTGATGAATGATTCTGAACGCAATGAGATTGTTTTGCGTATAGTATCAAAGATTCAGCAAGATGGAGTATCTCATAATGAACAGGATCAATCCATTATGGAGAAATACATTACATATGCTGAATCATTAGGCATAACAAAATCTGATGCACCAGAAATTGTCGGTGAGTCATTTTTGTATTTGAAAATGCAAAATTCATCTGATGAGGATCCGTTACAGAAAGGGGACAAATTTGGAGTCGGATTCTCCTAGATTAGTTATTTTGTTTTAATTAGAAATACTTACAGTGATTTGAATTTTTTTATTGCCTCTTTTACCAAGTTTTCCATTTTTTCATGTTCAAATTTGGTTGGGTCGTCATTTGCAAAATGCTTATGATCTGACACTTTTTTCTTTTCCATTACATTCAACATGTATTCATCTATAAAAATTAGAAAGCAATTCTAACTACAAAATCAGAACACTTTAATCAAAAATAAAGTAGAGTGAATTAATGAGAGTACTGCAATTACACTGTGATAATATATCATATGAACCAACCAAAAAAGAGATCCAGTCAGCTGAAGAGATAGATCCCAAATCTGTATCGATAGACGAAGTTGTAGTGTGCTTTACAGCAATAGAAAAGGATGACACTGAGGATATAGCCAAAGATGCAATTGCACAGATACAGGAATCTATGAAAAAAATTGGATGTACAAAGTTATTGTTGTATCCATATGCACACTTAAGTTCAAATCTTGCATCACCATCCACTGCGTTATCATTACTCAAAGTAATGCAAAACGATACACATGGATTAGAAGTAAGTAGGGCACCATTTGGATGGACAAAATCTTATAGCATAAAAGTAAAAGGTCATCCATTAGCTGAAAGTTCCAAAGTAATTACATCTAATTCAAAAAAAGAGAATACTTCAACTGCACTTGAATCAGAATCTAAAATCAAATCATACTGGTATATTATGGATGTAGAAGGAGATATGATAGAGTTTGACAAGTTTAATTTTTCAAATCACAAAAAACTTGAAGTGTTAGCAAAATACGAATCTGCTAAAAAAAGAACATCTGATGAGCCACCTCCACACGTTGCGATAATGAAAAAGCTTGCAATTGCAGACTATGAACCAGCGTCTGATCAAGGAAACATGCGTTACTTTCCAAACGGTCGTTTTATCAAATCACAGTTGGAGCGTTATGTCACTGATAAGGTGAAAGAGTATGGCGGATACGAGGTTGAAACACCAATTATGTATGATTCACATCATCCAAGTATGGAGAGTTACTTTAACAGATTTCCTGCAAGGCAGTATAGCATAGATGCAGATGGCAAGCACCTATTTTTGAGATTTGCTGCTTGCTTTGGGCAGTTTCTTATGGCACATGATTTTCAAATGTCATACAAAAATCTACCATATCGTTTGTATGAGTTGACACGTTATAGTTTCCGACGGGAACAGTCTGGCGAATTGGTTGGATTAAGACGATTACGTGCATTTACAATGCCTGACTGTCATGCATTTTGTAGTGACATGAAGCAGGCTGTGGAAGAGTTTATGGTACGCTTTGATTTGTCACGCGATGTTCTAAACGGTGTTGGCATAGAACAAGATGATTATGAGATGGCAATACGTTTTACAGAGGATTTCTACAATGAAAATAAAAGTCTGATCACTGAAATGGTAAAAAAAATTGGAAAGCCAGTATTAATAGAGATGTGGAAGGAGAGATTTTTTTATTTTGTATTAAAATGGGAGTTTAACTATATTGATAACTCTGGTAAGGCATCTGCATTATCAACTGATCAGATAGATGTAGAGAATGGCAATAGATACGGAATAGAGTTTGTAGATGAAAATAACACGCCCAAGAATCCAATAATACTGCATAATTCTCCTAGTGGTGCAATTGAACGTGTAATGTATACATTATTAGAAAAATCGGCAACTGATTCTAGGGAGGGACGTAAACCACAATTACCATTGTGGCTTGCACCTACACAGGTAAGAGTAATTCCACTTAAAGATGAATTCTTAGAATTTAGCAAAAATTTGGCAGAAGAACTATCTAGTAAAAATATTAGATCTGATATTGATGATAGAAATGACTCAATTGGAAAACGTATTAGAGATGCGGAAAAGGAGTGGATTCGTTACATACTAGTAATTGGTGAACGTGAATCTAGCTCAAAAAATCTAAGCATACGTGATAGAGATACCGGCGATGTCCGTGAGTTATCATTTAATGAATTAGTATCAGAGATTGATGTTCAGACCAGGAATAAACCACATTCTTCTTTGAACACCCCTTTGTTACTCTCAAAAAGACCAATAATCCAAGTATGAGTTTATCTAATAGTATAATTTGAATTTGAGATAAGATGAGTTTCACAGAATTATATCTGACACAATCACCATTAATTATTTCGCCAAATGACGATGCAGAACCAATTGCTAATATTTTTGGAGTTCCATTTGATTCAACACATTCTTACAAACCAGGATGCCGATTTGGTCCTGATGTAATACGTGAGGCATTTAATAACATAGAAATATTTCAACCAGAGTTTGGTGTAGACTTGGAAACTGTAAATATACATGATTTAGGAAACATACAACATACTGTAGTGGCAACAGAAATGATTGGCATGGTCGAAAAAATTACAACCGAGTTACAAAATAATAAAAGCCAATTAATCATTTTAGGAGGCGAACATCTTCTTACATATGGAACGTATATGGCTTTTCCAAAAGATACAGGCTATGTTGTTTTTGACGCACATTATGATCTACGTGATCAATACGCAGATACAAAGTTAAGTCATGCTGCATATCTAAGAAGAATTGTAGAAAAACGCGGTCCAGAAAACATAATTCATGTTGGGGCACGCGCTTATGTCAAAGAAGAATTACAGTTCCTAAAAGAGCATAACATCAAAACTATTACAGACAAGCAGATTCGTGATGGTGATGGTCCTAGATTACTAAATCATGCAACTGAAAATTTTGATAAAATTTACACAAGTATTGATTTAGATGTTTTAGATCCTGCATTTGCACCAGGTGTTGGAAACCCAGAGTCTGTAGGAATAACCTCTCGTGAATTATATGATATGATCACATCTCTTCAAGAACGAAATATTGTATCTGCCGATATAGTAGAACTTAACCCATCATTTGATAATGGTTCTACTGCTTCACTTGCTGCAAAGATGGTGTCAACAATAATTGCGATGAAATATGCTAAACAATCTTAGAGAATCTTTAAAACCTACTCTACAAAAAGTAGGAAAAACTTTTGCAGCAACTGGCTTATCCCCAAATGCATTTACTGTTATTGGATTAGTATTTGCATTTATAGCATCAATAGTATATGGATTAGGTTTTGAATATTCATTAGTCATTGCTGGCGTTGTTTTACTCATCTCAGGATTTTTTGACATAGTTGACGGTCAAGTTGCACGATATACAAACAAGATGTCCAAAAAGGGTGGATTTTTGGATTCAATATTTGATAAGATTGCTGAGGTTGCAATATTTTTTGGTATTCTAATTGGGAATTATACAGAGCCATATCTGGTATTTTTGGCAATAACATTATCATTATTGGTAAGTTATACACGTGCATTATCAGATTCCGCTGGAATCAAAATGGAGGGTATAGGCATTGGTGAACGTGCAGAGAGATTACTTGTAATTGCAATCATAGGTATCATTGGATTCATTGATATTGCAATTATTATAGTGATAGTAATTGCATCTGTTACATTAGTACAACGAGTTGCAATTTTAGTAAAAAATAAATAATTTTATCGTAGTTTAGTATGTTGCCGTCTTTGGCTCGCAGACCTAATTTTTAACACCTTAAAGTGTATAGCACATGATATGCAGTACCATTTTGTAATTCTTGGCGCAGCAATATATGCTCCCTGTGCACGTAATTCTTTTGCAAGTTGATGCTCCACTAGACTAAGTCTTGATGTAACTTTTTTTGCTTTATCTTTTGGAACGGTTCCTCCACAGTTAACACACTGTATTGTTCCTGATGAACCCTTACCCCCTTTTCGTCTGCCTCTACTTGCACGTTTTAATGGCATGTTGAGCGTTAACTGAATCTCTATATAAATGCGATATTATATTTATGAAAAAAATTTATTATTAAACCATGTGAACGTTGCATGAAAGGACTATGTCATATCTGTCTAAGATCAAATATTGACGTTTATGTTGTACATGGGAAAACAACATGTATGCAGTGCCAAAAAAAGAATGCAAAAAACTAAATCAACATCATTTATTGCATTATTATGAAAGTTGGAATTTACGCACATTGTACAATTGATACAATAGTACATGGTGATAGTAGTTATGAGGTTCCTGGCGGTCCGGCCTGTTATTGCTCGCTTACCGCAGTAAATCAAAAATTCAATGTTAACCTCCACACTAAACATGGAATAGATTTTCCTTTGATTGAATTTTTACAACAAAATAAAATTAGCATGCAAAACAGTCTGTCTGATAAAGATACCACAAGATTCAAAATTCTCTTGAATGGTTCTGAGAGAGAGTTATTCATTCAAAATAGATGTGAGGCACTAGAGTTTGTTGATGAAGATAACGATGGCGTTATAATTAGCCCCGTTTATGACGAAATCACTAATGAATTATTTAAAAAAATTAAACAGTCAACAGATTTCACATTATTAGATCCACAAGGATTTTTGCGCTATCATGATTCAGCAAATAAAATTTCACTAAAACAAATAAAACTTGAACTCGATGGTATATCCGCAATTAAAATAAACTCTGATGAACTTTTATCACTTACTGGTGTAGATAACGATGCAGGATTATTATTGCTACAAAAAACTGGAATAGAGAATGTAATCTTAACAAACAAACAAAATATTTCTTTACTGGTAAAAGATAAAATTTATTCAATAAAATTACCAAATTTGGAATTATTTGATACTACAGGTATAGGAGATATTTTTTGTGCAACATTTTGTTGTACTATGTTACGCGAAAAAGATTTTTTATGGGCATTATCATTTGCGGGTGGTGCAGCTCAGGCAGCACTTGAAACAAAAAATTTTGGTATAGAGAAGGTCCCACAAAAGAGTGCAGTAGAAAATAACGGTTCTTATTTTTATAACATGGTAAAATTTAGACAGATCTAACATATATTGTAGTTTGAGAGATTGATTATCCATGCAAGTTGGCATATTTGGTAATGGATTGACACAGTCGTCATCAACTTACTTGAGTCAGATATTAGATGAATTCGGAATTAATCATTTTAATTTAAACTCAAAAACTAAATCTAAAAAGGCTGACTGTGTTCTTGTACTTGGCGGTGATAAAGGAGTACGGAATTATTTTCACAGAACTTTTGACTCTTCCATTCCAGTACTGGGAATAAATGAATCTGAATCAGATGGGTTTCTCGCTCAAGTTGATCTAAAACAGTTTTCAACATATGCAAAAAGACTGAAAAAAATGGATTACAATGTTGAAGAGGTAACCAGACTTGGTGTAAAAATTGATGGAAGAAGTGTGTATCCTGTTCTAAATGATGTAGCTGTATTTCCATCAAAAAGTGCAATGTTAATGGAACACATACTACGTGTTAATGGTGATGAAGTGTGGCATGATAGCAGTGATGGAATTATAATATCAACTCCGATTGGCTCATCAGCATACTCAATGTCTGCAGGTGGCCCCGTAATATTTCAAGATTCATCGGTGTTTGGAATAATTTCTGTTAATTCATTGGATGTAATTAGGCGTCCATTGATAGTTTCAAATGATAGTGTGATTGAGATTGATGAGATTTCAGCCAGATTATATTGTGAAGTTGTATTAGATGGACTTGATCGCTATAAGGTTAATAAAATTGTGGAAGCAACAAAGTTTATTCCATCTGCAAAAATTGTTCGTTTAACAAAAGACACAACTGCAATATCGGCACTTGCCAAAAAAGTAAAACTTGCAGAGGATTTGTTTAACATGCCACCAAGTTCTAAATTATTATTGAAAATTTTAGAGTATGAGGGCTCCATGACACAGAAAGAGCTAGTTTCTAAGACACTTTTACCAGACAGAACTGCTCGGCTAGCTATGAGTCATTTATTAGACAAGGGTTATGTGAAACGTAAGATCTCAATTAGAGATTCAAGGCAAAGAATTTATGAAATTTCAAAATTAGATTAGTTTTGCCCAGATGCAATTGTAAACGCCTTGAACACTTCTTCTGGAAATCCGGGTCTGCTATCAAATTCTGGATGATATTGTACTCCCACGAAGAATTTATGTGATGGTATTTCTAATATTTCCATTCTACGTCCGTTGTCACTTTCACCAGAAAAGACCATTCCACTTTCATTAAATTGTTCAAGGTATTTGGTATTGAATTCGTATCTGTGCCTATGCCTTTTAGAAATTAAATTAGATTGATAAATTTGATATGCATTTGTTTTTTCTTCAATGTTTATTTTGTTCGCTCCTAATCTAAGTGAGCCACCCATATCAGTGACTTGATCTTGTTCTGGAAGTAAATCGATTATTGGGTGTTCTGTTTTATCATCAATTTCGGTAGAATTGGCATTTGCTAAATTACATACATTTCTGGCAAATGATACTGCTGCAAGTTGAAATCCAAAACAAATTCCTAGATATGGAATATTTTTTTCACGAGCATAGTTTGCAGTTTCAATAATCCCCTCAGAACCTCTAGTTCCAAATCCACCTGGAACTAAAATCCCACCATATTTTTCAAGAGTACTTATGTTTCCATTTAGGGTTTCTGAGTCAATCCAATCAATTTTAATAGTTTTACATATTGATGCTCCCGCGTGTTTTAATGCATGATTTACACTAACATAACTATCAGCAAGTGTTACATATTTTCCAACCATTGCAATTTTGATTGGGTCACCTTCTGCATTCATCGAATTTACAATCTTATTCCATTCATCCCAGTTTTCTGATGCGTTTACATACCCTATCCTCTCAAATTTCTTAAAGATTACATCAACTAATCCTTGTTCAAATAATGTTTGTGGAACCATAAAAATTGATTTTACATCATGACATGAGAATACATCGCTTATTGTAACATTAGTAAACATTGAAATTTTTTGTTTTGTTTTATCTTGTAGTGGTGATGTGCATCTCACACAAAGTAAGTCTGGCTGTATACCAATTCTTCGTAATTCTTGTACACTGTGTTGTGTTGGTTTTGTTTTTTGTTCACCAACTACATCAAGTGATGGGGCAAGTGTAACATGTACAAAAATAACATTTTTTTGACCCTCTTCTACCTTAATTTGTCTTAGCGCTTCCAAAAATGGAAGACTTTCAATATCACCTACAGTACCACCACATTCCACAACTAGTATATCCAATTTCTCATCATCGGCTATTTTTCTAATACGACTTTTTATTTCATCTGTAATATGTGGAATTATTTGAACACATGCACCTAGATAGTTCCCTTTTCTTTCAGCTTCTATTACACTAGAATAGATTTGGGCAGTTGTAATATTATGAGATTTGGGTATGTTTTGATTTAGATACCGTTCATAATTTCCTATATCCATATCACACTCTCCACCATCCTCCGTCACAAAGACTTCTCCATGAGCTATAGGATTCATTGTACCTGCATCAAAATTCAGATAAGGATCAATTTTCACACATGAAACTTTCTGATTTGATAGTTGCAATAATTTTGAAATTGACGAGGACACTACTCCTTTTCCAAGACCGGACATAACTCCGCCTGTAACAAAAATAAACTTCGTCTGCACGTAATTGAAAGAATTGTCCTATTTTTATTCTATTCGCTTTATTTAGTTTGGACCTTCAATTTTTTTGTGAATGAGTAGATCTTCTTTTCCAATTTTGATATGGCTGTGCTTTCCATGATTTTGATATTTGCACTACCAACGATTATTGCATCAGCACCAATTGAGGCATATTTTTTCACGTCCTTTTCAGTTGATATTCCAAATCCAACGCCTATAGGAATTCCTTTTACTGAACGTTTTGTAGACTTTAATGCATTAATTGTATATTGGTGAATTTTGGTTTGAACCCCTGTAGTTCCAAACACTGCAACCATATACAGAAATCCAGAAGTTTCTTTAGCAATTTTAGACAATCTGTCTTTTTGTGTGTTAGGCGAAACAAGAAATATTGTATCCATTTTCTGTGATTTTGCTGCGGATAGGTATTCTTTTGCTTCTTCTATCGCCATGTCAGGTAGAATTAATCCATCAATACCGGCATTTTTTGCATGTTTGATAAATTTTTGATATCCTTGTTTATACAAAATATTGGTGTATGTCATTAAAATGAGAGGAATGTTAGTTTCCTTTCGGATTTTTTTCACAAGTTTGAAAAATTTTTCAATTTTAAGTCCATTATTTAATGAACCAGTACTTGCTTTCTGTATAGTTGGACCATCTGCTATTGGATCAGAAAATGGGAATCCAAGTTCAATAATATCTGCACCGCCTTTTACCAACCCCCTTACAGCTACTAACGTTGCACTTTCAGATGGATATCCTGCCATGATGTAAGACACCAAAGCTTTTTCCTTTTTCGAACTTAACTCATTAAATTTTTCTTTTATTCTTGACATTTTTTTTCATATATTCCTGAACAATTCCGATATCTTTGTCACCACGACCTGATAATGTAACAACAATTGATTCTGATTTTTTCATTTTCTTTGCAATTTTTACAGCATATGCAATTGCATGTGCAGATTCTAAGGCTGGTATAATTCCTTCCGTTCTTGTAAGCATTAAAAACGCGTCAATAACTGTATCATCAGTAACTGCTTTGTATTCAACACGTTTTTTATCTTTGAGATACGAATGTTCTGGACCGACACCAGGATAATCAAGCCCTGCTGAAATACTATGTGTTTCTTGAATTTGACCCTGACTATCTTGCATCAAATACGTCATCATTCCATGAAGAACACCTTTTGTTCCTGCTGAAAGTGGTGCTGAATGTTGTAGTGTGTTGAGTCCCTTACCTCCTGCCTCAATCCCTATAATTTTAGCTTTTGAATCAATTAATGGATAAAATGTTCCAATTGCATTAGAACCTCCACCAACACATGCAATTACAGTGTCAGGAATTTTCTTCATTTGTTTTTTAATCTCATTACCAATAACTGATTGAAAGTCTCTTACCATCAAAGGATATGGATGAGGACCAACTGCAGATCCCAATAAGTAATATGTTGATTTCACATTAGTGATCCAATCTCTCATTGCCTCATTGATTGCATCCTTTAGGGTTTGTGAACCAGATTTAACTGCGTGAACTTTGGCACCTAATAATTCCATACGGAAAACATTTTGTTTCTGTCTTTCTGTATCTACGTAACCCATATAGATTTCAGCCTTTAAACCAAGACATGCACATGCCATTGCAGTAGCCACACCATGTTGTCCTGCACCTGTCTCTGCAATGATTCTTTTTTTACCCATCTTTTTTGCAAGAAGTGCCTGTCCAAGAGTATTGTTTATTTTATGGGCACCTCCATGCAGAAGATCCTCTCTTTTTAGGTATATTTTTGCACCACCAATTTTTCTTGTTAAATTCTTAGCCAAGTATAATGGAGTTGGTCTTCCAGCATACTCTGTAAGAAACCTATTCAATTCTTTTTTGAATATAGGATCATTTCTAATTTTCAAATAATTCTTTTCAAGTTCTTCTATTGCAGGAGCTAGAGTTTCTGGTATGTACTTACCACCAAAATCACCAAATCTACCATCCTTCGGAATTCCAATTTTCATATTGCATTCACCAAATTTTGTACCGTTTGTTGTATGTCATCTGTTTTCATAATACTACTACCTACTAAATATGCGTCAGCCCCACATTTATGAAGAAATTGAATATCCTCTTGTGATTTTATCCCACTTTCAGATATGATAATTTTTGAATGATTGGATTCTTCTAGAATATCTTTAGTTATGTTTAGATCTATTTTCAACGTATCCAAATTCCTATTGTTGATTCCAACAATATCTGCATTAGTATTACATGCATTCTCAAATTCCTTTGCAGTGTGTGCCTCTACGAGTACTTTTACCCCATTTTTGTGCCCATATTCAATCAGTTCTTCCATATCTAAGACCATCTTTTTGTCGAAAATAGATTGTATTAATAGAAAATAATCGGCACCAATTTTTTTTGCCGCATCGATTTGTATTTTATCAATTGTTATGTCTTTCATTAGCATTGGAATTTTTACGGCATTTCTAATTTTCATAAAGAATTCTGGTGAACCGTCAAACAAAAATGGTTGAGTCAATACGGACAGGGCTGATGCCCCTCCAGTAACCATCTCTAATGCAATGCTGACTGGATCAGATATCTTTCTAATATTACCTAATGCAGGAGATGAGAATTTTACTTCAGTAATCAGTGGAGCATGTTGTGATTTGATTATAGTCTCTTCCAAATCTATTTTTGAATTTGGAAGTGATTCAGTGATATCATATATTCCATTATCAATTGCTTTTCTTGAATTATTAACAAGTTTCTCTAAAATATCTTCCATCTTAACCACTCTCCTCTAATTTATCTAACGCGTTGTTCTCCTTTGCAAATTGTTTTAATTTTTCAAATGATTTTCCGCTGTTTATTGTTTCCCGAGCTAGTTCCACAGATTCATCAAATCTGTCACACATTCCTTCTACTAAGATGCCACCTGCCGCATTTAATACTGTAACCTCTTTCATCGTTTTATTTGATGTGTTATTCAACACACTAAGAAATGATTCTATGGCTTCTTGTTTTGTTGAAACTTGTATATCTGATAAACTACCGTTTCCAATGCTGTAATCCTTTGGATTAATTATTAATTCTGTAATCTCATTATTTTTTAGCATGCATACTTTGTTTTTTGATGTTGCTGATAGTTCATCCATACCATCTTCTGATCTTACAGCAAGAATTGTTTCAGAGTGATTTTTTTGCATAATTTTTACAATTCTTTTAATATAATCATCTGCAAAAACACCTATCAATTGATGTTTCACATTTGCTGGGTTACTTAATGGCCCTAAAAGATTGAAAGCAGTTCTTTTACCTAGAATCTTTCTAGCGTTTACAACATTTTTCATTGCAGGATGAAATGTAGGCGCAAACATGAACCCAATACCAATTTTTTCAATCATATTGACAACTTTTGATGGCTCTGAACCTAAATCAAATCCAAAATACTCAAAAATATCGGCACTTCCTGATACACCTGAAACCGAGCGATTTCCATGTTTTGCAATATAGCCACCTGCAGCAGCTACAACGAATGATGCCGTCGTTGAAATATTGAATGTTTTTAGATTATCTCCTCCCGTACCACACATGTCAATAATTTTACTCTTACAATTTGGCGATATCTTAACTGAAAATTGGTTCATTTTATCAAGCATTGCTAAAAGTTCATCATCAGTTTCACCTTTCAAACTCAAGTCTTGCAAAAATTTTGCAATGATCTCGTCCTCATGTTCCCCATGAAGAATTTCATTCATCGCAATTGCCATTTGATCAAAAGATAAATCTTGATTATTTTCTAGCGCTGCTGATAATTCACTGAGCATTTTTTACCCTCTCTATAAAATTTCCTAGAATTTGTGTACCCTCATCTGTCAATATTGATTCAGGATGAAATTGTACACCCTCAATCAAATATTCTTTGTGACTAACTCCCATAACTTCACCATCATCTTCTGCAATAGCAGTAATTTTTAGTGAGTCAGGAATTATCGTCTTATCACCAACTAAAGAATGGTATCTAGTTGCTCTAAACGGATTTTTTATTTTATTAAACATAGAATCGCCATAATGTTTCACTTGACTTGTTTTTCCATGTCGAACATTTCCCGCATTAACAACTTTTCCACCAAAACATGATATTATTCCTTGATGACCAAGACACACCCCTAGTATTGGTGTTGTAGGTCCAAGTTCCAGTATCACTTCTTTGCATATACCAAAATATCTTTTATCATCAGGCGTTCCAGGACCAGGCGAAATTATTATGGCATCATAGTTTCCATTTTTGATCTGTTCTATTGTAAGTTGATCATTTCTGATCACATCTGATGTAACACCAAGCTCACCAAGTCTTTGTGCTAAATTGTATACAAACGAATCATAGTTATCTATAATTAGGAATTTCATTCTGACGCCTCTTTTAATGCAGTAATCATTGCATTTGCTTTATGTTCTGTTTCTTTAAGCTCATTTTTTGCAATAGAATCAAAAACTATACCAGCACCAGCCTGTACAAATCCTGATTTACCGTTAGCAAAAATACTTCGAATTGCTATCGCAAAGTCACAACATCCATTAAATGAGAAATAGCCTACAGCACCTGCATATGGACCTCTTGATTCTGGTTCTAACTCATCAATTATTTCCATAGCCCTTACTTTTGGAGCTCCAGACACTGTTCCAGCAGGAAATACTGCTTTGAATGCATCATACATATCAAATTTCTTATTCAGTTTACCAACCACATGTGTGACCATGTGTTGGACATGGCTGAATCTTTTTACTTCCATTAGCTCTTTTACGTATACAGTTCCATATTCACAAACTCTACCTATATCATTCCTACCTAGATCAACAAGCATTGTATGCTCCGCTAGTTCTTTTTCATCATTGATTAATTCTTCTCGCATCTCTTCATTTTTTTCTTCGTCATCTGTAATTTTTCTTGTTCCAGCAATTGGAAACGTCTCAATTTGTTCATCGGTTACACGTATCAACATTTCAGGACTAGAGCCAATTATTATTTTTTCATTCATCTTCATGTGGTATAAGTATGGAGATGGGTTTAACGAACGAAGTTTTTCATAGACCTTCAGATAATCTCCGTATGCCTCAAACGAAAACTTTCTAGATAAAACAACTTGGAAGATATCACCATCATAGATGTATTTTTTTGCCTTATCAACAATCCTAGTAAATTCTTCTTCATCAATGTTACTGGTGATTTTAGAAATTGTGAATTTATCAAAGTTTGACTCTGAACTTTTAATCTCATTAACTCTATTATTTTCATAATAAAAATATAGAGACTTTTTTTGTTTGTTGTCAAATAGTATACCATCAGTATAAATTCCAAATTCCATTATTGGCTCTTCAGTCGGATGATTTTTTGGAATTTTTTCCCATAATCTAATTGCATCATAATTGATATTGCCAACAGCACCACCAAGATACCTATATGACTGATCAGTCGTTTTTAGAACTAGTTCTTTAATTTTATTTAATGGCTCTGAGGTTGTAATTGTTTCAATAGTACCATCTCTACTTTCAATTGTGACCCTATCATAGTAGCCTTTGACAATAAATTCAGGGTCAAATCCCATTATTGATGTTTCTGCTAACTCTTCTGGTCCAGTTAATGATTCAAAGAGAAATGAGTGTGTGTAATTTCTAGAAATTACACACACTCATTTCTCTTTGAATCATTAACTGGA
>Ga0257107_1000291_pt1 | contig 19249 bp, 20 predicted proteins | sample LP_taG_2_FD_190178 | JGI IMG/M metagenome (GOLD analysis project Ga0257107, IMG submission 190178) | Marine microbial communities from Northeast Subartic Pacific Ocean, Canada - LP_J_2011_P26_500m | ecosystem: Environmental > Aquatic > Marine > Oceanic | place: Canada: Northeast Subartic Pacific...
ATTACAGACACAGATACAGACAATTACACATACGATAGAGGTTTAATAACCGATTCCGATATAGTTTCATAACTTTACATATAATATAATACTTAAAACAGATAAATACTATTGATGGTTGGGGATTCCCACCTCAACATCAATCTTATGGGAGAAATAACATGGCAAGATATAGAGGTCTTAGAGCAATCGCTGGAATGGCTCGAATTAAGGTTAGACGTACAATCGATTTAAGAGAAATGTCTGATTTTGGTGCGATTACATCAAGCGGTGATGATTTGCCGACAGCAGGTGCAGGACATAGTTCAGTAACTGGTGGTTCAACAGGTAGAACTCGTGGCTATACCGCCTTAGGTACAGTCCCAGGTCCTGTTGTTGATAACCAAGATATGGGTGCAATCACTACAACTGCGTCAACAGACGTTGGTTATAATGATGAATCTTACCAATATGGTCCAGGTCGAGGTTACTAATCAACTCTAACATAATAAATGAAAAAGGGAACCTAAGGTTCCCTTTTTTATGTAAGCAGAATAGGTGAGACTATGGATTTACTCACAAGTGAGGACACAGATACCATTCTATAACCTCAACAACCTAACCCCGAAAGTGACTTCGATGTGACTCCCTCTGTTTTCCAGGTAAAGCCTGGGTACCACCCCTGGTTAGTCAAGTTCGACTCTCTGGTGAAAGCCTCTTCCTTGCACTATTAACAAAAGTTAATTAGACTTTTATTGCTATGTTTATAATATAGCATAACAAGAACCCCTTGTCAACCACTTTTTTTGATTATTTGAATAATTTTTTGATAGTACGACATAATTTCTTAGACCCTTTGTGTGTAGGGACAATCGGCAATGAATTATCTTCAATCCACCCAGGAAATGCTTCAAATAACGTATTCCATTGAATCATCTCATTATGTAAATCTACTATCTTCTTTAGATGTTCAGTCGTGTTTGGATAATTATGGTCAGTTTTTAATTTATTGATACGTTGTTTGCATTCATTAAGATCCTTTATATCTTTATCGACTGCTTCTATTATCTTTTCAAATGATTCGATATCTTTGAATTTGTTAATTAGGAACTGGTGATGTTTGTTCTTCGGTTTGCCATCATAAAGAAACATAATCTCTTGTAAATCATAATACAATGCTTTTACTGGATTGATACTCTCTCTGTATCTTTTCGTTATTTCTTCAATAGCAAATTCTGAACTTTCTGTTGATAAATTTTCCAACACACTTATAGCCAATATATTAATTCGTTGACTACTTGCTGATAATGACTTTTTTGATTCTTCTTTGACTTTTGCTATTACTATATCTACAAGTCGTGACTCAGTAACATTTAAACCTCTTTTCAGATATTCTATGCGACCTGGACTTGAATTAATGATGATTTTTCTTAGGCTGTTGCTAGTCGGCGCACCTTTAAGAACTTTTTTACAATCACGAATGAATCGTTGTGTCTCTAAGTTTATAATATGTTTGTTCATTATATCTCCTCTAACACTATTATTTACTCTTTTTTAGAGGAGACTATAGTGACGATATAATATCTTTTGTATCAGTCTATAATGAACCACATAGGAAGGAGCAGGACTTAAGTCTTTTATTTCTTATATCTCTATCTTTAAATGTTTCTAAGTAACCAGATGTATATATTTCGCCATCTATTATTTCTTTTATAGATTTGTGTTTCAATGAAATAGTATCTTCACCAAAAGATTTTATGAAATTTATTAGTGGGGCAACTGTATCTATGTCGCCAAACTCATCATCATACAGTGCGGCATGCCAACAACATGGAAAAACTAATCCATAACTGTTAACAAAAATATGTGAATTTTTTATTGCTAAACAATCTATATCACATTTGCCTAATTCTACTTCTTGTTCAGTTAACTCTCTGTTTATTTTGCCTATGTGATTGGTTCTCTCAAAACTCTGCAAGAATAACTTTCTAGGTTCAGTGGGCTCAATGTTAATGTAAGATTTTTCTAAATCTGATTTTATATCTGAAATATATCCAACTTTTTCTGAATCTGAGAGCATGTTCTGTGGCACAACTATTCCTATATTTTTTTTGTTAAATTGTTTCTCAACATCATAAACTGTTTTTGCTGGTGGCATGATTGTATATTGATACTCGCCTTTTCTACCATATACTTTCATTGATTGAATAATATTATTGTCTTTGTCTTTGCTAGTAGTGTAACCCAACGCTCTTTTGGCAAAGAACTCAGTAACTCCCATATCTTTTGCAAGTTGTCTTGCTTCTTCTACTTGATGTTCGTTGTGTCTAAACACCAGAAATTCCCAATGAGAGTTCGCACCAGTTGAAATATATGTTTCCATTGCTAACACGATTTTATCCCAATGTGTGCCTTTTCTATATATCCAGTTTGTATCTTCAAGACCATCAACACTGAATACAACTGTAGAATTGTTGACAGAGAATATCTCACCTAACTCACGCCAGAATGTTGCATTTCTGCCACTTGCGTTTGTGTTCATGTGAAATCTTAGATTTGGATTTATAGACCTAAAGTGTTTCAAAATAGAAATCAAATCTGGGTTAGTCATGGAATCTCCATAATTGCCACACATTGTAATCAGTCCTAAGTTTTCAATAAAGTCCTCAGAAAACCATTCTTTAACTTGTTTAATGGTCATATATGTTTCTGTGAATGTTTGATTCTTTATGCCATTGTGTCTCCTATTACACACTCGACATTCAGCATTACATAAACTACTAGTTTCTAAATCTAATCTTGTTATGTCTTTATAGTTTATCATGTTAGACTTTCAATGACGATATAATTTCTTTTATGATTTTTAGTTTTTTCTTTCTGAAGAGAGTTCGTCTAGTGCCTGGATGTAATGGTTTCGGCACATAATTAGTATCTACCCATGTGTATCCGCCTGATTCGTGATTTATTTTTGGTATGAATTCTTTTTCAACTAGTATAGCAAAAGAGTAGTAACTAAATTCTCCATTTCTTGTGTGATATTGGTCTAATGGATATATCTTAATGACCTCTTCTTTAACACTTATATCTAATTCTTCTGTTATTTCTCGCAATAGTGTTTGAGAAATGTTTTCATAGTTTTCTACTTTACCACCAAAGAATCCCCAATTTCTGGGATATGTTCCATTTATTGCTCGTTGTTGTAGAAGTATACGATGGGTGTCTTTTGCTATTATACATCCGCCAGCGGCTTTGATTTTTGATTCTTTCATTATGGTGTAGTAGTTACTAGTTCAAGTCTCCAATAACCTGATTCGTAAATTCCTTGGAATGTATCAGTCCATTCTCCCTTCTCAAATTTAAATTGTTGTGATGTAAATGCGTTAGTTACATATTCACGTGTTTCATTAGAACTCGCATCAAAACTAACTACCCATGCAGTTCCATTATATTCTATAATATCATTTGATGCTATGTTAATTCCCCATACACTGCTACTTTCGGCAGCATTTAATGTTAGATATCGTTGACCTGATGCTTCCGCAGGAATACCAGAAAACCCAGGTTTGGCAGTAGAGGCGTTAATGACCTTATCAACTGCGGTTATAGTATTGGTCGGCAACGTGGCAGTGTCTATTGCGAACTCTAATTCAGTATCGTCACTTGTAGTCGCCAACGTACCAATAACATCAGCATTAAGGTCCTCTACTTCTCCGTGATATTTTAATCGAAGTCTTGATACTCCACTATCTAATGTTCCATATTGGTCAAGTACAGTTTGCCATGTGATATTATCGTCATAATTTCCGTTTGCATATACCTTAGCCAAGGTAGAACCACTTTCTTCATATACTTTTAAAGCATAGTTACCTGGTGTAACAATAACACTTGACTGTGCTTTTAAATCAGCGAAGAACTCAAATGCATCGGGGTCATAATCGATTGAATCTAAATCTGTGTAGGTGTATATATTGTTAATAATATTTCTAATTACGTTTTGTCTTGATACTTGTGCAGGTGGATTAATCCAAACAGGAATCTGAAATATCATTGTTGCGATATCAATTTGGTCTTCAATACCAGCGGGTATGCCTCTGCTAGACCATTGTAAGTCAGTCATTTCTACTACGGTAATAGTAGTCCAATCGACTGGATTATCATTATGTTGTATCTCTAATGCAGGATTAAATAGAACTAATATCTGTTCAAGTAATTGTAACTTTTGGTCAGTATTAGAAGTCCATACATCAACTTGCATATTGAGTAGATAAGGAACAGGCATCATTCGTCTTACGTTATACTTGTTTCCAGTTTCAGCAGTATATGATTGAGTATTATCATCAAATTTTCTTTCATTAACACTTACAGCATCGTGGAAAAACGGCTCTTGTAGTCGTTGTCTGTCTGGTATTAAACTTTGTACGTGACAGGCAATAAATGGAGCAGAGTTTACTACGTTCTCAGAGTTTCCTTTGAGAATAGTTGCCGCCATTCTTGATACATCACCGTATCTTGCTGGTACTCTGATATAATAATCAGTTACTCCATCGTTCAATTTCTTTCCAGTTTTAACTGTGTATCCGCTGAACATTCTTACGAATTGTAAAATATATCTTCGAATTTGATTGTCATAGAAATGTTGTTGTGCCATGTCTTATCCTTCTTAAGGGTCTACCTTTGGTCTTACTGCTTTTGACAGATTGACTTTTGATGTAATAATAGTTCCGTCATCTAACACTACTGAACCACTATTGTTAATAAATTGATGATGTAATGCATGTCCAACTTCCCATGCACCATCGTCATCGTTAATTCTGTACCACTTATTCTCTCTATATTGAAATAATCTCGATGGAGTATAGTCACTTCTCAAGAAATATGTATTATCAGTTGGTGACGAAGGAAACTTTCTTCCATGAGCCACTGTTGCGTAATCTACATCATCTGGATGATTGCTTTGAGTAGCGTATTGTAAATTGTTTGTTCTGTAGTCCCAGTATTTTCCAGGAACATTGTCTTGTGCCTCTTGTACAACAGCATCAGTTATTTGTAATTCTTTGTTGTAAGTAGATAAAATGTTTTTCAAATCATCTGCTTCTTCACCAGTACCAAGAATATCTGAGTACTCTTGTGTATCTTGTAATTGCTTACAACGAACTCGCCAAATATGAGGCCACCAACCAGCATCAAAACCTTCAGCACCTTTTGTTGCTTCTTGTACAACCCAATACTGATTAACTGCATCAGGCTCAACACCGTCATTGCCTTCCAGCATCATATCTTCACGCATATGAGGAAGTTCGATTACATCACCTGTCATTAATTTACGACCTATCAGATTAACCATTTCATTCAAATGGAGAGTGAACACTTGTTGGTCATTACCTAGAAACATTCCGAATTGTGATAATTCAAAATCTTGGTCAGATACTGTATATACGCCTCTTAAGTCGTATAAATCTTTTTCATATTTTCTGTCACGATTCTCTAAAAAGAGCAAATCTTGTATTGCAGGAGACGCCGGATCATATTCTGCCGCATCTTTATCTTGTGAACCTATATACTTATGAATAAGAAGCGATGTTCCACCGTGGTCAAAATGTGCTTTGACCGTCTTATCAATAAATTTGTAATCGTTACCCTTTTTAGGATTCCATAAACTAAGTCTTGGCATAACTATTTTTCTCCATAATTTGACTTCTATGTGTATTTATCTTATAATATAGTAATATAATTTTTAATTTATAAATAAACATTTAGGAAGGTATATAATAATGAATAACTTAGATTACACATCAATAAAAGAACTTCTTTCTCCATTTGCAGTAAGACAGTTTAAAATGTGGGCAATGAACCCAGAGAATATACACCGTGGAAACGCTGTAAATGGAATATATTACGCAAAGCATCGTAAAGGCAGAGAATATAATGTCTGGTGGAGTAAAGTGCCACCAGAAGAGATGTGGAGACCAATAATCGATGATTTAAGTAGATACATTGATGTGTTTTTTCAAGGAAAAGAATGGGATATTCATGTCGTTGACACTATTACGACAAGACCTAAGAGTCAAAAAACTAGGGCACACATTGATACTCCCTATAGATTTGAAGATTATGCTCATATAACGAACGATGAAGTATTTGGAGTTCAGTGTATAATTCCATTAGATCCGTTTACAATAGAAAATGGAGCAACGTGTATTTTACCTGGTTCACATCTTAGTAGATATTACTATAAAGATATAGAAGATAACCAAGAAGAATATAATGACTTGTTGACGACAAAAGGTTTTCAATTTGTTTCAAGTCCTGGTGATGCGTTAGTATATAACACAAGAACATTACATAGTACTATGCCAAATAATAGTGAAAATTTTAGAAGTGCATTACTGATAAATGCACTTGATGTAAACCTAATAAAAAGAATTAGAGAGTTAGATATGAATACAAAAACAGCAAGATTTAAACATTAAATAGCGAAAAACTTGACAAATTGACAACTCTGACATATAATGTACATAATTATTGCTATATAAAAAGTATGAGAGAATAGTGACAACACATGGTAAAGAGAAAAAAGACAACTAGAAAATCAAAATTTCTTGATGAAGCATTTACAGGTTCTGAACCTGTTTGGACGGACTCAGATAAATGGAATGCGGAACGTTATTACAGAGAACGTTCACGTACTTCTTATTACTATGGTTACTACTATAGAACAAAAGATTTTATTCCATGGGTAACAGAATGGATGTTATCTAATGGATATACTAAAGAAGATGTTGCATCATATAAAGCGGCACCAGATTGGCGAACAAGAAGTACACTAGGTGGCTCTGTTAGAGCATTATCAAGAGGAATGCCGGAGAATCATAAAGGCATCCCAGAATATTTTAAAACAATGAGTGGTATTATGAATCCTGAAAAAGGATTAAAAGATGTAAGTGAAGAAGTCAGAAATGATATAGATAGCATTATAGAAATTGGTAAAAAAATTAAAAAAGAAAAAGCAGTAGAAGAAAAAACTAAAGTTAAGAAATATAAGCCATCTATTCAAGAACTCTTAGAGAGAAAGTCAATAGAGATGGCATGGGATATTGATAATTTTGTTTATGATTATGATGGTTCAAAAGAAATGTTGGCTGACTTTAATCCTCAAAGAATATTATTGATTGTTGATGCAAAACCAAATCATGCTAAAATCATATCAAAATTATATGAACCAATGTTTAATGAGTTTGATGAACTTCTTAATCCACCAGATGTTAAGAAGATGAATGTACACGAAAAGGATATGCATAATCAACTTAAAGAAGGTTATTCTCATATGTCTAAGACTGAAATAAGAAATCATTATAAGATGTATAAAATGATAGGAGATGCATGTGAGAATGTTGTATTAAAAGGAAAAGTAACAAGAAAACCACGTAAGAAAAAGGTAATAAGTAAAGAAAAGCAAATCAGTAAGTTCAAATATCTAGACCATCACGCAGACACAAAATCAATTAGTGTTCATCCAACTGAATTAATAGGGGCAAATGCCGCGATTGTATATAATTCTAAGACAAGAAAATTAGGAATATATCATGCTAGTAATATTGACCCTAAAGGATTAAAAAGAGAAGGTGCAGGATTAAGTGTCAAGGGCACAACTATTCAAGGATTTGACTCATCAACAAGTGTATGTAAGACACTTCGAAAGCCACTTGAACAATTAGTAACGTTTAAGAAAGTAGCAAAACGTTCATTAAACAAAGAATTTGATGCTATTACCACTGTTGAAGTGAAAATGAACGGTAGATTTAATGTTCACAGTTTGATTATAAAAGTTTTTTGATAAATACTGTTATAGGTCAAACGATATTTTGAGGGTCATATAATGCCAAAACAACGCAATAAAGTAAAAAATGATGTAATTAAACAGATTAGACTGTTACTTGGTGACGGTATGATTGATATCGAACTAGATCCAGAACATTACGATTTATCAGTTGATATTGCATTAGACAAGATTAGACAACGTTCTGAAAATGCAGTAGAAGAGGACTTCTACACTATCGAACTTAAAAAAGAGGTAGATGAGTACACTCTTCCCGCAGAAATAACAGAAGTAAAAAGAATACATCATCGTTCGTTCGGTCATGGTATATCTGCTGGTGTAGATATGGACCCATTTGAATTAGCATATGCGAATTCATATTTCTTTATGAACAATCACGTAGGTGGTATATCAACATACGAATTATTCGCTCAGTACCGTGAAACACTAAACAGAGTTGCGGCGACTGATATACAATTTATTTGGAATCCAAATACTCATAAGATTAAACTTTTAAGAAAAATGAGAGCAGATGAAATTGTTTTACTTCACGTATACTTAGAACGTCCAGATGACCAACTACTAACAGACCCATATCTAAAATCGTGGATGAGAGATTATGCATTAGCATATTGTAAGAAAATGATTGGCGAAGCACGTTCTAAATTTGCCACACTTCCTGGCGCACAAGGTGGAGTTTCATTAAATGGTGAAACAATGAAAGCGGACGCAATGACAGATATAGATAAATTAGAAACTGAATTGAAACTATATATCGATGGCTCTGCACCGTTAGGTGTCATGATTGGCTAATAGTGGCTTTTCATCCACTCAACACTAAAAGTCCTTGTCAAAGTATCTGTAAATACAACAAATATAACTTCTGTATTGGATGTAAACGTCATATGACTGAAATATTCGATTGGCTTGATTATACTGACGATATGAAAGATGCTATTCTAAAAGATTTAAAAACCCGAAATATAAACTCAGAAAAAGGTTGACAAACAGTCAATTTTTGTGGTATAATAATTATATTACACATGAGAACAAATCAAATGATAATAGGTATTACTGGTTTAATAGGCTCAGGCAAAGGTACAGTTGCCGATATTCTAGTTGAAGAACACAATTATATTAAGTTAAGTTTCGCAGATAAACTCAAAGACGGAGTTGCAACTGTATTTGGTTGGGACCGTTCTATGTTAGAGGGTGATACTGTAGAAAGTAGAAACTGGCGTGAAACTGTTGATGATTTTTGGACTAATGAAACAGGTAGAGAAATAACACCAAGATTAGTCTTACAAGAGTTTGGTACAGATTGTATGAGAAATGGATTCTATCACGGAGTATGGGTTAGTCTTGTTAAACAAGAGATAATTAATAATCCCGATAACAATTACATTGTTCCTGATGTAAGATTTCCTAATGAAATAAAAATTATAAAATCCCTCAACGGCAAAGTTTGGAATATCAGACGAGGCGAACTTCCTAATTGGTGGGGATATGCAATACAAGATAATTACAATGCTGATTCGACACTAATGAAAGACTATCATTCAGAGATACATCAAAGCGAATGGAGATGGATAGACAACGATGAACAGTTCGATATAATTATTCAAAACAACGACACCATCAAGGCTTTATATAGTAAAGTTTCTGATGTATTGTCTACGTAGTTAACCCCAAAAACAGTGTTTTTTCGTGATTTTGACTAAATAGTAGTAGCGAAATATATTTAATATTAGTAATTAAATCAACAAGGAGAAAATACTATGGCTACATTAGTATCACCAGGAGTATCAGTCACAGTAAGTGATGAGTCGCAATACGTTGCGGCTACACAAGGTACCCTACCATTATTAGTTATTGCTACGGCAAGTAACAAAACAGACGCATCAGGCAGTGCTACAGCAACTGGTACATCACCAGCAAATGCAGGTGTTGCCTTTTTAGTATCGTCACAGAGAGAGTTAACAGAGACATTCGGCGAACCTAATTTTTATGAAGTTGGCGGTTCAGTGGTTCAAGGCGCTGAAACAAGTGAGTATGGCCTACTAGCGGCTTATCAATATCTAGGAGTATCTAACAACGCTTATGTTATTAGAGCAGATGTTGACTTAGCAGAATTAGAAGCATCATCAATAGAGCCAGCAGGCGTTATTACAAACGGCACACATTGGCATGACATTTCAGAAACAGATTTCGGACTATTCAAATGGTCTGGTACAGCATGGGCGGCAGCCTCTGCAACAGTTTTAAACGACACACCAGGAACAGGAAAAGTTGAGGCAATAAACGCAGACGGCTTCGCAGATCCAGTAGCCACTTTTGGCTCGATAGGCGACCTTGCGATTGTAACTTCTACTGCTAAAGTTGGATATTATGAAAAAACTAGTGGTGCTACTTGGGTATTAATGGGAACAGGCGCATCTGAATTTCAATTTTCAATGTTTGATCCTACAACACAATCAGACACTACTGCACTAGAGGCAGGCGACTTATATGTACGTACAACAGTACAAGGTGGTGGTTTAGATGTACAAGTAGCGTCTTACAGTTCTACTTCAGGATTGTTCACTACTATACAAGCACCAATTCATGCAGATGATGACACAGCATCAGCAACTTTGATTTCTACAGGTGATATCTATACACAACCTCATGCAACAACAGGCTATTGGGAATTAAAACGTCACACAGGTGGAACTACAACAAGTCTTACTTCTGGCGCACTTCCAAGCACAACAAGTATCGTATGTGCATTTACTTTAGAAGGTGTAGCATTCTCAAGCACTGCAGGCAACGGACTAGATGCCTTAATTGGTGACATGCAGGGAAGTGCCGCATTAAATACAGAAAATGTTAGTGTTGAAAAGATTGGAACAGACAAAATTCGCTTCACTAAGACGGACGGCAAAGAACTTAAGTTAGTATTTACAGCAGGTCAACTTGCTTTAGGTTTCAGTGATACTACAACTGATTTCTCTGATTCTGTTTGGGAAGCATTATCTTACCAAGCAAAAGCAACACAAATTACAGGCACAATCGCAGAAGGTACTTTATGGTACAATGCGAGTCTAGTAGTTGAGATTCTAAAGAATACAAACGTTAGTGGAACTATGAAATGGGTAAAAGAAGCATGGTCAGAAGACACAGACGGTCTATTACCAGCGGCTGGCGGTCACGAGTTACAACTAGTCTCAAGTGCTCCAACAGAACAAAAAGATGGCACTGCCTTAGTAGCAGGTGATATCTGGATGGACGGCGATGCTGTTCCTTATCCTACAGTATATCGTCACTCAGGTACAGCATGGGTCAAATTAGACAATGCAGACCAATCATCTACAAACGGAGTAGTGTTCAGTCATTGGTTAAATGATGCACCTTATGATGCAACCGACACAGCACGTGATGATACAACTCCACACGCATCAGCGGCCAATCCAGATTTACATCCGGAAGGCATATTGATGATTAACATGGACTACTCTACTTACAATGTTAAGTCATATACTGGCGGTGAGTGGGAATGGGCTTCAGGTATAAACACTGATGGTTCAGGCAAGTTTGGTTCAGTTGCACAACGTCACATGGTTGTTGAAGCAATGCAGGCAGCAATTTCGGCAAATACTGGAATACGCTCTGAAGCAGTTTATTTCAATTTGATTTCTTCTCCAGGATACCACGAGTTGATGGATGAAATGATTACGTTGAACAAAGATAAGAAAGAAACAGCATTCGTTATCGGCGACTGTGATATGACATTGAAATCTGATTCAACATCATTAAAAGCATGGGCTACAGCAAATGTACCAGCAGAAACTTACGCGGCAATTTATTATCCGCATGGTTTATCAACTGACTTGGCAGGCAATGACGTAGTTATGCCTTCATCAGCGATTGCATTAAGAACTTATGCATTCTCAGACCAAGTATCATTTCCATGGTTTGCTCCAGCAGGACTTACACGTGGTGTAGTTTCAAACGCATCACAACTTGGTTATGTAAACTCAGAAAATGAATTTGTTAAAGTACAATTAAGTGAAGGCCAACGTGATGTTCTTTACACATCAAGAATTAATCCAATTGCAGACTTTCCAAATACAGGAATGGCAGTATATGGTCAGAAGACTACACAAGCAACTTCAACTGCTCTAGATAGAGTAAATGTTGCACGTTTAGTTAACTATATGCGTCATAATTTAGATACTATGTCTCGTTCATTCTTATTCGAGCAAAACGATAAGATTACTCGTGATAATATGAGAGATGCAGTTGAACGTTTTTGTGGTGGACTTGTCACAGATAGAGGTTTATATGACTTCTTAGTTGTATGTGATGATTCAAATAACACACCAGCACGTATCGACAGAAATGAATTATGGGTAGACGTAGCAATACAACCAGCGAAAGCAGTTGAATTTATCTACATCCCACTTCGTATCAGAAACACAGGCGAAACACTATAATATAAACTAGAGAGTTTAGATTAAAACCCCTCCTTAGTGAGGGGTTTTTATTGGGCGACTTATAGTAACTGATAAATACAGTTATGCGAATAAATGAAGTCATATTACACGAAGAATTACTAGACGTAAAGTCTGTGGTAAATTCGTCTATCAAAAAGTTAGATAAAGTTTTTAAGAGCAACAAATATGAATTAAGAATAGTTGGTGGTGCTGTTCGAGACCTTGCTTTAGGCAAGACTCCTAAAGATATCGACTTGGCAACTGACGCAACACCAGACGAAATGATTGCTATACTTGATAAAGCAAACATTAGACACAAACCTACAGGATTAGAACACGGCACTATTACAGCAATCTTAGACAAAGAACCATTTGAAATCACAACACTAAGAGCAGACACAGAAACAGACGGCAGACATGCTGAAGTTGAGTTTGTTAAAAGTTGGGAAGAAGATGCTAAACGTAGAGACCTAACATATAATGCTATGAGCATGGATATGGAAGGTAATGTATTTGATTACTTTAACGGAATGGATGATTTACAAGATAAAGTCAGTAATTTCGTGGGCGATGCAGATGAACGTATCAAAGAAGATTATTTACGTATATTGAGATACTTCAGATTTCAAGGCAGACTTTCAACACCAAGTTGGAATGAAGATACATTAAAAGCAATCAGTTCAAACGTAAAAGGTTTACAACAAATAAGTGCAGAACGTATTTGGCAAGAAATGAGCAAAGTTCTTGCAGGTAACAATGTTGCTAATGTCTTAGACCACATGACTAAAACAGGCGTCAGTAAAGTTATAGGATTATCAACAAACGATTTAAACAAAGTAAAAGATAAAGGCAACTCTATTGTAGCATTAGCACAGATGGGTAACACAGTAGACATAGCAAAACGTTGGAGATTGAGCAATAACGAAGCAGTATTACTAGACTTTCTAACTAAGAACAAAACTAATTCACTTGACCAAAAGAAAGTAGAAGATATGATTGCTGATGGAGTTAATAAAGATTTAATTTCAGCACTAGCAACTCTGCAAGGCAAAGATGTAAACATAGATGCAGAAGTACCAGATTTTCCTGTGACAGGAGCAGATTTAATTGCAAAAGGTATGAACCCAGGACCACAAATGGGTGCAAAACTCGGTCAACTAAAGCAACAGTGGAAACAAAGTAACTTCACTGCTACAAAAGATGAATTGTTAAAAGAGAATTCAGACTTGGGTACTCAACGAGGAAGATTAGAATATCATCTAAAGCAACCAGTTGGCGATGACATGTTAGTTCATTTATCTGGTTTAGGAAAGTTTCATAAAGGTGATGATACTCTAGCAGATATAGTACCAGAAAGAAATGGCATGTATGCATTACATCCTGACAAATGGGAAAGTACATTCTATAGTTTAACAAATAAAGATGCCAAGAAAATTGTTCATTATAAGCCAACATTGATAAAAGCACCAACAGATATGATTGTTGCTGATATGGCTATAGCAAACAAATATTACAGAACAGACAATCCAGAAGAGCAAGACCAACTTGCTAAAGAATACAAAGACAGTATAGGTAAAGATGTTTCTAGTATGAAAATGCCAGAAGTCATTATGTCTACATCAGTAAACGAAGGAGAAGAGTTTGTTACACTTAAAAAAGATGATAAAATAGTAAGAGTTCCTAGGTCTAGACTTGAGTTTTATTTAGGACAACATTATGAACTTGTAGAAGGAATAACTGAAGCAGTACATACATTTATGACTGGTCATGGTGTCACTTTTGCTGGTAAAAAATATGATAAAATAGAAATTGAAGTAACTGGTGTTGATAATGCAAGTAGAAAATACAACATTATGATACTTTCTCCAAAAGAACTATTTGGTAAAACAGTCACAGTCAGTTCTAAGTATATGGAAAGAGGTCCTTGGACTAAGACTGAAACACCAGATGCATTTGCAGGAGAAAAAGATGCTCATTAGAGAGATAATTTCTGAAGGACCTAGAGATTTTGCTGGCTTATCTGATATGAATACAACAGATAAAATACAACAAAGTCTTGATTATTTTTACAAAGAACATGCGCCAAAAAAAGTAAAGGGCAAAAAGATTGATTCATTTAAAGGTTTTGATGTTATGCAGTTTCTTTTGTCAGGCGGTTATGAACTTTATTTTTTAGTAAAAGATGATGTTCCAAATTTATATCTCGCATTGTCAAAGTATCAAGATGGACTTGCTGTTGGTAATGTTAGGTCAAATGGCACAGTAAAAGCAACTGAATTCTATAATTATATATTAGATAAGATAACACCTAAATTATATAGTGATAAAGGACAAACATCTGCTGGTAGAAAAATATGGACTGCTCTTGCGAAGTTCTTTCCTGATATCACTGTTACTGATGTTGGTGATAGATTATTAGCAACAAAATCATCAGGAGAAAAAGATGCTCATTAGAGAGATAATTTCAGAAAAACCAGAAAGCAAACCGATTGTTTATCTGGATATGGATGGAGTTCTAGCAGATTTCTTTTCTGAGTGGGCAAAGTTGGCAGGAATTAAAACAGGAAATTATAAAGATATTCCGCCAGCAAACGTTGACAAAACACTGGACAAAATGATTGGCACAGATTTTTTTGCTAAACTTCCAAAATTTCCTACAGCAGATAAATTAATTCAAATGGTTATAAATAATTTTGGCTCATATAAAATATTAAGTTCGCCACTTAGATATGATGATGAGAACAGTACAAAGCATAAGATAGATTGGATTGGAAGAAAATTAAAGATTAAACCAAAAGAAACTATTATATCTAGTAATAAAGGTGCATATGCTACACAACCAGATGGCACTCCAAACATATTAATTGATGACTTGGGTAGAAACATTCAGAACTGGATGAATAATGGTGGACTTGGAATTAAATATCAAGCAGACGAAGACCCATTATCAAAAGTACAGCAATGGTTAGAACAGTTTAAAAAAGGAGAAGTAACGCAAGAATCAAATACTTGTGAACGAGAAGAAAATATATTTGAGAATGACAGTGCAATTAAGTAAAAAAACTATGGAACTCTTGTTAGTAAATTACAAGAATATACATAAGGCTATACTAATAAACTGTCAATATAAGCAGAAATTTACTAAGTTGATTGATGACTTAGAAAAAGAATTGAGGGGAAAGGAGGATGCAAGTATATAAAGAAACAATTTGGCATTTCACTTGTCAATCTTGTAATGGTTTTTGGACAGTTGCGGCATCAGATAAATGGGTACCAAAAGAATTATTCTGTACTCATTGTGGCTCAAAACGTACACATGATCCAGAGCAAATTGAATGGGTAGATGATGATTATCTTCCTGAAAATAATCAACACGAGAATTATTTAAAGTTTGAAAAAGAGTTTCTTAGAGAGGAAGTAAACGAAGGACATATTAGATTTGGAACTTCATCTTATAATAGAGCAGTAGATAGTTTTCAAAACGAAATATGTTCATGTGGACATAAAGTTATAGATTGCGACTGTAAAGCAGGATGCAAGTGTGGTTGTAATAAGAGATTTTTAGGTTCATATTGAGTGTTTTTTAACTACAAACTTAATTATGAGTAAAATAGATAAATACTACTGTTAAAACCATAATCAAACACTAATTATAGGAGATAGAGAAAATGGCAAGAACATTAAACAATTTTGGTGTACCTTTAGATACCGGAGATGCAGCCACAGGTACTGGTATTCTACAACCAAAACTAAACTATAGATTCCGTGTAGTAGTTGCTGGTTTTGGTGGAGTAAATGTACCGTCAACATCAGAATTCACAAGACAGGTTATGAATGTATCCCGTCCAAAGGTATCACATGAGTCAATTCCATTAGATTCATACAACTCACGTATGTATGTTATGGGTAAGCACACTTGGGAACCAATTACAATAACACTACGTGATGATATAGCGAACAATCTAACTAAGTTAGTTGGCCGTCAAGTTCAACAACAGTTAGACCATAAAAGTCAAAGAGGACCATCAGCAGGAACTAATTATAAGTTTTCTACATTGATTGAAATCTTAGATGGTAACTCTGGCAATGCGACTGAACAATGGCAATTAGAAGGATGTTTCGTTACAAACGCTGATTATTCTCAAACTGATTACGCAGTTTCAGATCCAGTTACGATTACATTGACACTTCAATACGATAACGCAGTATTGAATGATGATATTATGCCTGATGTTATTTCGTATCCAGGTGGAACACAAGGCGGTTAATAAGAGAGTCACTACAAAATGGCTGATGAAAGACAGAATGTCAAAAAAGGCAAACGAATCTTAGCAGATAGTAGTAACGCCAAATGGCGTTTTGGATATCATGGTGCCCCAGGCACACCAATTAAGTCCTCTCCTAAACTGTCTGACTTATGGTTTATAGAATATAAGACAGTTTCAGGCAATAAAGGTACGACACTCGATATTTCCGGATTGGCAAAATCAGTATCTCATATTTCTGTTATGACATCTACGATGCCAGTTGACCAATATGGCAAAAGAATTTATGTTCCAACCCGTGTTGACTTTCCAGAAGTAACAATTTCTATGTATGATACTGTTGATGGTAGAATGTTCAGAATGGCAGAAGATATATATAGTAAATTTTTTAAGAATCAAGATGCTAAATTTACATCAGCAAATGCAGAAGAAGTTCTAACAAGTTCTCATATGCATGGTAGAAAGATTCCCGATGATAAGCACAATTATTATCATCAACATTTTGAAAAAATAACAGTATATCACTTTTTCGGTAACCTTGATAAAGCAGGACCAGGAAACAGGTCAGCAAACGCAGGTGCAGGAACAATTCAGAAAATTGATTTAATCAATCCATTAGTTACCAATTTTACTTTTTCATCAAGTGATTATAGTATCTCTGAACTAAGAACAGTCGATATGTCAATTCAACCAGAAAACATAATAATCTCAAACGAAGCAGAAGCAAATTTCCCAGATTGGATGACATTGGGGATGGATTATATGTTGCGTGAATTGACATCTACTAATAAACATATTCCAGAAATTTATCCTGATCCTTTTGAGTATGAATATGGAGCAGGTTTTAAAGCCAACCTCTTTAAGAAAACGTCATCTAAAGACCGTGGACCAGACATTATTGAGGACTTCGAAGAGGATAGAATTAATAAAAAGTCCCAAGAAGAACGTGATTTGACCAATGAAGGAAGAGATGCAAAGGAAGAAGTTAGAAAACTTAATAATTTGATGAAGTTATGGAATATAGCCAATGAAAATCCAGATTCAGAAAATATTGAAGAATTAACAAAAGAATTAAAAGATAGCATTGGCGCAATAGATATAGCAAGAAGAAATAGATATATGAAATCAACTCCGCCTAGTGTAGATGATAATCAGATATTCGCCACTCCTTATGAAGCAACATATGAGAATCCAGATGTTGCAGGATTCGGTGATAGATTTGGAAATAGTAATCCAGCGGTAGATTCGTTACCCTCGTATTCGCAATTAGATTTAGGATCTTCAATGATAAATGAATTAGTATCATCATTCTTTGGTAAACGTTCTTTTAGTGTCAGTAATGTTAATAATAGTTTATTTGGTCCTGGTGGATTGAAAAATGTATTGCGTGATGTTGCAATAAATGGACTTCTCGAAGGAATTTCAGGAAGAACAGTTGATGGCTCAAAGATAACAGATAGCGTCAATACAAGTCGTTCAAGTAATAGTAAATCGACATCTGCTATAATAGTTGAACGATTACCCGATATAGTTGAGACTGTGTATAAAAGAGGCACAAACACACCGTATTCTCCGGGCGTAAGTCAAGTAATAAAGGATAAATTCAAATGAAACTAGATGTCTTAACTGCTAAATTATTGAAAAAGGGATTCCCTCAAGCCAAAGCAGAACTGTACGCAGTAGAACTTACAAATGTTGCAAAGACATATGGTATAAATCCATATGATTTTGTAGATGAGATTTCTGAAGACTTTTCTTTCAATGATTTAGGGTCATTCGTCTTTAATAATGCTTTGCGATTCGGATATAAGACGGGAAAAATGACTCCTACTAAACCGAACACTTATGTCGCAAGGGCAATTATTAAATAATGACAAAATTCCATCAAGGAAAATATCAAATATTAAATCAATCAAAGTACTCAGGAAGTGGAACGCCCACTTTTAGAAGCAGTTGGGAACAGACTTTCATGCAGTTCTGTGACACAAACCCAAATGTTATGGCATGGGCAAGTGAGCCAGTTAGAATTACATATCAAAATCCGTTAACTAGTAAAGTTACAACATATGTTCCTGATTTTGTTATCGTGTACAGAGATGCAAAAGGTAAGAAAAATGCTGAACTGATTGAAATAAAACCAAGCACACAATCTAATCCTAAATTCGCAAAGAGTAGGGCACAACAGGCACAAGTTGCAGTAAACTTTGCTAAGTGGGATGCCGCAACACAATGGGCGAGAAAAAGAGGTATGAAATTTAGAGTTCTCAATGAGAATGATATCTACGCAAACACCAAGAAGCCAAAAGTCCGCAAAAATAAATAATTTTATTTTGATAAATACGTATATAATTAATTAAGAACGTATATTATGACAAAAAAATTAGAAGAAACCTTCAATATTGAACCAGCAGAAGAAAAAGTAGAAGAAGAAACTACTGAAGAAACTCCCTCAATTGAAGAGTCAAAAGCATTAACAGAGGTTCTATATGCTGAACTAAAGACTACTGAGAAGATTGACAACGCATTACCTCTGGTTAAAGACCTTAATGAACATGATAAAGAGATGGATGATATTCATCAAAAGGCTCTGGATGCATTCAATGATTTACTTCAATTAGGAATGAATGTAGAAGTACATGCTGGTGCTAAGTTGCTAGAAACAGCAAATCAGATGCTAAAAACGGCTATGGAAGCAAAAGATAGCAAAGTTGATA
>Ga0257107_1000295_pt1 | contig 19138 bp, 22 predicted proteins | sample LP_taG_2_FD_190178 | JGI IMG/M metagenome (GOLD analysis project Ga0257107, IMG submission 190178) | Marine microbial communities from Northeast Subartic Pacific Ocean, Canada - LP_J_2011_P26_500m | ecosystem: Environmental > Aquatic > Marine > Oceanic | place: Canada: Northeast Subartic Pacific...
TTCTTGTATTGTCAAAACATTTTTTATTATTGACTCTGCTAAAACTTCTCCATTTTGAGGAACGCCACCAATAAAAAAAATAGGTCGTATTAATTTCATTTTTTCAAAGTTAATTTGTGTGGCATCTGCATTAATTATTTTAAAAGGAATGTCAGTTTTCTGAATTATGTTATTTTGTAGATTGATTAGTTGTTCATCTATCTCTATTGATATAGATTCAATGCCAGCGATTTTTCCACAGAAGGCTATTCGCCCATCACCAGAACCAATGTCAATCAAATGTGAGAATCCTAGTTGTTTTGCCATAAATGCTAGTGTATATGCAGAAAGTAACCATGTGGGATAAAATGGAGCATAACTAGTATCATGCTTTATACTATCAATCCAATACTGACTCAAATCTCCTTCATGTATGTTACATCTTATTCCACAAAGATTCATTTCAAACGAATTATCATATATTGGATTATTTTCTATGAATTTGCATAAAGATATCAAATGTTCGTCTGTAATTGATAAAAAATCAGTTTTAGATATAGGAAGTAATTCTTGTATGTGCCTATTACCCTTGTATAATTTAACAAAATTTTTTTTCAGTGTACAAATATTTTCAGGAACTATATTCACACTACATAAAATTTAAGGAAGTATATGAAAGAAAGTATATGCGTGTAGGCTCAAAATCAAAAAATGAATTTTTTCTTACTTTGAATTTAAAAAACGAAGGCATTCAAGATAAATTTCTGAAAAAAATTATGGATGCAACAAAAACTGTGGATGTTAAAGTTATGTTGGGCGATAGTACTGTAAAGGAATTGAGTACATTTGATCCCAAAAACATAGAAAATTTTTTTAATGGTATTATAACATCATTAAATGATTGGTCATCACAAGGAATTTCTTATTCATATAATGATGATGTTAGAAGAATCTTTATAAAATTTGAAATCATGGAAGGAGAGTTTGTTATATCACTTCATATATCTATACAATTTCATGTTTTATTGTATTATAGACCAGAACAACGAGTTATATCCATACAAAAAGAATTATCTGAAATAATTGATAAAACAAGTAAGTCAGATTCAAATTATTCTGTAGAAGGTAATAGAATCATTCTTCAAAAACTCCAAGACCTTGGATATGATAAAATTAACGAAAAAAATCTTTTTGAATTATTTTACAATGATGAGAAACTATCTAAAATATTATCCGAAAAAATAGAGAGTGGTCAAGGTGATGAAATTCTTCAATTAAATAATAGAAAAAAAGAACTTTTTCAAAAGTTAGACGATCTATTACTTGAAACATTCCAGACTAGTCCAGTTTTGATTGATGAGCAAAAATTAGTAAATGGTGAAGAGGGATGCCTCTGTAATATTGATATTGAACATTTTGAAAATAATTCCAAACATGGTTTATTTGACCTAGATTTGATTAACGATGAGTTTCAGCAGAAGATTGTTAGTCGTATAAACGAAATCTTAACAGTCATGGAAAACTGATATCAGAACTTTTCATATACATTTAATTTTGATTGGAAAATTGACCAATCTTATGACTGTTACATATGAGGATATTGAGAATGCACAAAAAGCTCAAAGTCAAGTTATTCGAAAGACATCGTTAACGTTTTCAGAAACGTTTAGCGAGATGACGAATTCAGAAGTCTATCTTAAGAATGAATTTGAACAAAAAACTGGTTCATTTAAGATTCGTGGTGCGTACTATAAAATTAAATCATTAAGCGATGATGAAAAAAAACGTGGTGTTGTAGCAGCATCTGCAGGAAATCACTCACAAGGTGTAGCATTTGCGTCATCGTTAGAAAACATTCCTTGTACAATTGTAATGCCGAAGAATGCATCACCTGCAAAAATTTCTGCAACACGTGGATATGGCGCAAATGTAATTTTGAAGGGGTTAACATATGATGAATCATGGGCACATGCACAAGAAATTTCACAGGAAACAGGTGCTATAATAATTCATGCTTTTGATGATCCTTACATAATTTCTGGTCAAGGTGTAATCGGATTAGAAATATTGGAGCAACTTCCTGACGTGGATGAGATATATGTTCCAATTGGTGGTGGTGGATTAGCTGCAGGAATAATTACTGCAGTAAAAGAAAGAAATCCAAATGTACGGATAATTGGAGTTGAGTCAAGTATGTTTCCCGCAATGAAAAGTTCAATTGAGTCTGGTGAATTACAAACAATTCAAGGTGGGTTAACTATAGCAGATGGAATATCAGTCAAAACACCTGGAAAACTAACATTTGATATAATCAAAAATGGTATTGATGAAATTGTTACAGTAGATGATTCTGATATTATCAAAACAATGTTTCTCTTAATGGAACGAGCAAAATATGTAATAGAACCTGCTGGCGCAATTGGTTTAGCCTATCTTTTAAGCAATAAACCTGCTCCAAACAAAAAAGTTGTGCCAATCTTATGTGGTGGAAATGTTGACATGTATCTATTAGGCCAAATTGTTGCTAAGGGATTAGGAAATATGGGAAGAATGATAAGAATACTTGTTACATTAAAAGACAAACCTGGAGCACTGAAAGAAATAGTAGATGAAATTTCTTCATTGAGTGTTAACATAGTAGAGGTTATTCATGATAGATTAAGCTCCGTTGTGAATGCAGGTACAGTGGGCGTTACATTAAGCCTAGAGACTGAAAATCAGGAACATGCTGATAGACTAATTACACATTTAACTGAAAAAAGCATACAGTTTAAACTTCTATCATAATTATTTGAATTTTTTTTTCACAAATTTTGTTAATCCGAGTTTTTTTAGCTCCTCAGATTCTTTGATTACACTAGCATGCTGTTCAAATTTATGATTTTTTAGTTTACGTTTAATTACTGAGTTTTCATTTGCAAGAATTTTTAATGCGTATATAGCTGCATTAGCCGCTTTGTTAATTCCCACAGTGACAACTGGTGAACCAGTTGGCATTTCTGATATAGAAAGTAATGAATCTAATCCACCAAATGCAGAAAATTTAGTTGTGTTAGATTTTTTAATTTGTTTATCGTTGTAGACCAGTATTGGAACTCCAATTACTGGCATTATAGTATGTGATGCAATCATTCCAGGTAAATGTGCAGCGCCACCTGCACCTGCAATAATAACTTTGAATCCAGAGGCTTCAGCGTGTTTAGCATAAGTATCTAATCTGGATGGTGTTCTATGTGCAGAGATAATTTGATCTTCATGTGGAACCTTGAATTGATCTAGAATTTCTGCTGCACCATGCATAATTCGACTATCTGAACTAGATCCCATAATGATACCAACTAATTTTTTTGACGCCATAATCTTTAGACAGAATTGGTATTTTTAATACTTTCAATTTTTCCGAAACTATTTGTAATTGAATAGTAATTTTGGATTATGGCTAAAATACTTGGAATAATAGGTGGTGGTCAATTGGGTATGATGTTAACCGAGGCTGCCAAGAATATGCCATTAGATATATCAAAAGTGATAGTTTTAGATCCGACGGAAAACTGTCCTGCAGCAAAAGTAGGTGCAGAGCAGATCATGGCAGATTTCAAAGATGAATCTTCAATAAGAGAATTGGCTGAAAGAAGTGATATAATCACATATGAAATTGAATCAGGAAACAGTTCAGTTTTAAAAAATTTAGAGTCAACATGTGAAATAAATCCCTCACCAGAAACTCTTAGCATAATACAGGATAAACTCACACAAAAAAAGCTCCTTGATGATAATGGAATCCCAGTGGCCAAATTCAGTGAAATATCAACAAAAAATGATTTAGATTCAAAAATTAATGAATTTGGCTTACCAATTTTACTAAAAACACGACGTGGTGCATACGATGGAAGAGGTAATTTCAAAATTAATTCTGTCGAGCAAGTATCTGACGCGCTGAAGATCTTTGACGGAAAGTCATTGATGGTTGAACAGTTCGTTGAATTCGAAATGGAAATTTCAGTCATTGCCGCAAGAAGTACTACTGGTGAAATTCAAACATTTCCTGTAGTTGAAAATATTCATGATGACAATATATTGAAAATGACTATAGCACCTGCAAGAATAAGCACAGAAATTTCTAAAAAGGCCGAAGATATTGCACATAAAACAATGGAGGTATTACATGGTGCAGGAGTTTTTGGTATTGAAATGTTTGTAACAAAAAATAAACAAGTCTTAATCAATGAAATAGCACCAAGGGTTCATAATTCAGGCCATCATACATTACAATCTAGTAAAACATCACAATTTGAACAGCACTTACGAGCAATTTTAGGAATGAAATTAGGTGACACTGAACTAACAGACACAACAATCATGTATAACATACTAGGACCACCTAATTTTGTTGGTGAATATAACGTTCCAATTATTAATCTAGATAATGTATTTCTGAAAATGTATGGTAAATTAGAATCAAAACCACAACGAAAAATTGGGCATGTCAATATTGTAGACAGCAATAAATTAGGCATAGAAAAATTATTAGAACAGATTGAAATCTTAAAAGATGATTTATTGATTAAGCCAAAAAAAATCTAGTGGTTAATCCCGAATTTTATAAAATCGTTTATTAATACTTGAATATGCATTTCAAATATGACATTAGCTGCATCAATGGCATTAACAGGAATTGCTATCATATGTCTTATAGTATATGGTGCAGATGCGATGGTAGGTCAAGGTGAAACTGGATTCTTACCAATGGATGAAAAAACAAGAGGAGTTGTATTGGGACTACCAGCAGTTATTTTACCATTCATTGCGTTTGGAATATCAATCAAGAAACCATCAAAAGGATTAGCTGGATTGTTATTTGTATGTGGAATTCTATTATTAATGGGAGGAGCCGCGATTGGACATTTTGCAGCACAAAAAGCAGAATCAACAGGTTCTGGAATGGATGTAATGTTATATGCAATTGGCGCGGTAGTGATTGCACTTGGTGTTATTAAGATTAAAAAATCATCCAATTAGAGACATTTAATGACTATTTGCAAAAAGTGTGGAAAAGATACTAGTAATAGTTATGACTGTCAACATACAGATTTTCAAGAATGGTGTACAGAATGCTATACAGAATTACATTATTACATGACAGAGAAAGACGAAGATGAATGAGATACAGGTACTAGTACAATGGATTTACGAAATACTCTCGGAATATCTTTACTTGGGTGTATTTTTGGCTGCATTACTGGAAACAATTGTTCCTCCTATTCCGACAATGGCTGTATTTCCCACGGCAGGATACATTGCAGCTCAAAATAATTTGGGGATCCTAGAAGTTATTGTATTAGGTATAGTTGGTGGTCTTGGCGCATCAATAGGCTCTACAGTAATTTATCTAATTGCATTAAAACTTGGAAGAACTGCACTTCTAAGATATTTAAAGCGTGTAAGGGTGTCAGAGCAAAAATTAGAACGAGTTGAAAAATGGTTTCAAAAATACGGTGATAAAGCAGTGTTATTTGGTAGAATGGTTCCAGTATTTAGAGAAATGATTTCGGTCCCAGCAGGATTATTAAAAATGAGAATACGAAAATTCTTACTTTATACAATTTTAGGCTCATGTGGATGGGGAGTAACAATGGTTCTGGTTGGATATTTTTTTGGTGTTGCAACATTTGATATATTTTAATAGGAAATAACATAAGTTAAAAAACACAAATTAATTCATTTAATTATGAAAGCATTGATTTTAGCTGGCGGTCGAGGTAAAAGATTACGTCCACTAACTGATAAAATCCCAAAACCATTAATTCTAATTAATAACATCCCATTAATTACACGCAGTATAAAATATCTCAAAAAATTTGGAATAAGTGATATTATAATATGTAGTGGTTATAAATCCAAACAAATCGAAGTATACCTTAAAAGAAATAAAAATTTTGGTTGCCAAATTGAATTTTCAGTTGAAAACACACCATTAGGAACTGGTGGAGCAATCAAAAAAGCAATAAAAAATACGACTGAAAAATCATTCATTGTAATAAACGGTGATATTGTTACAAATATTGATCTAAAGAAAATTTTAAAAAAACCAAACACTATTGCCGCAAATGAATTAAAAACAAAATTTGGAACAATGAAAATAAAAAATAATAAAATTTTGAAATTTAATGAAAAAACAGATGTTGAAAATATTTGGATGAATCCAGGACTTTATCACTTAAGCAGTGACATCATCAAAATGTTACCGAGTAGAGGAAGTATAGAGGCTGAAATATTTCCAAAACTTGCTAGAAATAAATCACTTCATACTGTTAAATTCAAAAATGTGTTATGGCATTCAATTGATTCCTTTAAAGACATTGAACTGTGCAGTAAAGAAATAAACTCAAAAAAGCATGTTAAGTACTTCAAATATTGAGAAAGATGAAATTATCATACAGTTTGGGATCACTATTAACAATTGAGCAAATTTTGGAATGTTCAAAAAAACTAAATGATTTTAAACCTGACGTAATTTGGATTCCAGAAACATGGGGAATGGAAAATTTTTCATTATTAAGTTTGACAAGTAATCAAAACACTTATTCAAAAATTGGCTCGTCTATTATTAACATCTATTCAAGAAGTCCTAGTTTGATTGCAATGGGTGCGGCAACTGTAGACACTGTCTCGAATGGAAGATTAATTTTAGGACTAGGAACAAGTAGTAAACCAATAGTTGAAGAATTTCATGGTGAATCATTTGTGTCACCATTACAAAGAATGAAAGAATGTGTTGAAATCATTAGATTACTCTTAACTGGGGAAAAAATTGATTATTCAGGACAAATATTTTCAATAAAAAATTTTTCACTATTAATTAAACCACCAAGAAAAAGAATTCCAATTTACCTTGCAGCTATAAATCAGAAAATGGTAGATTTAACATGGGATATAGCTGATGGAGTGATATTCTACCTTAGACCAAAAAACGAGATTAAGATAACACTAGAAAAAATGCAAAAAACTAGAAAAATTGAATCAACAATTCAAATAATCACCTGTATTCACAACGACGCAGATAAAGCAATATCTCGCGCAAAAAAGACAATTGCATTTTATGTTTCTGTGGGACAAGTTTACAGGGAATTTTTAGCGTCAAATGGATACAAAAAGGAAATCGAAAATATTTTTGCAGAATATGAGCAAACTGGATTAAAGAATAATTATGAATTGGTAAGTGATTCACTGGTACGTGATTTATGTATTTCTGGCACACCAAATGATTGTAAAAAACAGTTAGACGAGTTTTGCCAAACTGGTATTGATTCACCTATTATACAATTCAATCCAATTGATGATGTTCAAGAATCATTTGACTTACTTACAACTACATTTTCAGAGGAGATACATTGAGAAAAGTTGCAGTTGTAGGATATGGAAGTAGTAATTTTACAAAAGATGAAATTCCAGTTGAGACACTATTATTAGAATCAACAAAACAAATTTTTGACACAACTAGAAATATCTCACAAGATTTGATTGACGGTGTAATTGTTTCAACAAATGATAATTCAAAATACCTAGCTGCGATTTTATCAGAGTTAGCAGGAATTAAACCAAAAATTGCACATTCAGTTGAACATCTATGCAGTTCTGGCTCTAATGCAGCAATTTCAGCATATTCTTACATTGCTTCTGGATTAGCAGACGTTGTACTTGTTGCCGGCGCTGATAAAATTAATAACACTGGTCAGGTTCTAGAATGGGATAAAACACGTGGAGAATTCACCCATCCTATATTTTGGGGTTCAATGTTTACAAAAACACATAAAAGAAAATTTAACACTACTGATGAAGAGTTAGCAATTGTTTCAGCCAAGAATCATAAACACGCGCTAGATAACCCCAACGCATATTCACATAAAATACACACAATCTCTGAAATTATGAACTCTAAAAATATCACAGATGATTTACGGTTGTTAGACTGTTCATATCCATGCTCAGGCAGTTCATCAATATTATTGGCATCAGAAGATGTAGCGACTAAATTCTCTGATGAGCCAGTATGGATATCTGGAGTTGGTCAAAAAACAAACTCTGCAAGTTTCGTAAAAAACGAACTGTCAGTATTATCTTCAAGTGTAACTGCATCAAAATATGCTTATGACATGGCAAAAACATGTCCGGCTGAAATTGACGTTGCAGAGATACATGACGCATTTACTGTATGTGAGTTAATGGCCATCAAGGATCTAGGATTATCTGAAAATGAGAATGCGTCTGATTATGTTAGAGACATGTTTAATACGGGAAATCGGAAAATAAATCCAAGGGGTGGATTAATTGGTGCAGGCCATCCATTAGGAGCCACTGGGATTTCACAAATAATGGAAATCGTAATGCAATTACAAAATAAAGCAGAAAAAAGACAGGTTTGTGGTGTAAAAAAGGGTTTAATTCATAATATGTCTGCAGCTGCAACATCAAGTACTGTGTTAATCTTAGAATCATGACAAAATTTGATGAAAAACTGCTAAACGATAAATTTATTGTTAGTTTCTGTCAAAACTGCCAAAAATTTGTTTGGCCACCTTCTTCACAATGCAGTATCTGTCATAATATTACAGTATGGAAGGAATCAAGTAGAAATGGCAAAATATTAGAGTTTTCAAAAAAAGAGAATTGTTATTTTTGCTTAATAGAAACTTTTGATTCTATCCGAGTGTTAGGTAGTATAGAAGGCCCTATGATACCAAAAATTGGTCAGAGTGTTGAATTGAGTAAATATAGTTATGATCAAAACCCAAAATTTATCTTCAAATTAGTTTAGATTCAACGTTTGGTCATTTCATTATTACCTTGTATTCTATATGTATGAAAACCACAAAATAATCATGCGTTCAACTATATTACTAAGGACAAAAACAAGCCCAAAAAACACTGAATTCCAAAAAATATCTAGAACTAGAAGACAGAGGGGTTATCAATGGGAAGACACGCTTGTTAAGCGGTTTAATGCGTTAGATGAATGGAAAGCATTTCGATTGGGTTCACCAAGTGTTGCACTTCCAGATGTATTATGCTTGAATAATAATCATAGTATTATTTTTACAATTGAAGCAAAATCAGGAACATGTACATCACTCACTGTTCCATACGATCAAATAGTCAGATGCATGAATTGGACAAATAATTTTAAGGTTTATGAAACGCGGGAAGTTATTTTGGCGTTTAAATTTTTGTCTAAAAAAAGAATAGGAAAGGGTGTGTATGAAAAAAGAGAGTTACGGGAATTCTTCAAGGTTTGGAATACAAAAAGAACACCGATTAACATAGTCTGTAAGTATGACGGTACCACATATGGTCTAATTAAAGGAAAAAGGCAAAGTATTAGTTTGAAAGATTATAAAATGCCATTTAAGATACGAAAAATGTCATTAAACCATGTCTAAAAAGTACACATAGTTTAAGTATTCAAATTAGATAATCTAAGATGAAATGAGTTTTTCTGATTTTATTGATGAACGTATGCTAATCAGTCATGATGTATTAGGTAAAAAAGAGATGAAAATAAAAGTCTTAGAACTTTCAGATGAGACTGCTCCATCTCAATGGAAATTAGGTGATAGGGTCAAAGTAAACAAAATCCTGATTACAATAAAACATCTAGAATCTCAAGAAATTGAAGAGGGTGAATTAGATATTTACAGTGTAGAGAAAGAATTGGTAGAAAAACGACACTATACATCTACAAATAGATGGATTCCAACAAAAGATATCAAAAATGGCTATGTCATTAATTCCAGACATACAAGACTGATAAGTGATGCATCTGCGCTAGATCTCATAGAATTTTAAACAGTATTCAAGTCTTAGGAAACTATAAGAACCCATTTTTTTTAAATTATAGCATGATTACCAAAGAGATAGAAGTTAATGGTTCAAAATTTAATCTAACGCTAACTGATCAAATAATCGGCCAAGTGGATAATCTAAAATCACTGTATGCAACAGCTGCCGAAGACCCAGAAATGTTTGAACAGGTTAGTTCTGAAATCTCATCAACGATTAACCAAATTTCTGCCTCAGTTACTCCTGAGGCATCAGATTCATACCTTGATGGATTAATACAAGAGATTTTCAAGGCGGTTGAAGATAAAAAATCAGAGGTTGAAAAACAGATGAAAGGTAAGGATGCTAAAATCACTCGTAAAAAATTAAAAACAAAGTAATCATTAAAGATCATTTGACATGTCATAGATTTTCTGAATCAGTTTTTCCTCATTTAATGATTTGATTACTGAATCTCTAATGTTTCTTACTCGAAGATTATCTTCAGAATATGTATCTAATAATTGATTAACCTCCCTAGAAAAATCATAGTTTTGAAAGTACAACGTTATTCTTTTTTCCAAAAATCTAGCATTAGGTGAATTATTACCTAACGAAATAATTTTTTTGGATAATACAAGAAGAAATCCGTTGATTTTTCTTAATTCAATTTCTAATAATTCTAGATCATTAGCACTGTCTGATAAATTATCAATTATTGAGTAGGAGTTTAGAATTTTTTTCATTACATCCTTTAGGTATTCATTAGTATCTTTAATCATAAATAGACTCAAACAAATTTGGTTGTAAATCTTTGGTTAAATTGAAAAATTATTGTTTTCGTAAAGCAATTTCCTTTAAATTAGTAATGATTTTATAAATAATTATGAAGCAAAGTGCAGATTTAGTATGCGTTAATCCAAAATGTGGTAAAAAATTTCCAATTAAATCATTCAACATAAGGTGTGATAAATGTGATTTTTTGTTAGATGTAAGTTACAAGGACGCTCCATCAACAAAACTAAAAGATGTTTTCTATGAAAGAAGAAATCCACAAGGAAGTATTTATAATGAAAGTGGCGTATGGCGGTTTAGAGAACTACTAAATTTCTGTGAGATTGATACTGAAGATCTAGCTCAGTGTTCAAAATTTTTAGTTTCCTTAGATGGTGCAGAAGGTAGACAGTCGAAACCATATCACATGTCAAAGGTTTCAAACTTCATTAATATTGATAATGAAAATTTAATGTTTCAGCCTGAAGGGTATAACCCCAGTGGTTCATTCAAGGATAATGGAATGGCTACTGCTGTCACACATGCAAAAATGATGGGTGCAAAAAAAATTATTTGTGCATCAACTGGAAATACTTCAGCGTCTGCAGGAATGTTTGCTGCCAATGAAAATATGGAATGTGATGTTTACATACCTGATGGTCAGATTGCACCTGGAAAACTTAGTCAAGCATATCAGTTTGGTACACAAATGATAAAAATCCATGGAAATTTTGATGATGCGTTTACCAAATCATTAGAAGCCGCAAAACAAGTAGGAAGTTATACTGTAAATTCTGTAAATCCGTTTAGAATAGAAGGTCAAAAAACAATTCCGTTTAGAGCGTTAGAATTTCTTAATTGGGATGTACCTGATTGGATTGTTTATCCAGGTGGTGCACTAGGTAATACATCTAGTTGTGGTAAAAGTTTAATCGAGCTTCATAAATGGGGATGGATTAAAAAGATACCTCGTATAGCGGTAATAAATGCCACAGGTGCCAATACATTATATCAATTATACAATGGAAAATTTGAAGATGAAAAACTACGTTGGAATGATGGAATGCCAAATTTAGAATTAGTAGAAAAATACTATAATCGTATGAATCAGGATGAAAGCTTGAAGCCAAAAACAAAAGCTACTGCAATACAGATTGGCAAACCAGTAAATATAACAAAAGGGTTAAGAGCATTAGAATTTACTAATGGAGTTGTTATCCAGGTTTCTGATAAAGAAATGCTTGATGGAATGTCAGCAGTTGGTTTAAACGGGTTTGATTGTGAAATGGCTTCTGGTGCAACAGTTGCAGGAATCAAAAAACTACTTGATGATGAAATTATAAAGAAAGATGACAAAATTGTCGGTGTTCTAACTGGAAGGCAAAAAGAACCAATGTTGCCAATAGAGTATCATAACGATCCTAACAATGTATTCGCGGTTCCCCCTAGATCATAAATTTACGCGTGGATTTTTGAAACTCAATTTTTTGAAATCTTAATCCTTAAAAGAACCATTGACGTATATTCAACAAGTAAAAAATGCGGTGGATTCTACAATAAATGAAGCAATATTGTTGTTTCAGAAATTTAAACCAAAGAGGAATTAAAAATTGCAGCTAGAGTATGAGATTGCAACGTTAATAACACTGATAGGTCTTTCAGGGTTTTTCAGTGGATTAGAAGTTGCTCTAGTTAGTGTTAGATTATCTAAAATAGAGCAGATGGTTAAAGATAAGGTCAAGGGTGCTACATCACTTCACAAACTAAAATCAAATCCAAGTCGTATGATGGCAAGTGTTAACTTAGGAAATAATCTGGTTAACGTTGCATCTACTGCATTAGCAACTGATATTGCGTTAAAATTATTTGGAAATGAAGGATTGGCAATAGCGATTGGAATAATGACATTTCTAATTCTAGTATTTGGCGAGATCACTCCAAAAACATACTGTAATGCAAACTCGACAAAAATTGCTGTAAAATATAGTAAAATTTTACTTGGTTTTAGCTACGCATTCTTCCCAGTTGTATTGTTTTTTGAGCAGATCACAAAAGGAATAATCAAACTTACTGGAAGTAGTGATGTTCCACCAGGATTAACAGAGGATGAGATAAAGGAAGTGGTTGAACAAGGATTAAAAGATAATGCCATTGAAAAACAGGAAAGTGAATTAGTTCATGGAGCATTAAATTTTGATGATATTGTCATTCGATCTGTAATGACACCACGTCCTAAAATGTTCATGCTAAAATCCAAAATGATACTTTTTGAGGCTCTTCCAGAAATCAATAAAAATGGTTTTTCTAGAATTCCTGTTTATTCGGATAATGCAGATAAGATAGTTGGAATTGTCCATGTAAGGGATGTTCTAAAAAGACTTGAGGATGAAGACAAAATGATTACGCTTGAACAAGTAATGCGAAAACCTGTTTTTGTTTCACAGGAAAAAAGAGTTAGTGATTTATTAAAAGAAATGCAAGGAAGACGAACTCACATGGCAATTGTTCTAGATGAGTTTGGTGGAGTTGAAGGTTGTGTTACATTAGAGGATTTGCTAGAAGAAATTGTAGGGGAGATAATAGATGAAACAGATATTGAAAGTCAATCATTTCAAAATGAAGGTAATGACACTATAGTAACGGATGGGGATATTGAGATAGATACAATAAACAAAATTTTTGAGACTGATATTCCTCAAGGAGATGATTATTCACAATTAAACGGTTTACTACATGAACGTCTACATGATATACCAAAAGAAGGTGATAAAATTGAAATTTGTTCGTTAAGAATAATGGTAGAAAAAATGGTAGAAAATAAGCCACAAAGGATTAAAATTGAAAAAATAACTTAAATTTTATAACGAAAAATGTTTTTCTAACATTTGTTTTTTTTCTTTCATGTGAAATAATTTTTCAGTGTGCGTAAGTGATTCCTTAAATGGTTTTTTGAATAACATTGCTTGCATTAACATGTGATTCTCTGGAATTACTATTCCTGTTTGATCATCTGAATACATAATTTGTATTGTGTCGTCAATTGAAACAGTCATGTTTGCATGAATGTGAACCATGTTAGTATCTTTAAAACTAAAATTCATTGTATTTGCAAATTCTCGTATGTCTCTTGTTCCGTTCGCAGTCCATAATACGGCTACACCAAATTCATCCTGAAACAAATCATGAATTTCATCAGAAGAAGGTGCATTACCATCAAATCTAACATCCATTATGTGCAAATGCATCTGTCTTGTTGGAACTTTAATTGCACGAACAAAAAGCGGAGAATCTTTTCCAAAATATGATTTAACATCATCACCGTGATGTGGACTCTGAGTGAGTTCTATCGTGTCAATTACTGATTTATCAGTTTGTTCAATATCTGCCCACCGTCTAACAAGTGTGACATCAAAGCGCTTAATTTTTGAACCATATTTTTTTCGTAATGGTTCTAGAATTTTTCCCATTCCAGTTACATTACAACTACCTTGCATTACATGTCTTTTTTCAAACGCATCTAAATAATTTACACGTGAATTAAACAGTAAATCTGAAACTGCATTTTCACCAATAATAGATTCTCCACCTTGATAAATTGCCATTAAATTCTTTGGTTCATAAAGATCCATTTTATTTTTAAAACCTACACCGCTAGGTGAGGCGTCGATTACCAAATCACATTCGTCAAGAATATTTTCTATATTACCAGCAATTGTAAATTTTTTAAAACTATCTTCTTTAGATTTAGGAACATAAACCTGAAAGCCATTAGAGACCGCCTCATCAACTTTAGTGTCTGGTGAATACTTTCCAACGCCTAAAATTTGAATTTCTGGATCATCTTTGATAAACTGAATGATTCGGCTTCCAATAGAACCATAACCGTTGACAAAGACTTTTTTCAACAATCACAGTTATCGAATCCTACTTTTAAAGTTAGGCAAAGAACTAAATCGTAATAAAATCAAATTTTATTATGCCTGAAAAAACAAATGACGAATTTACATTTTCAGTTGAGGATAATGAATATGTTATAAAAAAGAAATCTAATTCAGAAAAAAAACAACATCAAAAATCAATTCATGGTCCATCAATTGTTATTGGAGTTTCTATCACTGCTATTTGTGTACTTGGTATATTTTTTGCCTTAAATGGTCTAGTAACTGATGATCAAAAATTAGTTGAGACACAAATCACTGAGCCAAAAACTTTATCAGAACCAACTCAAATCTCTGATAAAGTTTTTTTTGATAACAGTTCGCCAATGTTAGGTAATTCAAATGCACCAATAACATTAATTGAATTTGGTGATTATCAATGTCATTTCTGTAATGTGTATTTTCATAACACGGGGCATAAGATAATAGACGGTTATGTATTAACTGGGAAAGTAAATATTATTTTTAAAGATTTTACTATCATTGGTCCTGACTCACTTAGTGCAGCACACGCAACACATTGCGCTAGTGAACAAGACAAATACTGGGAATACCACAATATACTTTATAATAATTGGGCAGGAGAAAACAACGGTTGGGCTGCAAAGGAAAATCTTGTAAAATATGCAAATGATATTAAATTAGATTTAGAATCATTCTTACAATGTATGAATTCAAATAATTATCAGGATGTGATCACTCAAAGCAATATTGATGCTAAAGCGTTAGGCATCTCAGGTACACCTGCATTCTTTATTATTGATAATGAATATGGAGAAATTAGAACAATTAATGGTGCACAGCCATACGAAGCTTTTGAAAGAGTTTTCAATTCTATACTTGAAAAATAAAAAATTCACACATTTTCAAGCCTGATCGCAAATTAATTTAATTAATAATGTAGGTATATTCATCTTAGAAACGTTATATACTGTTTAGGAAAGGCAAAGCTATGGCAGCGGGAATAGACGATATTTCAATATATATTCCAAAATTATACGTAGACGCACGTGATTTTGCTGAAGCCAGAGGACTTGACCCAGACAAATTAGAACGAGGGTTGGGAATATCACGAATGGCGATTGTTGATGCTAACCAAGATCCAGCCGTACTGGCCGCAAACGCTTGTTTGAAAGTTATGCAAAAAAACAAACTTTCTCCTGAAAATGTTGGTAGATTGTACGTTGCAACAGAATCAGCTCTAGATGAATCAAAAGCAATGAACTCATATGTGATTGGAATGTTAGAACAGGTTTACGGTTCAGGTTCATTTCAACATTGTGGTGGTATAGAATGTAAATTTGCCTGTGTTAGTGGTTCATACGCATTATACGATAATTCAAATTGGATTAGAGCGGGTGAGGCAGATAACCAAAATGCACTTGTTGTTGTGTCAGATATCGCAAAATATGACATGGGTTCTAGTGGTGAAATGACACAAGGTGGTGGTGCAATTGCAATGCTTCTAAATGATGAACCAAGGTTACTTGAATTTGATCCTAAAGTTACGTCAACATCAATAAAAAATGAATATGATTTCTACAGACCATTTGGTAAAGAAACACCGGTAGTGCATGGTCAATATTCTAATCTTCTATATCTAATTCAAGTTAAAAATGCATTAACTGATTATACTAAAAAGGCACTCAAAACTGGACTTATTCATCTCGAAGATGGTGAAAGTATGCTGGATCATATGGATTACATCAACATGCACCTTCCATATAGTAATATGGGCAAAAAGGCTCTTGCATATCTTGTTCGTCATGAATGGAGAAGTACCCCGAGATGGAATAAAATCATTGAGCAAGTTGGAATGGAGGAACCAGTACCAAAAGATCCTAGAGGAACAATTGAATCAATTCTAGCTGATCTAGAGTTTATGCAAAAAGATCATGAGTTTACTAAGCGTTTTGCAAAAACTAATGAATATCAAGAGGTGTATGAGAATAAGGTTGCTAGCTCATTAATAGCATCAAAAATGATTGGTAATTTGTACACTGCATCACTTTATCTTGGATTTCGAAGTTGCCTAGAATTTGAATTCCAAAAAGGAGTTGATCTTGATCAAAAAAGATTTGGGTTTGCATCATATGGTAGTGGTAGTAGTGCTATGGTCTTTAGTGGTGTAATTCAACCAGGATATCATGAAATTGTGAAAGATATGAATCTGGAAACAGAGATTGGTGAGAGAAAGAAACTCAGTTTGAGTGAATATGAGCAATTACATGAAAACAAACTTTCCCCAGAACAATCATTACTTAATTCAAAAAAGGAATTTGTTCTTGAATATGTTAATTCAACTCCAGAAAGTACCGGAGAAAGAAGATATGCATTTTTAGAATAAATGAGTGAAAATTCTCCCATTAAAGATGCATTATATGCAAAGATAGACGATATTGGGCAAGAACGTATACACAAACTAATGTTAAGCGGTAAGTTTTCAGAATTGTTTGAGAAAATCTATGAAACTACAATCAATAGTATAGATGGTATTAACGAATATGAAAAACATGGAACTGTGGCTGAAAGTCTAACACATTATCTATTTACGGAGATGTTAATTCCCAGCCAAAGAAAAATTTCTTTTAAAAACATAGAATTGGATATGATAATTCCAAATATTGCAGAATTGAGAAAAAATAGTGATAGTACAGTATTGATATTTTTTGTCAAAACTTCTAACATTGATGAAATAAAACAAAAAATTCAGAAAGTAAAAAAGATACAAAGTTCAGATGCAAACATATGGATTATTTCAAAGGATGATATTCAAATTCCTCAAACAACATATACGACAAAAAAAGAATCTTTCAGCAAATTTCTAAAAGACACTCAAACTTTTATTAAAACAAAGAAGATAAACAAACTAAATATTTTCAAAACCAAGGTTTGAGATATCAACAAAATTAGAAAAGTTTTCAACATATGATTCAATATTGAATGATTTCTGATATGGAATTGTGCCATAGACAGTTTGCCCAGTTAAATCAATAATTTGTTGTTTCAGATTAGACGATTCATATCCATCAGATACGTTTTGGTTTATTACAAATCCATTTAGACGTAAATTTTTCTCTTTTACATGTTGATATGTTAACATTAGATGATTCACAGCACCCATTTTTGAACCAGTTACAATAATGGCATTCATTTGTAGATCAGCGATTAAATCAGACACAAAATAATTTTTAGAAATAGGAGTCATGATTCCACCTATTCCTTCAACAATTACTATATCATGAATAGAAGCAAGTTGTTTGTAAGAATCAATTACCTTGGAGATCTCAATTTCAAGATTAAGTTGTTTGCATGCATCATATGGAGACGTGGGGATTTCAAAAAAGTATGGATTTACAAGGTCAACAGGATCATCTACTCCGGAGTATTTCATTAGAATTTTAACATCATCAGATATGGAATCAACAGTTGCTTTGTAACCAGAGGCAAAAGGCTTCATGACTCCTACATTAACATTCATCTTAGAAAGATAACTAACAATGCTTGCGGTAATACATGTTTTACCAACATCAGTATCAGTACCTGTTACAAAAAGAGAAGTCATAGCAGTTTGTCAGACAAAGATTTGATTGTTTTAATTGTACCGTCAATCAAGAAATTCAAATCTTTTTGGGATATTGCCAAAGGTGGGACAAGCATTATAATATTTCCAAGTGTACGGAAATAGATGTTATTTTTCCTACCTTCTTCAAATACCACCTTATTGATTGATTGAGAAAAAGTAACAGGTTTGTTTGATTTCTTATTCCTAACAAGTTCGATCCCCATAACCATCCCCTTATGTCGTATATCACCTACCAAATCAAGATTAAAAATTTCTTCAGTTCGTTCTTTAAAGATTTTAGAGGTGTTTTGAATTTTTCTAATTAGATTGTATTTTTTATACAATTCTAAGTTTTTTAATGACAAGGCAGCCGCAGTAGGATTTCCTGTGTAAGTATGGCCATGAAAGAGATGTTTCATTTGGGAAAACTCTCCAAGGAATGAATCAGAGATTTTTTTTGTAGTTAGAGTAGCGGCAAAGGTTTGATATCCCCCAGTAATCATTTTTCCAAATGATACTATATCTGGAACAGAATTTTGAGATTCATATTCAATCATCGAGCCTAATCTGCCAAAACCAGTTGCAATTTCATCTAGTACCAATAAAACATCATTTTTTTTACATATTTTGGCTATTCTTTTCTGAAAATTCTTTGGATGTATGATAACTCCGCCTGCCATCTGTGCCCCACTCTCCATCACAAATGCAGCAATGGAATTATCCATCTCTAATCGTTTTTCAATTTTGGTAATACACTGCTCTTCGTATTCTTTTGAAGATTTCTTTTCAGGAATTCGAAATGATCTAGGTACAGGAAATTGAATTGTCGAAAACAATTTTGAACGAAATTTTGAAAAAAACTCAGGCATGTAGCCTACAGACATTGCACCAAAAGTGTCCCCATGATATCCATTTTCTAATGCTGCAACGTTTGTTTTCTTATTTTCACCAATATTTCGCCAGTATTGTAAAGCAAGTTTGATTGATATTTCCATTGCGGTGGAACCATTATCTGAGAAAAAGACTGAATTCATCTTTGGATTTAATTTCAATAGTTTTTTGGATA
>Ga0257107_1000306_pt1 | contig 18926 bp, 14 predicted proteins | sample LP_taG_2_FD_190178 | JGI IMG/M metagenome (GOLD analysis project Ga0257107, IMG submission 190178) | Marine microbial communities from Northeast Subartic Pacific Ocean, Canada - LP_J_2011_P26_500m | ecosystem: Environmental > Aquatic > Marine > Oceanic | place: Canada: Northeast Subartic Pacific...
GTTCTCCTATTATCTTCAATATATTTTTTCAATTCATATTGTGGTTCCCAACCGTAACTAGTTATTATATTTATGTCAGCTTTATTATCGAGTCTTTCAGTATCACCACCAACTCTTTTTTCAGTAGTAATTCCAAAGTGGTCCATTATATCAGTTAACTTATTTGTAATGCCTGTTCCTATATCTATTACACCTGTCTTTTCATCAAATGCTGAAATTTGGCTTTGTCTTAATAAAGATTCAATCGCTGAACAAATATCATAGACGTGTATAAAATCTCTACTATGATTTGTATTAATATATGGCACATTATTTTTTAATATTCTAGGTATCAACATTTGTTCTCTTGCACCTGGTCCATATACAGTAGTAAATCTCATTCCTAAACTATTTGCAGGAGCAATCTGTTCCATACTATACTTACTCATTGCATAAGGATTCCGCCACGGTTCTTTAGCCGTACTTGAACTTGCATATAAAATTCTTGTATTTTTAAAATGGTCAAAGATTCTTTGACTTACGATAACGTTTTGTTTCCAATAGTCTGTAGGATTTTCAAAACTTTGTCTGACACCAGACAGACCTGCTAGATGAATAACTACATCTACATCATAATTTAAATCACAGGTAAGTAATTCATTTGGGAATAATACATCACCTGAATTGCGGTCTAAACCAATTACGTTAAAACGTTTTTCTGATAACCATACTGAAAGATTTTTACCAATAAATCCATCACTACCTGTCAATAATATATTCATAATTTACCATTATATACTAAAAAGATTAAAATGTCAATACTAACTCTATAATTTTAATATTTTCAAATACCACGTACTTGCTGTTGACGGTGATCCACTTGGAAATTCTTGTGCTCTATAATCATCACCATCAACTTGATGAGTTTGATAGTCACCTGAACCAGATAATATTGTATCTGACATACCTGAACCTCTATTTGTTCCAGTTGTATAACTATAAGCTATTTTATAACCGTCTCCAGATTCAGCAGCAGTTTTTTTCATCCATTCTTTTAAAACTGTTCCAAAACTTCCTGAATTATAAATTTGTAAATTATTATCTGAAGATTTTAAATAAAGAGGTACAGTTACAGAAGTACTAACTCCATTTATCTTATGTAAATAATAACTTTGAGTAGTTGAAAATTGGTCTCGTACTTCTCCACCAATTCTATATGTGCCTGAAGCTTGACCTGTAAAATTATTACTTAAAGTTAATATATTGCCATTAATTGATGTTATTCTTGTTGGATTATCTCGTCTATCTGGAAGAGTTGAATTATCTTGTCTCCAAAATCCCATATCAACCTCTACATTGGTTACATCACTCATAGTCACAGTATTTGTTCCACTTCCACCACCACTAGAATAAGTTTTATTTTGTGTAAATCCTAATCCAACAGAGTCACCTGAATATTGAGTTGGATCTGCTTGAGTATTAACAAAAATTGGTGTAGCCGAAACCCTAGTTGAACCTGATACACTACTTGATGAATTAATATGATATGTTCCTGCTTGTGATGATCCTGTTGATGATGATGTTAATAAATCTATAGCAGGATGTAAAAATGTATCTTTAACATCTTGTAAAGTCATTGGTTGAATATCACCATCACTTCTTCTATAAGCAGGCCAAAGCCAACCAGTATCGGAAGTTGGACTACCTCCTGATAGAGTTTGTTCTATTTTATCGTAAGTAACAGTTACCGTTGTAGGTTCTGCTGTTTGTGCTTCACTAGGAAAAGAAGTCCAGTGTGTATGAAGTGTGCCTGCTTGTTGTCTTGTATCACTTATACTTCCTACATTTCCACCTGAAGCTACTACACTTAATGCAACACCTGGATCTAAAGAATATTGGTAAATGCATTGGTCAATTATAGTGTCAACCATTGCTGAAGTCATCTCTTTCAAATCGCCAGCGTCATAATATAAAGGTTTTCGTACTGCCATTATGTAATCTCCTATGTAGAACTTCCAACTATTGTTTTTTGTAAGACTCCTGCTGAATTGTAAATATTTAATGTTGATGAAGTTGCAAAAATACTTGAAGTTGCATATGCAGTTGTAGCATCCAAAATTACATTACCAGCAGCATCTGGAAAAACAATATCCCTAGAAGCTGTTGGATCAACTACCTTTAAAGTAGTATAAAAAGCATTTGCTGTTGCACCTTGCATAGCTATTTTCTCACTTGAAACTGAAACATCACCCTCTAACGTAATCCACGGTGTAGCGTGTGTAGCTTTAATAATACCATATCCTGATCCATCTGTATAAATTCTTAATCCACCAATAACAAATTCAGTTGCGTCTAAAACTTCATCAATATTAATTTGAGCTGAATCAGTTGAAGTAATAGTATTACCTGAAATCTGAACTGTACCTAAAGTATGTGTAGTACCTGTACCAGTTATATTAGCACCAGAAATATTTCCAACTGCTGTAATACTACCGCCAACATTTGTAATATCTCCACCAACACTTGTTATATCACCAGTAACAGTTAAATCATTTGCAATAGTTACATCATCTGTTAAACCTAATGTTAATTTATCTGGTGAAGAAACAACTGCTGTTACTTGATTTACTGTACCAAATGCACTTAATGTTTGTCCTGAACCAACAGCTTGTATATTTGTAGCGTCATCTGTAATAAACCAACCAGCGGCTGCTGTTACTACGCCATTAATTTCATTTACAGCACCTATTACAGTTGTTGCGGTTAATGAAGGATCTAATGTACCTATATCGCCAAAGTCATCTGCCGCTAATGCATTAAATTGCGTTCTAAATGTTTCTAACGTATCTGTTTGTGCTATATTTCTTGCAGCCATTATTTGTTAACCTTCGTTACTAGTAATTCTTTTATTTCTCTTAATTCTTTCTTTAGATTATTTATCTCTCTAATTACATTTCTCATTTCATCTTTATTTTCTCTTCTTTTCGTTTGTCTTTGCATATATATTTCATACTCACTTGAACTTTCTCTTATAATAGCATTAGAATAAACATCTCTTACTAAACCTGTATAACCTTTTACTTTTAGTTGTTCAGCCATATTATACCGCCAAAGCAATCGCCCTTAAATCTTTTAATCTAGGTGGATAAGATGTAATTAATCCATTCATCACACACTTGACTTGGAAAGATGTAAATTCTGGAAGACTAGAAGCACTAAATTGATATTCTTTAAAGTCATCATCTTGTACTGTATCACCAACCGATGGTGTAATAGATGTATCTGGACTACCATCTGTATTAAAGTATGTCCAAGGTATATCATTTAATCTTCTTGTTTCTTCTCCTCCACTTAATCTATAAAGAAATTTAATTGTTGAAGTAGACCTTACACTTGCCCCAACTCTTACATCTAAAGCAGTTGAAGGATTTGCTAAACTAACTGACCTTGTCATATAAGCACCAGCAGAAGATAGTCCTGAAATAGCAGTATCATCTTCATAGTCCACTTTATTAGAAATTTTTGCTACAATTTTTGACTTGTCTGCAGGAGCAATTGCCATTGTTAAATCGCTTCCAGAAGTTGTAAAGTCAACGACTGGAGTTAATTTTTTACCATCTTTTTTAACAGATACTAAATGAACACTTGAAGGTGTTGCACTTAAAGTATATGCAACTGTTGATCCATCTCCTGTAAATGTATCTGTACTAGTAACAGCAGGTTGATTTAATCTGTTTGAAATACAAAATGCGTTTAATCTTTGTGTATCAAGAACAGGTGATAAATTTGCATTTGTTGAATATAATGTATTATTCACAAGAATTGATTTATAATTTGTTAAACTTGACATTTCATTTGTTTGGTTAATTGTACTTGCTACCATTTGTGGAGCAGTAAAATACACATTGTCTCCCATTGTAATTGATTTTTCAGATGAAGCACCTGCCAAAGCAAATTGTGATTCAGCACCATCTACAGATTTACCTGTCGTTGTTCTGATACCAGTTGTTATACTTGTTCCTGGATGTATAACGTGTCCTAATTGTAATTGTAATACATCAAATTGTCTATTTTGAGTTGCCGTTACCGTATTACTTCCAACATCACCAGTTGCTGTTGCTGGTCCACCTGGAACTAATAAATCATAACTATCTAAAGTTATATTTTTAATTGATGTGTAAGTTCCATTAATTTCTGAATGGGCAAAACCATTATATGTTCCTGAACCTACTCCTGCAATGGTTACATTGTCAGTTGTGCTGTGCATTCCGTGACTCTTATGATAAACTCTTATATCACTAGAACCATTAAATGTTCTAATTGGATTATTCTTTAAAGTCTTAACAGGTAAATCAGCATTTGCTAATGTTACCATTGCATAAGTGCCAGTTGTAAATACTGCTTTTTTCAAATTGAAAGTTAAATCTTCCATTTGTTCAGCATTCCACGTTTTATTATTTGCTGATTTAAATAAAACACCTGTAGCAGGTTGTTCAGATACCGTTCTATCTGATCCTATTTGTATTCCTCCCAAACGAGAAACATATGCTGTATAATCCTGTGAATCTGTATATAAAACTATACAATATTCTGTTTCTTCTTTTAAATAAACTGGTGAAGGGAATGTAAATGTAGTTGCAGTTGTTCCATCTGTACTTGTATTAACATCACCTGGATTTAACCATTTTCTTCCAAAAGGAAGAACTTGGTTTCCAGGATATCCATTAACCATATTTCTAATTTCTGCTTTAACAGGTATTGTAGTTGATTTTGTAGCAAAATAAGCATCCAAACTAGTAATAAAACAACCATCAGCAGTATCAATCATAAATGATTGAGCTAATGGATCACCTCTTGGCATCATATTTACCCTGGATGTATTTGTAATTTGTCTTGTTTCATTAACCGTTGTTCTAACCGTTTCTGTTTCTCTAGTAGAAATATTAACACCTTGCATTGTGTTTAATAATCCTTTTGCGTCATAATCACCTTCTGCTGATGTAGCAATCGCTGTTCTATCCATAGAATTGGTAGATGAACTTGTTAATCTGAAAACTCTTTTACCTGTTCTCCATCTTGGATTTGAATCCACATTTGGATTAGGTATCGCAAATACGCCTTTAATATATCCATTAGCGTTTGTATTTAAATTACCACCTAATGAACCACCATCTGGTGTTGCGTATGAAGCAATAGCCACATTATCAAAAAATGGAAAAACTCTTGTATTTGGTCTCAAACCATATCCTTCAAAAGTTACATCCCTACTTCTTATAAATGGAACAAAATTAACAGATACAACCCTATCACCTAAACTATGTGTAACCGTTCTAGGAATTACAGTCGTTCTTATTCCACCTCTTGTTTGTATTGAATCTGTTTGTGAAACCTGTGTCCATCCTTCTCTCCAAGACCTTGGATTTCCAGTCCAATTAGTTTGCCATTCATTCCAAGCTGTGCCCATAGGAATTTCAGATAAATCTCCTGTATTCTCTAATCCCTGCTCTCTAGCTAATTGGTCAAAACTTCCTGCCAAATCAACTGTAACTTCAGGTACTCTTTCTGTTTCTCTCCATTCATCAACTGCTGGATTTAATTCTATTGTACCAATCCAATCAAACACCATAAATGGATTTAAATTTTCTGTTTTAGTTGCATAAGGATTTTGAATTACCGATGTTTCTGTATATGGTAAAGAAATCAAATCTCCAGTTGTTGTATAATTAGCTGCTGTTCTATCAGCTGCTAAAATCGCTGTACCATCTTCATCTACTTCTTCCAAAGTAACTGCATCCTGATTAAACATTGGTCGTACTTCACCACGTTCCATATCCATTGCACATTTATAATCAAAATTTCTAACATCACCAATATTGTGACCTGTAAAATTATCTACAACAAATCCATTTTTGAATCTATCTAAACCATCAGCGTCTTGTATTTGCATTGATTGAGCATTTGCTTCCAATAATGATAGTGATGTATAATATTCTACATTTGATATTCTTCTTTCCAAATGTCCAATATCTCTCATTGTATATCTTCGGTTATCAATTTTTTCTACTTCAACCTCATCTGGATTTAAAGTATATGATGGTATATGTAAAGTTGCAAGATGTAAATGTCCATCTAAATTTCCTGGTTTTAAAGGATTTAAATCCGAAGCACCTGGTAATGCTTTTAATTGTCCATCTTTTGTAATGAAAATTTTATCTATACGTTTTAAATAATATTCCATATCAGCAGTTATGTCTGAATTAAATTCTACAACATCTACTGTTGACGCACCAGCGCCATCATATGTTCTATCAGCATTACCACTATTGATAGTTGAAGCGTCATCTACTCTAGGTCTAAAATCTAAACAATCTCTTAACTGATATATTTTACTAGTTGTATCGGAAGTATAACTTGGAATATCTTCATAGTTAACAACACCAGAATAGGAATCTACATCAAAGTAATCTCCAGAACCGTGAGAGAAATAATCAAACTTAACAAGTAATTGTCCAGACGGAACTAATGATCCTGTTTTTAATTTAATTCTTCCAATGTCATAGAAGTTATCTCTTTGTCCTGTATCTAATTCAAATCTACTTGTAATATCTGTATCACCTATACTTGCAAGTGAACCAAAAGCTGCTGACATATAAACATTTTCTAATTTATAAACATCCGCTTTTCCTAATCCAATGACACCAGATTCAATAATTGATTGGTCTGAAATATTAACCGTTGTATCATCATTTGCTGATTTTGTTTTTGAACCTGCAACCGTTCTAGCAAGTGTTGCTAATATTTTAACTTTATGTCCAGCAAAGTCTGCACCAAAATCAAAAGTTAAAGATTTTCCTGAAGGTGAACCACCTAATGCAAAGATAGGATCACTTTCGTGGTTACTACCTCTGGTGTTTAATGTGTCTCCAACAGCACCTGTACCACCACCACCTGTTGACATAACTGATACAGAAAAATCTCCATCATCTTGGGAAGCAAAAATTTCATTTGTACCTGCAGTAATAGATAAATCTCCATTTGAAGATAACGTTCCTGTAAATTGTCGTCTAACATTAAAGTTAGTATCAGTTAAATTTGAATTTGTTGTTGTCTTTAAAGTTTTAACCGTTTTATAAGGTAATTCAAATAAACCAATATTCTTTTCAGGATTTTGTAATTTACTTCTTTGTCTTGTTGCAATTGCTGCTACTGATACATCCGAACCACCAACGTTAGCAGTTAATTCTACTTCGTTATTAGATATAACTCTTTGTACTAAACCTGTTGTAGTTGTATTTACATCATCTAACCAAGTAACCGAATCTCCTGGTCTTAATTCTGATATAAATTTAGTTCCATTACCAAGTAAAGTAGCGTCTGAATTTGCAATTGAAACATTACCACTTAATTGAGTACTGCCTCCATAAGAAGTTGATAATGAAGTATCAGCAGTATAAGTTGGACTTCCTGCCATACCAATTTGTTTTGTTTGAGAAAATTCTTTATTTTGAACTCCAGCATTACCATATAAATCTGCTTTTATAATAGCTGAATTATTTGATGTTTGTCCTGTAATTGTTTCTGAAGCAGCAAATATTCCTTCAACACTAGATAATATTACCGTACCTGTTGAAGCTGTTCCACCAGAAGAATAAACACCAAAACCAGTTCCATCTATTGTATTACCTACTGAATCGTGTAAACTAAAACTATCAGCATCCACTACTTTAACATAATAAGTGTTACCATTTAAATCTGTCATACCAACTATATCAGCAATAGAAACAGCGTCACCGTCTTTAATTTCGTGACCAGTTGCTGTTATAACTACTGGATCAGCTTGTGTAGCAGCTGTAATTGTTGCTGAAGTACTAGATGAAATTGCCTGTACATAACCAGTTGTACCAGAAGTTGATCCTGATACAATTTCTCCAGTTGTAAATGTTGTGTTGTCTGAAATTTTAAGATGAGTAAACATCTCAACATCAAAGATATAATGTTTCCAAGTTGATGTTTGAGCAAAAATATCTGCCGATTCTGTTCCATTTGCTAATTCAAATCCTCGTGATTTAGCTCTTCCAATTCCTGGAGTATTATTACCAGATGTTGATTGTTCAGTACCACGAACAGCTGTTGCTGTGTCGTATAAATTAATTGTTTTAAATGCTTCAGAATCACCAGAAACAAAATTAACATCTGGTGTTCCATATACATTATCTACATAAACAAAATTTTTAATATCAAATCTTGTTTTATGATTATTTTGTGTATCAAAATCTCTTGCCTTATCAACATCTAACCAAGTTGTTCCAATTCTTTCTGCCTCAAAACCTCTTACATATGATTTGAAAGGTGCAATACCAATTGCTAACATTGATGTTGCTGCTGTGCCACCATCGGATGTGGTTGCACCATCGGTATAAATTCCTCTATTATTTCCTAACTCTACTGATTCTCTTACATCAAAATCAGGTTCGTCAACTGTATAGTCACCAGACTCGTCAAATGTTCTACGAGCAAGTGTTTCTTCTAATACAGCGTATTGACTATTTCTAGCGTGAACTTTTATTTGACCATTTTGAACACGAGCAATTTCTATAAAATTGGTATCGTCTGTAGCACCTAAAATTTTCTTTGTAAGTGTTAATAAAATTTTAAATCTATGAGCACCTGGAGCATTATAATTTGTAGAACCAGCTGCATTATCATTTAAAGCAACGTCATCTGAAGCAGACGTAAAACTTTCTGCTACCGATAATCCTATTCTATATGAAGGTGTGTTTGTATATTTGTCTAATACTAAAGTTGAAGCAGCTATATTTACAAAATATCCATTAATATAATAAACACCAGTAGCAATACCAGTCGCTGAACCTGTATGTGTTGAAGCCACAACAGCAGTTGGATTACCATCAGCACTTGAAGTAATTATTTCTGTATCTGTAAATACTGTAGAAACTTTATCTGTTCCTGTTTTATCGTATTTTATGAATAGTGTATCTGGATCAGTACCATCAGCAACAGACACACCTATACATTGTGCAACTACTCCTGAAGTTCCTCCAGTTAAAGTTGTACTATTATAATCGTTTATGTTTGAAGCTGATTTAGATGTTAATTTTATTGCTGTATAATAAGTGTCAATAGATAATTGTCCAGGAATAACAGATGAACCACTTTTAAATACGTGGTCACCAAAATGCTCAATCTGATTCTGTACTATAGTTTGTGCTTGTGTTAGTTCCCTTGCTTGAACAGCAAATGCTGGTCGGAATAATATCCGATGGTAATTATTCGTTTTTGAATAATCATCATAATAGGGACTTACATTAAAATCTATTGGACTTGGCATTTAATTTAATTCCCCTAAAATTCTATAATCAATTTGATATTCTCGGTCTGATCCGCAGCTCTTGTAATTGGTGCTCTGTTTTCAACGTAAACTATATCACCAGAGCCGTGGTCAATTTCTGAACTTGAATATCCATTTGAAAATGTTTGTTGATTAACTGTACCTGATGTTGTATCAGGTGTCACTGTTGCATTTGAAAGTTGTCCAGTTATAATATTTGTTCCACTAAAAGCTGTTTGATTTCCGTTACTATCTATCCCCTCATCATTGTGTCTTGTTTGTATAAAATATAAAATTTTATTAGTAGAGTCCCATTCAATTACTTTTCCAACTGCACCAGTTGAAGCTTGATTTATTTCTTCATCAACTGTAAATGTTCCTGTTGATACTGAACCAACAGTAGCCGTTGTTGCTCTTAACGTAGTAGCTGTAGAAGCAACTCCATTTGATTTAGGATCTCTTATTAATGATATTTTTCTAAAATCATTTGCAACTGTAACGTCACCAGAATTGCCTGATTCTGTTCCTTCTAAACTTGAATTTAACATAACAAAAAATCCACCTAACTCTTCAACTGCATTAAATCCGTGTCCACCGATTGGTTCTATAATCACATCAATTTCTGTAGAAATTAATGCTCCGCCACCAGCTGAATTAATATCTGCAATTCTAATATAAGCAAAAGTATATCCAGTACCTGGAGTTGTTACGGTTATTGCTGTTACAGCACCAGAAGAAATTGTTACTGAACAAACCCCACCTGTTCCATCACCTCTTATAGGAACACCTGCGTGGTCACCATCTGTTCCAGCGGAACCTGGAGTTTTAATTTTAACTACATTAATTGCACCATCAACTGCCGCTGAACTTACTGTTGAATCTGTTCCAACTGCCATAAAATCTACAGATAAAAATTCTGCTTGCATTGAAGCAGTTAAAGTGTACATATATTTCCACTTATAACCGTCAGCAGTTAATTGAATAGTTGTTGATGTTCCAGTAGGTTCTACTGTAGAAGTAGCATTGTTATTATTATCTAAACATTTATAAACATTTCTTTGTGATGTTAATATATAAAACGTTGAGTCATATAAATTTGTAGCACCACTATTAGTAGTTGTAACTGTTGTTGTGCCTGTTGCATATTCACCAATATCATTTCTGTAATAATCATAAACTGTGCCAGTTGCCCAATTTCTTCTAGGAACTACAAAGCCAACATTTGTACTTGTAACTTTTTTACACGCCAACATATCATCATAAGTAAAATTTTGTGTATTAACATTATCGGCAGGTGTTACAGGTAATAAATCTGTTCCTTCGTTATTTGTTCTACCATCACCTCTTGTAGAAGTAGTAAATTCTTGTGGTCTACCAATTCCTAAATAAAAAGTATTTCCAGAGGCTTCACTTAAAGCTTCTTGGAATTGTTCACTATTGTGAACTCTAAATTTATTTGTTATAATCGCTGGCATTTATTATTCCTTTTCTTATATTTATACGAGTTTATACTAACCTATATACCTTATTACTATTTTAGCACTATTAGCAGGAGCTACTGTGAAAGTTAAAGTTGTTGATGAAATTTGATAATCGTCTGTAGGAATTAAACATAGTCCATCAACAAAAACTAGAATATTATCAACAGTACGTCCAGCAGTTATTGTAAATGTTAGTGTAGAACCATCACCTGTATTTGATTTATCTGTAGAAACTAAAGCAGAATTTTCTGTTAGTACTTCAATGTAACCTGTAGCAGTTGCAAAATATGGTTTACCTGTATCTTCAGCTAAAGCAGGAGAACCTGCATAGGATGTATAAAGTGGAAATTGAGAAAAATCTGGATGATTGAATCTTATAGCTGAATTTTCACCAGTAGTTACAAAATGAGCAAAACCAGTAATTGATAATCCACTTACTGTCGTAGCAGTAGAACCTAACGCAACATTTGTATAACCTAATGTTACAAAATCATTTGCTAATTGTGTATTTAAAATTCCAGCATTAGCGTCTAATTCTGTATTTGTAATATTTTGAATTGCAATTGATACTGAATCTCCAGTTACCGTTGTATTAATACCACCTCCACCTATAATTCCTAAAGTTTCACCTAAAGCAATTTGTGTAACAGTTGAAGAGTTGTCAACAATACTTATTGCTGGAAGAAGATTTGCATTTTGTATTGTATTACTTGCTATATCAATTGTTTTGTTTGTAAGAGTAGCAGTAGAATCGGCTGAAACATCAGCAGTTAGAGTTAAATCATTACCAACTAAATTTGTGCCAATACCAGTACCACCTACTATATTATATAATCTACCTTGGTCTATAACACTACCGTCACCTATAGCTGTATAAAGTTCATTAAAATTATCATTGATTATATCTCCACCGTCACGTAGGTTGCTACCTGTTCCGTCATTTGCAATTGATCCTATTGAAATTGATTGTTTAGCCATTTGTTCCTTTAAATTACTTTACTATTTATAAAGATTATGTTGAAGCATTATCAAAAGTTGTTGAAGTAGAACTAAATTCCGCTACTGTATTACTAAATAGATTTCTATTATATGTAATTGTTGATGGCAAAGCAAAATTCATCTTAATATTCTTACCATCTACGTGAGAAGTCATTAAGAAAATTCCACCTCTTCCATTTAAATTGGAATTTGTCCCAAAAACTTCTAATTCTTCTAACGTTTTAAATGTAATTCCGTGACCAGCAGTTGTTGAACCATATAGAGTATTTGCCCATTTATTAAGATTGCCCCACCTAGGACCTGCGTATGCCCATCCTCGTTTAACAAGAACACCATTAATAATTGACCTCTTTCTACTTGTATAATCTAAATCTATTGGTTCTCTTATTAATGTAATATCTCTTTGATTAGCAGCAAAGTGTTCAAGTGAATCTCCTTGTTGATATGATGTTCCACCTTCGTGAGCATTTGCTCTTAAAGATGTTCCATCATCTACTGTTCCTAATCTTCGTGCAAAAATTGTAGAGAATAGAGTATTAAGAATTGCAAATATTGGTATTTCAACTTCTTGTTTACCAGAAACAGCACCAACTAATGGTAATCTTCCTTTAGCACTTAATCTTGAAGTAATATCTACTTGACCAGTAAAATAAAATCCTGCTGTGTGCATTGTCTTTTTAAATGCGTCCCGCCATACTGAAATTGAACTAGCAACTTTTAATACATAAGAAAAATCTTGATAGTATTTACTGTCTTGTATTCTCATTGTTGTTTCAGAAAGCTTACCATCTTCATTAATAAATTTACCATCCGTATCTGCAACTGAAACAACATTAATTGAAGCAATAGTAGCGTCAATTTTTTTAATAGTTGCTGTACTACCTAATTGTGATGTTACCGTATCACCAACAGCAAAAGTACCAGTAACATTTTTAATTCTTAATAATCCTTTATCAAAATCAAATCTATCTGTTATTCCATTTCCACCACTAGAACTAGTAACAGTATTATTTGGTGAAAATGATCCTACAATACTTGTCAAAATACAACTATTATAAAATCCTAATTGTGGAGGTGTAGGTGCTAATTCATATTTCTTTCCTAATTCAATTGTTTTTAATTTTGTAATTCTACCAATTTCATCTCCCCACGCTTTTACAGTTGCTGATATACCTGCACTTGAGGTTACAGTAACACCTGGTAATGTAGAATACCTTGAACCATTTTGTAATAAAAATATATCTTCAATTGTTCCAATATTTTCACCACTTTCTTGCATAATGACATCACCAAAATATTGGTCATTTAACATTATGCCTGATTCTAACTTTATTTTATCTCCTGTACCATCTTCATTACTAATACCACCATTAACAATTTTTACAAACCCCTTTGCCTGCATTCCACCTGTGTCAGTATTATCAAAATTTAAAACATCTCCAACTTCATAATTCGTTCCTTTATTATCAATTATAATTTCTGTAAGTCCACCTGTACCAATTCCATCAATAGCAAATACAGCACCAGTACCACCTGCAACAAGTGAAAGAATATCAGCTGTAGTATTTAATGTACCATCATTTGTAATTACTTTTGTTCCTGGAATTCCTGTTATAGTTGCTTTAATATACCAATCGTCTGTATCAGAAGCAGTACCTTGTACTTGTTCTCCAACTAGAAATGTGCCTTGCATAGAATCACTATTTAATATAAATTCGGAAACTGTATCTATACCAATTTGATACGTTGCAACATTTTCAATAACTGCATAGGCGCCACTATCTGTACCAGTAATTGTTCTTCCAATTAATTGTGTTGTATCGCCTACTTCTGGAAGTACTCTTAAAGCTTTTAATGTATCAAATTTACCATCTGATACTCTTAATAATTGTTCTCTAGGATAAAATATTTGTGACTCTTCATTAAATAATATTCTAAAAAATATTTCGTGTCCTTTATTTGTACCTTTAGAACGATAAAGAGAATTAACATTTTTAATAAGATTTCTTTTATTAACATCATTTGCTAATGTATCTGGTAATGTTGCAAGAAACTCATCTCTAAAATTTGATAAAAAATTATCAATTACATTATCTGGATCTCTAAAACTAACTAGTTCAGCAATATTATTTACAGGATTGGGTGTATAATTATTTATTGTTGCATATGCATTTGAAGTTCCACCTACAACTATTTCTCCTTTTATAAATTTATTTTGAGCAGATATGAATAAGCGACCATTATCTAAATCTTCAGTTAAAATTGTTGCTATTGCGTTAGATGTTTGACCTGTTATAATTTCTCCACGAGTAAATTTTCCATATTCAGTACCAGAGTAAGTTTCAAAAATAAGTTTATCACCTATGTCAAGTGGTGTTCTTGCAGTACCTATAGCACTAGCATCCAAAACTAAATTATTTGCTTGTGCTGTTTCTGTTTCTAATAAAATACCTTCTGTAGATTTAACAGAAGTTACTGATAACTCAGCAGACTCTAGTAATTGGTAATAGACTTTAAGAAAATCAGCAAACTTTGGATGTTCACTAACTACAAATTCAGGTAGTTGACTAGAAAGTATTGTTGAAATTTTATCATTAAACTTTGCCATTTGTCATTAGTAGCTGGAAGTAGTTGTGTATCCTACACCTGCCTCAGCACTTCCTCCTACAAAACTATCAGCGGTAACTGTTATATTTGAATTCGCAACATCAATTTCTATAATTTGGTCTCTAACAGGAACAACATCATTTGAACTTGGTGTTACTGTTAATTGAATTATAGTTGAAGCTACTCCTCCTATATTTGTTATACTAGCAATATTTAAAGAGTCAATTGTAATTGCACCTGAACCATAATCAATTGTACCTTGTTTTGAATTTAAATAACTTTTTACACCACTAGCCAGATAAAATAATCTTACATTACCTGCACCATCATCATCAAAAAAGAATTCGTTATCATTGTCTTTAATTTTAAATCCTGTTGAACTTAATATCCCACCTGAACTTTCTAAATGTCCAGAATGTGGATTATATAATGCATTTCTAAAATAGATATTATACTTTGATGATGTTAAAATTATTGGTGTAAAATTTTTTCTTATTTTAACAGTTGTTATATTTGATAAAATACTTTCATCTGTTTCATCAATCAAACCTGTAACTTTTGAATATCTGAATATTGCGTCAAACTTTTGTAAAGTAGTTGAATTATAATTTGTTAATGTAGTAATGACATTTGCTTTTATAGTATCGGCAGTTTTTGCTGTTGCCTTTGCGTCATACTTAATATTTGAAGTAATTAATGTAGAAGTTGTTTCTGGATCTTTTATAACAGGTCTTACTGAAGCAACGTTATAAGGTTTTAATTGTGTTACAATATCTGTCTTTGTTGTATCAGTTAATATTGAACCTGATTTTGCTTTAATTGAAATATTTACAACACCATATTGTGGAGTTTCATCATCTTCTCCACCCCAAGCACTTACTGATAATGCATTTGGATAAATTGATTTAACTAAAGTTTCATAATCAGTTGCTGTAACTGCTCTATTTTGAGCACCATATTGTAAAGGTGCATTAAATTTTATAGAACTATTTGATTCGTGCTTTGCACCACCTTGAGAATTTGAATTAGTTGTAACAGTAACGTCTGTATAACCACCAACATTTCCTGATAATGAAAATGTTGAAGCTCCATTTGAATCTGTTTGATTAGTAACAACATATTCCATAATAACTATATTACCATCACTTAATTTTTTACCTGTAACACCATCACCAAAATAAATTTCATATTTTCCATCTATACCTTCTTGTATAAAATAAACTTTTGAATCAGTTGTTACATCATTATAACCACCTGCTAAAGTATAAACTGCTTGTGCTGTATCAGTATTACTATTTTGAACTATAACCTTTAATGTTGAAGTATCTGTAAAGGAACTAGGTATAATTAATTTTTGGTCTGAATCATTTACATCATAAGTATATTTAAATGTTACCAATGTTCCTTCATAAAGAGGTACATTTTCAAATTTATAAATTCCATCAACTGGTGTACTTGTTATATCTTCATTGTTTACATATTGATAATCTAAACTATCAACTGTAGTTGTGAAAATTGTTCCTTTCTGCATTGTAACAGATGGACCAGTTGCACCATTAATTAAAATATTAATAGACGCTCTTGGAGCTCTAGGAGATGAAGGTGTATACCCTAACATCTTTGCTAATGATACAATATTATTTCTAATATCAGCACTATCCAAATACATTTCATTAGTTGACATATTAGCAATATATGACAAGTAGTGAGTGTTATAAGATAATACATCTAATAAAATTGAAAGACTAGAACCATCAAAGTCATAATCTTGAAATTGTGTTTGACTTTGTAAAAATGTTTTTAAATTTGTTTTGATTTTATCAAAATCTAATTCTGATATTTGTAATTTGTGTTGTGACATTTTATCTTAACCTTTGTAAATTCATTGAAACTACTTGTGGTAGTGGTACACCTATAACAGTAAAATGTATATCTACACGTAACCTATTACTGTCAATATCATTACTAGCACTTATAATTTCACCAGCAACTTGGTCAAAATCATCTCCATTTATTACAATACCATTTAAATTAATTCTAGGTTCGTGATACATCAAACATTCTTCTATTTTTCTTTTTAAAAAGACATTCAATAATGGTGAATAATTTTCAAAAAGAAGACCTCTTATACCACAACCTAATTCAGGATGGAAAGGTCTTTCATAAAAGTTTGTTTGTACTAAATTTTTTACAGCTCTTTTAATAGCAATAACATCTTCAACTACATTAACATCATTAGTTACTGGATGTCTACCAAAATCTAAATCTATATCCTTGAATTTCCTAGATGACCTAGTACTAGTACTTTTAACATTAGGAGTCCAGTCGCTTAGATATGCTCTATTGCTTTGTGCCATAATAGTAATATTTATACGTTATCCTGCACGGACATTATTAGAACCTTGAAACATTGCTCCCATATCAAAAGAATCTCCAACCCTTGCAACACCTATACTATTTGCTCTAACTGTTGCTGAACACGATTTAACCATAGACATATGAGGTACACAACAAGGAGGTCCTGGTGGGCAAGGCACTAGTATAGTATGTGGTGCTGTAGGATCATTAAGTCTAGCAACTGGTATGCCATTTGCTCTAACATTAAATTGTGTTGCTACAACATCTATACTTGAGTCACAAGCGTGACCTGTTGTTCCTAAATCTCCATTTCTACAAAGTTTTGGCATTACTCTTCTTTATCTCCATCTCCATAAACTTCTCTTTCCATTCTCATTATAAATCTGTAAAATTCGTCTTCACTCATTTCAATTCCACTGTTCCGCCAGCTTCTTCTAATATTTGTTTAAGTTTTTCTGCGTCTGCTTTATCTAAATCTTCTTTAACTGCTTTAGGTAAGTCTTCTGCAAAGTTTTTAGCTTCAATTAACCCTAATTCTAATATAGGTCTAATTGCTTTAATAATAGGTATCTTTTTACCTGGTGCAAATCCTGTTAAAATCACTTTAACTAAACTTGTTTCTTCATCTACAACATTTACTGGTGCAGGTGCTGAAGTTAAAGCTGATAAATCTAAATTCCAAACCTTTTCCAATTTTTTAGATAATTCTCCAGCTTCAATAACTGTTAATTTACCTAATTGCTCTACTAAACTATCTAATTGACTTGCCATCTTTAAAACTCCTATTTTGTAAATTACCTTTTTTGTTATTATAGGTACAATATCCATTAAATTTAGGATATTTCATTAATAAACTTTTTTTAAATTTTTTAAAACTCATCGCTTGCATAATTTCAGCGGTTCCGTCATCTTTTGTAACTGTATATTCAAATTTCATTATTTTTTTTCCAATTGTTTACTATATTTATTAAAAATTACAAGAAACTTGAGCAACTTGGTTTACGATTCGTTCTAAATCATTAACCCAATGACATTTTTGCAATTTTACGCAAGAAATTAAGAAAATAGAACAAAATATGAACAAAAATATTGCTAACTTGTTGATTTTACTCACTTTTTACTCCATTTTCTTCTTGACTCTCCCATATATTTAGTGTAGTATATACCTAATTATGATTACTTCATTTTTTATACTAATGTTTTCTATGATAGTTGCAATATTTCTATTAGGAAAAATATTACTATAATAAACAAATAAAAAAGGACAAAAACTATGAAAAATACTGAATTTGTATCTAAAAATCCATATCTTTGTAAGAAAGATTTTTATGTTACTGAACTACATTTATCAATTGACGGTTTAACTGATATAACAGACTATAAAGGACCCTATAATACTTTGAAAAGTGCTCAAGTTGCATTTAAAAAGTTTATATGTGCTGATAAATTTTTAAATCATTGGGATTATGCAATTAGAGGACCAGAATATTCAAGAAAAGGGATTGACGGCAAATCAACATATAAATCAATCTGGTATTCTGATGGAATGCTGAAAAAATTTAATTAAAGTAAAGGAAAACATTATGAAAAAACTATTAGAATATTTAACAATTATTTGTTCTATATTAGGCACGTTTATGTTAATTGGCGCTGTTGGCGCAATTGACGGTGGATATAACGGAGTACCTATGAACGATAATTGGTTTCTATGTGGTACTTTGTCATTGTTAGGTATTGCTATGTTTATTTTAGCACTATACTCACAAACATTGTATTCTGAACAAGACTAAACATCTACATTTTTATTTTTAGCCCCTACAGTATAGCCTATTCCAAAAGATATGGCTATCACTGTACAAATGGCTAATATGTGCCATATCCAAAACATCATTGTTGTTTCCTTTCAAATACTAATCCAGTATCTTTCCAAAACTCTCTTTTCATTGTACTAACTTCTTTAGATTCATTTGTTAATTCTTCATCATATGTAAAACCATATTTCTTATATAACTTTATCCAATATTCTAATGGTTTACAATTAACGTGGTGATGTCCTGGTTTACCAATATCTGAATACGTCATAAACACATATCTACCTCTTTGCGTTAAACTCATCCAATTATCAACATATGTTTCATCAATATGTTCCACAA